>VFSW01007915.1_pt1 | contig 15358 bp, 21 predicted proteins | sample 5358111 | NCBI WGS metagenome assembly VFSW01 (sample SAMN11554181, study PRJNA540505) | mine drainage metagenome | isolation source: sediment from site ElyBrook_90M | place: USA: Ely Copper Mine, Vershire, VT | collected 2017
TGAAATCGATTTTGACGATTTTTGCTTGCAAACTCATGTGGTCGTGCAATTTAGCGCGTAATTGGAAATCAACAACCGGACACTACTGACACCTGATCACTGCTATCCGGGCAAACTTTTGGCCTGAGAGCACAAGTGAGTTAGTTTGAGCGCGATACATGCGTTTTGGAGCAAAAACGATTTGAAATAGAACAGCGCCAAAAGCGTTCTTGGCAAGTTCCCGCCAGCGGAAAGACAATGCCGCATGAACGCCGGGCGTACTGCCTTCTCCCAACTGATCGAGTTCCTTCCTCACCAAGAGTTTCAGAAGTGCGTCGCTCGCTATGCGGGTGATCGCTACCTCAAAAATCTGTCCTGCTGGGATCAGTATCTCGCCACGGCCTTCGCCGACTTGACCTATCGCGAGAGCCTGCGCGACATCGATCCTGCCTGCGTGCTTTCCAAAGCAAGCTATATCACATTGGGTTCCGCGGCAAAGTGGCGTGCTCGACTTTGGCCGACGCCAATGAATCGCACAACTGGCGCATCTTCGCCGACTTTGCGGAAGTCTTGATCGCCATCGCTCGCCCGCTCTATGCCCGCGATCTCCTCGGTGTCGATCTGGAGCAGAGCCTGTATGCCTTAGACTCCACCGCCATCGACCTCTGCCTATCCTTGTTCTCATGGGCCAAGTTTCGCAAGAAGAAAGCTGCCGTCAAGATGCACAACCTGCTGGATCGGCACGGCAATATCCCCACGTTTCCCCGCGTTTATCCGCATTACCGATGGCTAGGTGCATGACGCCCCTATGCTCGACGAAATCATGCCGTAAGCTGGAGCCTTCTATGTCATGGATCGCGCCTACATTGGTTTCCAACGGCTGTTCGTGCTGACTCTCAGCTCGGCCTTGTTTGTCGTGCGCACCAAGTCGAATGTTTTGCTGCAGCGGCGCTACTCCCACGTGGTCGATAAGAGCACCGGTGTTTGCTCCGATCAGACCGTCATCCTCTCCTCCTTCGAATCGGCGCCTTGGCGTATCCCGATGCCCTGCGCCGCGTGAGCTACTTCGATGCTGGCACCAACAAGCGTCTGAAGTTTCTGACCAAAAACTTCACGCTTCCGGCGCGGACCATCGCGCAAATCTACAAACAACGCTGGCAGGTGGAACTGCTCTTCAAGTGGATCAAGCAACATCTGCGGATCAAAGCTTTCTGCGGCACCAGCGACAACGCAGTGAAGACCCAGATCTGGATTGCGGTGTCGGTGTACTTGCTGGTGGCAATCATACGAAAGCGGTTTCAGTTGGACGCCAGCTTGTATCAAATCCTACAGACTCTCAGCGTGTCGCTCGTCGAGAAAACGCCCATTTTATGCGCCCTTCAGGCGATCGGAGGGGACGCCATTTTCCCCAAAACGTTAACCAACTGATTCTGTTCGACTTTAAACGGACAGCACGGCCGCAATACCTCTACCTCGTGGTCGTCACCAACATGGAAGACGAAATCTCTACACTGGGGTGGTTCTATAACCAGCGAGCCGGGGCCGAGAATCTGATTAAGCAAGCCAACAACGATGCCGGATTAGCGGCGCACCTGTCCGGGCGCTGGGCCACCAACTGCGTGCATTTCCAAGTGGCAATGTTGGCTTACACCTGAATTGCTGGCTGCTACTGTTCAATCGCGAGGAGGCCGTGAAAACCGGAGATCTGAAACACATGACTTTGGCCACCGCGCGCGTTTGCGTTTCCTGTCGTAGCAGCCAAGATCTGGCGGTCCTCAAGACAGGCGGGAATCAGCTATAGCGACCAGTATCAGGAACGCGGATTGTTGCAGCGGCTGATGGATCGACTTCGCCATATCACAGTCTGGCCCGACCGGACTCGTGCCGGTGCTGGCGACGCCATTATCAGACTGGACGTGCATAAAACCCTATGCACGACTCGCCCCGCAAATCCAACCACTTACAGCGAAGGGTACTGAAAGGTGAGAACTAATCAGATGCGGCCAAAGCATCAAGCCGCGAACCAGCGAATCGACAGAGGGCCGCAGTTCAATCGACAATCCTCGAAAAGGCTGAACGGTGTGCATAAGTTAGGTTCCAGACTGTTCCCTTGAGTCATATTAGTAACCTCTTATAAAAGTTGGACCCGCGTGTGCGGCGTAGAGCCTGGCCGCTTTGGGACGAAACGACTATGCAGACAGACGCAGACATTTAAGCTGTCCTGCTGCGAAAGGCTACTCTTTGGGCTGCCTCCAATGATGCTTTTGAATGTCTGCTCAAGAAGTCCCGCCTTGTTGTCGATATGACGAGGGAGATGGAGCTCTACGGTGCACTGCTGGGACCATCCTTCGCTTCGTACACGTGGCGCTGGCAAAGAGCAACGAGCCATGAGCTTCGAAGGAGATCAGTGGACAAATCGTTCGTGATGTGCGCCGTGCTGCTAAAGTCCCCCCTGCCGCTCTCTGCGCACGTTACTAGCAACTACCCCGTCAGGCTGTCACTGCGTGCAGGAGTATCACCTATCAACTTGATAGAGATTATGTGTTTAGGGTGGGGGCTACAAATCTTGCCGATGGCGCCCTTGCACGCATTACACAGTAATGTTCGCCAGGCGCCCCTCCCTAGCCATTGCCGTCCTCTTAGTGTCCGTAATAAATCGGTAAGGAGTACATTCCATGCGAAATCGTATAAATCCGCAGTTGCTGCTGTGCCTCTTATGGGCGACGGCGGCAGTAGCACAAATTTGTCCCGGCACAGGTCCCGACGTTCCCTGCAATGTGACAGTGAACGGCGTCGCCATGGTGCCGGATGTAACCGTTCCCGTCCCTGCGTGGACCGCCAGCCAGACACCGTACAACACGGCTCACGTCTGCTGGACGACTAGCCGACCGTCCGATAGCGAAGTTGAGGTTGGCTATAACGGCGCAGGTCCACAGTATGTTGTCGCCGACTTGACATTTGGCAAGGTCACATCCCATTGCGTGGATGTTCCCAGCAATGAACCGGGAAAGGAGTATCAGATCACCGTTGCAAGCTGCCAATCGCCGGATGGGATAGGCTGGTACGGTCTGGAATGCGCCCGGTATAATCCAACACTGAGCGTGGCACCGACTGTGTATCAGCAGCACACTGGTTTCCAATACCAGATCGCGATGCCGCCTCCTGGCAGCCCGCAATGGACGGCCCTCATCGCCAGCGCAACCCCCAAGACTATCACAGCGGGCAAGGCCCTTAATATCGATGTCTTTGCACTCCTGCAAGGTGGCAGTATGCCGAACTATCTGGTTGCGACGGCGATTACGATGGATGGCCAACCATGTCCTGCCGCCCCTGCGGGAGCCGTGTGCGGCTCAACAGGGTTCAAAGTAGTGATAGCGCCTTCGAATGGGGAAGTGATTTCGCCAGCGACGGAGAACTATTCTACGGCAGTCGGATCATCGGGAGCGTTTCGTGGTGACTTTTTTATATCAGCCCCCAGTGTGTTTGGCTTTACGCAGCCTGGGATATTATTGCGCATTGTGTCACTTGCTGGCAACGCCAGGTCTGCTACGGCTGTGCACAACGTGAAAGTGACGTTCCAGGCTGCCAACAGCTCCGGGCAATTCTATGGCAACCCGGTCGTCGTCAAGTGGGGCTTCACTGTTGTTCCCCCTCCGACATTTACGGCAACAACCCCAAGCTCGTATCCTCCGATAACCGGCGCGTCTTCGTACCTCGCTGCGATTCCGTTTGGCGTGGGTAAACTCATCTATGACCAGCAGCAGAACCAGCAGTACGGGAAGTACAACAACGACAACTACTCGCCGATACTTACCGTCTATGATCCTTGGTCGACCTTCAACTACGAAGGTTCTAACGTTGCAAATAACTTCGCGAAGTGGGCCGATATGATCAAAGGACTGGCTAAGTACGCTTTCAAGGCGACTTCTATGTACAGCATAGGCGACCTTGCCACGGATGGAAGGTTTGTTTACGTCGTCACGAGGGCGGGAGTCTCTGGTTCCACGGTTAGCTTCAATCAGCAGGTTGGTTCGACGACAACTAGCGGCACGGTTATTTTCTCCAACGTCGGCGATAAGACCTGGTGGCGGGCGCAGATGCAGCGCATTCTGATCCCTTACCTGAATTGGGCGGACGCTGGTGCCCAGGGAAATTGGATGGAGTGGAACCTGTTTGCGCGCATGTTAAGTGTGGACGCGGAGGTGGAAGGCAACAAATTGGCTGAGAACTGTGACGGCCAAGGTTGTGAAGGTCTGCAACTCAAGGCCCTTCAGCATTTGGCTTCGCCTTTAGTTACTGGAGGGACAGGCGCGACGATCGTGTGGTCATACAAGTTCCCTCCGCTTGCAACGCTTCGGGGGCTGCCCTATGCGATTGAACTACTGGATTCCATCTGGGTCACTAGCGGCCAACGAGTTACCACCGACAACGGTGTGGTGGATGAGGGTGAGCGGCGCATCGAGTTGTTGAAACAGGTGCTGCGCGAGTACATGAATTGCGTCCCTATAGTCTCGGCAACCAATCCGTTACCTTGTCTGTCTGCTCCGCCATCCTACGATATTGGCCTGGGATTGAAGGCTGCCGTCCATCATGAAGTCGTCCGGCAGGCGATGGGCGAAGGCATTGATCCTGAGTTAGCTGTTGTGATCGGCCAGATGCTGGACTGGTTCTACAAGTATCAGTTCAACGAGACGGGCAGTGACTATACGTCTCCGTATGAGTTGTGGATGTATCCGGCTGGGCCGAATATGGGGACCTCGTATCTGTACAATCGCGGATTGGATGATATGCTTGCACCGTTCTATGCCTGGTGGGGTGCGATGAATGGCGGAACGGCCTGCACTCTGCCGCAGTCGGGAGTAGGTTGCTGGGCGGCGGCGGATGCTGTTTTCCAGTACGGCGTGTCCGAAGGCTTCATGGGCACCAAAGGGTTCAATGAGGCTTTCGAGGATTGGTACGACTTCATCGGCTGGCGCAGTGGGACGCTCTCTCCGGATTGTGATGGTGAAGCGCCTTGCGACAATCCCACCGAGGGCGTGATCCCCAACCAGATGGAACCGTATCCCGCTGCCGAGTGGCCACAGCCGCCTTCGGCAACAGTAGCTGGCGGAATGGTCAATGTGACTTGGTACAACTACGCGCATTGCCAAAGCCCCTACGTGGAATTCTGGCAAGGCAGCGGAACCGCCACGAAGGCGAGCTGTTCCGGGTCGAACACCTTTGTCGATGGTAGTGACACGCTGTGGCTCAATAAGTGTAGCTTCATTGCGCCGCCAGCGGGCACCTATACGTTCGGTGTTGGCTGTACCGATGACCAAGGCAACCAGTCTTATAGCGATCAATCTTGGGGTCCATCGTTTACGTTCACAGTTGCAGGCGCTCCGGCGGGAAAAAGTACTGCGCGCGGCGTTACTTCGGGGGGCGCAAAGACCTCAGCCAGCAGCCTTTAGCCAGTAGTAAACGCGAGGCGGCCCGGCACCTGCCCTACGACACGGTGCCGGGCGTCTCTTTCGGGGACAGTCACATTCGCGAAAGGCTCGGATACCACTGCCGGTGCCTGCTTGGTTTTTTCAGCGACTGGTCGCGATCGACGCCAGCGGTTTTCTACACGGCACCACTGCTGAACTCAAGACAAGCCCGAGCTGCGCTGATACCAACCAGGCTGGCGGCGGTTTGCCTGGCTGCAGTGGCTTTCGTTGTGCCAGTTAGCGCTATAGCGAGTAGCTATATTTCGCTTCACTGTTGTCCGGTTAAAATTCGGACAGAATCAGTTGGTTGACGTTTTCGGCGAAATTGGCGTCCTCGTCGATGTGATTCTCAGCCTCACGCTTTTCGAGCAAACGCCCATTTCATGCGCCCTTGACAGCCCCGGAATCAATGAGCTGAACGCCTGGAACCTGGTAGCCGAGATTGGAGTGAACATGGACCAGTTCCCCTCGCCGCAACAGTTGGCTTCGTGGGCGGGGCTTTGTCCCGGTAACAACGAGCGTGCGGGCAAGCGCAAGTCCGGGCAGACGCGCTACGGAGCACTGTGGCTCAAACGCGCATTGTGCCAAGCTGCCTGGGCCGCATGGCACAATCACAATACCTACTTTTCGCAGCAGTACCGCAGGGTGGCGGCTGGCCGCGGCAAGAAGAGAGCCACCATCCCCGTCGCTCACAGCTTACTAATCGTGGTCTACCGCATCCTCAAACAGAATCGCGCTCACCACGAGCTCGGGGGTAACTACTTCGACCAAATTCGTGCCGACCGCCACAAGCGCTACTTCGTAAAAAGACTCGAATCGCTCGGGTTTCAGGTCAACCTTGTCCCAGCGGAACAACCGGCATAGAGGAAGTAACTTTTCGAGAGAGAGTGATAAACAAGCATGGAAGCAGCTCACGCCTTAGGGATTCTCTGCTACATTATTGAAGCGAGGCTGACCCTATGGTGTCACTTGTTGTTGCTACTCGTTCAAGGGTGCGTGAACTGAATCGGCTGCTGACGAGCTTAGAGAAGCAGACTTGTCAAGATTTTGAAGTTATCGTGGTGGACCAGAATACGGACGACCGACTTGCCGGCGTGGTAGCAGGTCATACTCAGCTCACAATTCATCATCTTCGTTGTAACCCCGGGGCATCGAGGGCGCGGAACGTCGGCTTGACGAAGGCAGACGGAGAGATTGTGGCCTTTCCAGACGATGATTGCTGGTATCCCGAGACCCTCCTTACTCGGGTAACGAACTGGTTTGCCGCGCATCGCGAATCAGATGGCTTGCTGGGTGTTCTACACGATGAGAACAATCAGTCAACCGGTCCCCGCTGGCCTACTAGGGCCTGTCTCTCGACACAATCAACGATTTGGAAATGGGGGATCACTCCCACTGCCTTTCTCACCCGTGCGGCGACCGAAACGATAGGTTCGTTCGATGAAAGAATCGGTCCGGGTGTAGCGTCAGGGTATCACTCCGGTGAGGACACGGACTATTTCTTGCGCGGTATTCGTGAAGGATTGCGGATGTGGCATGATCCAGAGTTCATCGTATTCCATCCGAGCTTTCACGGCGAACAGCGTCTCTCGGAGAAGTCATATTTGTATGCCAAAGGTGGCGGTTACATCTTCAGGGCATATCACTATCCGAGAACGTTAGCCGCACAGGTTGTGATCAGGGCACTTGGCGGTGCGGCGATAAGCATTGCAAGGGGTAACACGGTTCAAGCCAGGTCATATGCGAAGAGAGCGGTTGGGTTCGTGAAAGGCTACCTCTGCGGCCCAACTGACATCGCTAAAGCAACCGGACGCCCGGGAATGCATGAGACCAAGAATGCCAGAGAATAGCAATTCCTACAGAAAGAAGGAAGGGGCACGCGACTCCGTGGGCGGCGGCGAAAAGCAGATCCCTCGCTTCGCTCGGGATGACAATTTCGTGGGTTCGTCACTATATTCTGCACATATCAATAATATATTTGAGCAGAAAGAATGTACATTGCTGTGGCTCTCCCGAATGTGGACGAAACACTTTTGACTTTATTGTTTGTCGAAGAAAGATAGCCGCCTGTAGGTCCTATACGCCAAACAACAAACTATAAAGAAGTGTCGTCTAAAGCCTAACATGGAATCCGTCAAGATCACCCTTTCGACGTCCAGTGAGCAGTGGTACATGTGTGATTATTCAAAACAGTGTGTATGCAATGTTTCAGCACATACCAGACGGTCGTTTCGTCGTGCCGTCCGGAGCTAACCCGAGCGCTCCAAACGTGCTTCACAGGATTCAACTCCGGGGCGTAGGGGGCAAGAAGTAACGTATGCCGGCCAGTTTGGGTGGCTAGAAAATCAAGGGTGCGGCGAGCGCGATGGGGCGCTTGCAGCAGCTTTTGTTGCCGTCAAAAACGCTGACCTTTGCTATAATTTCGGTTGGGGTTATGGATCATGAAAGTGGTTGGCTCTAGACTAGATTCAGAGCTTTATCGAGATGATCGTTGGGGTTGCCGCGTCACCACCCAAAGGCGATTATGTTTGCCATTTCTGTGGAAGACGAGATTTCGGATGTATTCAAATCCAAGGCTATTCGCCTATGGCTGGGTTCCGCCGAGTAGGACGCTCGCGACAATTTTTTATAAAGCACGTGTGAAGCGCGCAGATAGCTTGGGAATTCACGAACAGATCGTTGAGAGGTTGAGCCAACTCGGCGATTCAGGTAAAGACTTGCGCATGTCATTGGCTGAGATAGCTGAGGAGTTATCTGGTCGGCGTCTGATTGCAAAAATAAAGCATGAAGAGGATCAATGAGGTAACGTGACTTTGATTGTGTGGTTGACCTGCCCCCAATTTCCGCACGGTTGATAATACAATCCTTCAACCAGTTGATCGGTCCCCTTTTTCTATCACAGTTCCTGAGTTAGTCTCCGGCAGTTGCAAATTCATATGGCGTCCTCTCGCCCAGCGCCCTGTGAGGACGGCTCTCATTGTATTCGCGTCTCCAGGTCTCGATCCGCTCGATGGCTTCGCGGGGATCGGCGAACCAGTGTGCATCCAGGCATTCGGCTCTTAACGTTCCATTGAAGCTCTCCACATAAGCGTTGTCCGTCGGCTTTCCTGGCCGGGAAAAGTCGATCTTTACTTGGTGGTGATAGGTCCATAGATCCAGCACTTGACTGGTAGATTCACTCCCGTTGTCGCAGAACAGAAGCTGCGGTGCGCCTCGCTGTTGGCTGATCCGCTGCAGCACTCGCACAACATCATGGCCTTTTAAACTCTGGCCGACTTCGATGGCCAGGCATTCCCGTGTGTATATATCTACGACGGTCAGCGCCCGGAAGCGACGGCCATCCGTGAACTGATCAGCCACGAAATCTAGGCTCCAAACCTGATTCGGGGCATCCGCCCGCGGCTTCTGCCGGCTGTATACCGAGGCGGTCCGTCGGCTCTTGGGCCGCCTTCGCAGGCCCAAACCTTCTTCCCGGTAGAGCCGATATACCAGCTTTTTGCCCACTTTCCAGCCCTCACGGTTCAGCAGAACCCGGATCTTGCGATATCCGTAGCGAATGCGCGCACTGGCTAGTTCCCGCATCCGCATTCGTAGTTCCGTCTGGGGAGCTTTTCGGCTCCGGTACCGGTGGGTTGAGATCGGTATCGCTGCCACTCGACAGCCATGCCGCTCGCTCACACCGTACCCGCCGCACAGGTAAGAAACCACCGAACGGCACCGTGAGGGCTTTACCAGTTTTTTCGCAGCACATCCTGCAGCATCGCCCGGTCCAAAGTAAGCTCTGCTACCAACTTCTTCAGCCGGCCGTTTTCGTCCTGCAGTTGTTTCAGCTGGCGTACCTGGTCTACTTCCAGATTGCTGTACTGCTTTTTCCAGCGGTAAAACGTCTGCTCGGAAATGCCCACTCGACGGATCAGTTCAGCCACCGGCATCCCCATTTCTGCCTGCTTCACGATGGCTACGATCTGCTCGACGGAAAATCGCTTCCGCTTCATTCGGCAAAATCCTCCTTTGTCCGATTTTGCCGAAGACTCACCCTAAAACTGTATTAACTATTTGGGAGCCGCTCATGGTTTCCGCTAATTACATTGGGTTTTGCGCGGGAATCTGAATAGCCCCTGACTTCATGGGGAGTTTGATTTTGGGGAACATCGGGTACTCTCAGCGGATGCGAGAGAACGACTGGATCAAACTGCTGGGATGGCCAGGCTACCGCGCGTACCGGCACGAAATCGATGAGCAGGGCAAGACTTTGAAGTTGTGGGTGCGGTGCAAGCGGGGAAACCGAAAGCTGGTGTGTTCCGGCTGCGGGGTCAAGACGGAGAAGATACCGCAGTTGCCCCGTAAGGCGCCGTTCAGCCAGCGCTTGGAAGAAGCCGTGGGGTTGGCCTGCGAGAGTGCGACGGTGCGGCGCGTAGCGCAGCAGTTTGGGCTGGCGGCCAGGACGGGGCGAGCCATCGATCTGCGTATCCGAAGCGCTGGGCGGCGGGGAGAGGGATGTTCCTAGAGGCCACAACCCAGCCTTTGAGTTTCTACGAAATGGTTTGGAATGAACCGTGGGAGCGCGTGCTCGTGCGCGACGTTTTGATTGGCGGGGAAACAGAAGATATCGAGCGATCCCGCTCACAGAACTTGGAGCGGGGCGATCTGCTCTTTGCGCAGATCTGCTTCGAGCCTTGGCTCACTCGGATCGAGTCACTCCGGAACGGCGTTTATGGGAAATCTTGAAAGAGTTGCCGCCCGAGTGGTACCGGGGCGCCGAAGAAGAGGTCGCGGCAATGCTGCCCCGATTGAATCAGTGTCGTTCGCAGGTACGGGAGCTGATCGGAGGCTTCGCCATACCTTCGCGTGACCCTTTTCCAGACTGGCCCAAGTTTGCGAATTGAACTCCGCGGCTGTGCATTTTACCATTAGGAGGTGACCAGAAAATTTCATGCCTATCGGTTTTGTTACGTGAACGCCAGCCAGCCTCCCCTCACTTTAGGTATCATGCTGGTAGAAATTGACGAAACTCAGGCTGCCTTCGCAGACATCTATTTTAGGCGAGACTTGTATGAACTGCTGAGGGGTAATTCCAGGGCGGACATCGAATATCTATACGCTCTTGAGGCAGATGTTCGTGCGATCCTGCGGTCGCAACAACCTGAATACATTGATTCAGAGAAGCCAATGTCGCGACGGGAGTGGATCATAGCGCGTATCACGAACGACTTTTCAAATACGATCATGGTCTCCGATCCGGTCGAGGTCTATACCGACTCGCCTGAGCAAGAGCTACAGAGACTGTTGGCTCTGTAGACAAGACCTCCAGAACTAGGCTAGAGCGTTTTGAATTTAAGTGTTTACATATCCGCAGGCTGTGAAATAGTTCGAGCATTCCTCGGAGGATACCGAGCGGAGCAGAATTGCGATTTCTTCCCAGAGGCTCTCCGTGGACCGCTTGGCAGCTTGACGCAGCAAGGCCTTGAGCTTGGCGAAGAAGTTTTCGATGGGATTCGGATCGGGGGAATAGGGCGGCAGATAGAGTACCGTGGCTCCCGCCCCAAGAATGGCCGGTTCCACCCCTGCGACCTGGTGGCTTTCCAGGTTGTCGAGGATGACGATCTCGTCCAATGAGAGGGTGGGGACTAGTACCTGCTCGATGTAGGCGAGGAACACATCGCCATGCACCGGTTCCTCGATCACCATCGGGGCAGAGATTCCGCGGCGGCGCAGGGCGGCTATAAAGGAAGTGATCTGCCAGCGGCTGTAGGGTGCCGAACCGTGACAACGCTGCCCTCTGGGAGCGCGGCCGTAGCGCCGTGTCATGTTGGTCGAGGTCCAGGTTTCATCGATGAACACGAGCTTTTCGAGGTTCATCGTGGGTAACGCCTCGATCCATGCTCGGCGCGCTTCATTGCAGGATTGAGTCCGGCAGCCAGCGCTTTTTGCGTGCCGGCGACAGCGAACAAAGCCAGACCCGCTCCATCGAACAACAGCACGGGCCTGCGCCGCACGTCGATCCTGGGATACCACCAGAACGTCACCAAAGCAGCCAGGATACAAACCCCCAGATAACGCCAGTCGCAGATGGCTGCAGGCGGAACGGCGCCGATAAGCAAGTCGCGGGTAATCCCGCCCGCACTCCTGGTTGCAAAGGCAAGCACCATCAGGCCAAACAAATCCAGCTTGCTCTTTACGCGGGCTGCTGCACCGCTAAGTGCGAAGACGAACGTCCCAAGCAGGTCTAGCGCAAACAGAAAGGGGCCAGGAAGGTGTCGTCCGTAACTCAGAAGTTCGTTCACGATAACAACCAGGCGGAAGCCGCGACTACCAGAGCCTTCACACCTGTTTCCAGAGTCGGATGAATGACTGGTGCAAAGGCCGGGTTATGGTTGGTTGGAAGCGAGCTGAGTTTTCCCTCCTTCTTTGCCTTCGCGTAGACCGCTGGATCATCTCCGCCGAAGAACCAGTACACAGCCGGAACATCCCACCCAGCTCCAAAGCAGCCGAAGTCCTCGCTTGCCATGGTGGGCTTTGTCTGTTCGATGGAGCCGGCAGGAAAGTTCTGCAGAAAGGCATCGACGACCTTCTTTGTCGCAGCAGCATCATTCTTTACTGACGAATACTGATCGAGTGGAGTGATTTCCGGCGCTTTTGGCGCTCCTGATGCCGCTGCCTCGGCCTTCACAATGCGTTCAATCGCTGCGAGAACCCGTCTGCGTACGCCCTCGTCGAAGGTGCGCACATTCAATTTGATCAATGCCTCGTCTGGAATAATGTTCTCCTTCGTCCCCGCCTGCAGTGCCCCAATCGTCACCACGGCTGAATCCGTGGGCGCGACCTCACGCGAGACGATCGTTTGCAGTCGCATTACGGTCGAGGCGGCCATAACTACCGGGTCGATGCTGGATTCGGGCATCGAGCCGTGCGCACCGCGCCCGAACATGCGAACCTGAAGGCTATGGGCCGAAGAAGTGACGATACCGGCGCGCCAGTCGATGTTTCCGGAAGGCAAGCTCATGACGTGCTGTCCTAAGACCACGCTCGGTTTTGGAAATCGTTTGAACATCGCGTCATCAATCATCGCCATAGCACCTTGCGCGGTCTCCTCGCCTGGCTGAAAGACCGCCATCAGTGTCCCTTTCCACGCGTCACGGCTCTTTGCGAAAAGACTTGTTGCGCCCATCAAGCAGGCAACGTGCATATCGTGTCCACAGGAGTGGGCTACAGGTACGGTCTTGCCGCCAGGGTCAGTCCCGGTAACGGTGCTCGCGTACGGAAGGCCGGTTTCTTCTTTGACGGGTAGAGCATCCATGTCCGCGCGCAACATGACAGTGCTTCCTTCACCGTTACGCAAGATTCCTACAACCCCAGTCTTGCCGACCTCCGTGGTCACCTCAAAGCCCAGAGACTTCAGATGATTCGCTGCAATGCGCGCTGTGCGCGTTTCTTGCATCGACAATTCCGGATGTGCATGTAGGTCTTTATAGACAGCCTCCAGTTCCGGAAGCAGTGTGGCTAGACCAGCAAGGATCGCTTTCGGCTTGTTCTCGCTCATGGAAGCATCCTCCGCTTATCATACTTTTCAGCTAGTCATTGGCATCTCTAAAGAGCAGAACTTCACTCTTGTCCAAATTAACCCTGCCGTGCTGTGGCCCGGTGGGTAAGAAGAAGGCTGAGTCTCTGATAAGTTGAGTTTGCAACGACCAGCGAGTCAGGGGAGGACTCAGCCTTGAGTAAAGTATGCAGCATTTTCTTGCAGATGTTACAGCTGATTTCGCGGACCGCGTTTAACGCCGCGGTGCGCAAACACCAGGCCGAACGGCACGCTCGCGGCTTCAGCAGTTGGGGACAGTCTGTGGCCATGCTGTTCTGTCAACTGCCGCCACCGTTGCGGAGGTGTACAAGCAGCGCTGGCAGATCGAGCTGTTTTTCAAGGCGCTGAAGCAGTCGCACGCTTCATTCAAAAATGCTGGCGAGAGCGCGTTCGGATTGCGCTATGCCATCGTCGACCCTACCACCGCCGATCGAGTTGCCGACGATGCTGCCAGGAAAAGGAACCGGGGGCTGAGGCGTAAGTGCGGCAGGGATGGTTTGGATCGGTCATGAGCCAAGCATCCCAGATCGCCAGCGGCTATCAAAGGGTACAAAAGTAGACTGGCCAAACGGCATCTGGCGTTTAGGTGCTGACATGGTGCCAAAGATCCCGGGTGTCTTGTCCGACTACTTGTTCGAAGTGAGCCCCGCATCTTCAGTACGGAACAGGCTCGTCCGCCGGCGAGTAGCTGCCATCAGGATTCTTTTTCCCAGCTTCCAGTCAGCGGGTAAGTCCGTATTTCGCGGACCACCTTACACTGCGACCCTGTATACCCCGCTTCGTGAATCCGCAGAGCGCTGAATTGCGGCAGAATCGTAACCGTTCGGTCAGGACGGCAACCTGAACACTGAGGTAAACTACGGCTCGCTTTGGGGGGAACTCTTATGCGAGCAGCTCAATACGTGCGGATGTCGACCGAACATCAACAGTATTCAATCGAAAACCAACTCGCCGCTATCCAGGAGTATGCGCGATCACACGAATTCGAAGTCGTCCGTACTTACTCGGATGAGGCCAGGAGCGGCATTGACTTGGCACGTCGTCCGGGTCTCAAGCAGCTTCTGGACGACATAACCAGCTGCAAAGCAGATTTCCGCGCGGTTCTGGTCTATGACATCAGTCGGTGGGGACGATTCCAGGACACCGACGAGAGCGCGTGTTATGAGTTCCTCTGCAGGCGTGCAGGGGTAAGTGTCATTTATTGCGCAGAGCCATTTGCGAATGACCTCAGCGTCGTCGCCTCCCTACTGAAGACGCTGAAAAGAACAATGGCTGGCGAGTATCTTCGCGAACTTTCAGCGAAAGTGTTTGCTGGCCAATGTCGTCTGGTGGGTAAGGGCTATAAGCCTGGTGGAGTGGCCGGTTACGCTTTGCGTCGTTTGTTGCTGACGCCAGATGGCAAACCGAAGACTGTCCTGCGGGATGGCGAGCACAAATGGCTTGCCACCGAACGAGTCACGTACACTCTTGGGACACCTAAAGAGCTCCGCACTGTCCGAAAGATATATTCGCTGTTTTTGGACGCAGGGCTTGATTGCTCGGCCATTGCACGGTGGCTGAATGAAAAAGGCGTGCCATACAGCCGAGGAAAATGGAACAACCAAATCGTGCACACGATCCTCACCCATCCCAGGTACACAGGTGCCGTTGTGTTCAACCGGCGCTCAGAGCGGCTGCGCTCGAAACGAACGTCAAACCCGCCTGAGCAATGGGTAATTCAGCCAAACTGCTTTCCGGCAATCATTCCACAGAAGCGGTTCGACGCCGTGCAAAACAAGTTCAATGACCGTGTTCACTGTAGGTCAGATGAACGCTTGCTACAGGAGCTGCGGAATTTCCTGAATGAACACGGTCGGGCAACTCAACTGATGCTGACGGGAGACCCAAAGATGGCAAGCGTCGACGTGTATATCAGACGATTTGGTAGCTTCTCCAGGGCACTCGCATTGGTCAGCAAAGAACCTGAAGCCGGCCTTTCTGAACTCGAACGGCGCGCCCGCATGAAACTCAGGTTACAGGACGAGTTTGCGCAGGCGATGGCAGCTAACAAAGTACAGTCTCACCGGAAAAACGGAGTATTCCGGTCCTCTAGCCATCCTCCGGTGCTGCTCGATGTGGCTTGCTGTCGCATTCTCAAAAACGGTCAGTTGAGGTGGGAGATACGGTACCCGCTGACCGGGGTGGAAGGTCTGCGCTGTATCACACTTCGTCTCAATACCGACAATAATCGGCCACTGGATTACCTGCTTATCCGCTTTTTGCCGTCAGGCAACCAGCGTGTACGCGCCGGAGCAAGAATAGACCACGTTACGCCGCGCTAGCGGCGTGACGT
>VFSW01007916.1_pt1 | contig 15358 bp, 14 predicted proteins | sample 5358111 | NCBI WGS metagenome assembly VFSW01 (sample SAMN11554181, study PRJNA540505) | mine drainage metagenome | isolation source: sediment from site ElyBrook_90M | place: USA: Ely Copper Mine, Vershire, VT | collected 2017
CGATCCTCCGGAAGATCCGCTACCGTTCGTCGCGCCGCAACCGCAAAGACCAAACGTCATTACCGCAAGGGACAAAAGGCAACACAACCTCACCCGAAGCATCATGTGGATGGTTACTCCGTGCTCCACTCGAATTCAGCCCGGTTGGATGCACACATCTCCCCTGATGTTTTCTTCACAGTTACCCTCGCAGTAAAATCTTGCCGATCGTGGCTTGACTCGCCAGTCATCCGGCCGATCCGGCATAATGGCATCGCACCCATAACCTCCGGCCTGTCAACCACTCGCGCGTTCCCCAACTGACAGCCTTCATCTCTCCGTCCTGAGCGATCCTTTCCCCGGGATCATCGGTGCGGATCACGTGCCCCGGGGTGCGCTTTGAACAATTTCTGACGAAGATCGCAAGGAGATTCTCATGACTGATCGTCCTACCCCCCAGCACATTCTCCAGATTGGGCTCGGCTTCTGGCCTTCCAAAGTGCTCCTGAGTGCCATCGAAATGGGCCTCTTCACCGAACTCGCCCACGGCCCCGAACCCCTCGATACGCTGCAGGGACGCCTCGGCCTCCATACCCGCGCCGCTCACGACTTCCTCGATACGCTGGTCGCCCTCGGCTTCCTCCAGCGCCAGAATGGCAGGTACGCCAACACCCCTGCCACCGATCTCTTCCTCGATCGGAAGAAACCTTCCTACATCGGCGGCATTCTCGAGATGGCCAACCACCGCCTCTATCCCTTCTGGGGCCACCTCACCGAAGCTCTGCGCACCGGCAAACCGCAGAACGAAGTCCGCACCGGCGATACTCCGATGTTTGAAGCGCTCTACGCCGATCCCGCGCGTCTGAGGGAATTCCTCGCCGCCATGTCCGGCATCAGTCGCGGGGCCGCCATGGCCATCGCCGCAAAATTCCCCTGGTCAACATACAAAACCTTCTGCGACGTCGGCACCGCCCAGGGAGACACCGCTTCCAAGATCGCCCTCGCCCATCCCCATCTCAACGGTCTCGGCTTCGATCTCCCCGAAGTCGGCCCCATCTTCGAGGAGTACGTCGAAGCCCTCGGCCTTTCACAGCGTCTCCGTTTCGCGCCAGGCTCCTTCTTCGATGCCCCGCTCCCCAAAACCGACGTCATCGTCATGGGCCACATCCTCCACGACTGGGACCTCGAAACCAAACGCATGCTCATCCGCAAAGCCTGGGAAGCGCTCCCCGAGGGCGGAGCCTACATCGTCTACGAAGCCATCATCGACGACGACCGCTGCAAGAACGCCTTCGGCCTCATGATGAGCCTCAACATGCTCGTCGAAACCCCCGGCGGCTTCGACTACACCGGCGCCGATTGCCAAAGCTGGATGCGCGCCGCCGGCTTCCGCGAAACCCGCGTCGAGCACCTCACCGGCCCCGACTCCATGGTCATCGGTATCAAGTAGCCAGGGCACGAACCGAAGCTCCGGCCCACCCTGAAGCACGCATGCGGTTCGCGCGATCAGGGTGGGCATCGCGCCCCGGTGCGATCAGGGTAGGCTTCGCGTCCCGGCGCGATCAGCGCAGGCATCGTGCACCGCCGCGATCAGGGTAGGCTTCGCGCCCCGGCCCGATCAGGGTAGGCATCGCGTCCCGGCGCGATCAGGGTAGGCATCGCGTCCCCCGAAACGATCACAGGAGCTTCGCGCCCCCGGCGCGATCAGGGCGGGCGTCGTGCCCCGGCGCAAAATCATCGATTTAGCCCTGCGCCGCAAAGACCAACCCACTCCCATGGCGACGCCAGGTTCACCCCATAGCAAGAAGCAAACTCTCACGCCATCGAATCGTCAAAGGATTCGATCCCCTGCTGCAGACGCAGGTACCGTCCCCAGGAAGCAGCTGGCCCTTTTTAGAACCGCGAACTTTGACCCAATTTCTTGAGTAGTGCCGTAAACGCCGAAAAAATGACAGGGCGTTCGTGTGTGCGTGAGAACTGGTTCTGCGGTTCCCAGATTGCGGTCCATGAAAGAAAAGGCCGCAGCATGTTGCGCTCGAACATTTCACAAATCGCGTTCTCTCGCGCACACCTCAGCCCCGAAGCTCGTTCGCCCCCGGCGCACGACTTTTTCGTCAGGCCGTTCAGTCGGGTTCGCCCTGCGCCGCAAAGACCAACCCACCCCCATGGCGACGCCAGGTTCACCCCACAGCAAGAAGCAAACTCTCACGCCACCGAATCGTCAAAGGATTCCGTTCCCTGCCTTAAACGTAGGTACCGTCCTCAAAAGCACCTGGCCCCTTTGGGGGAACGGCGGACTTTTCCGCATCCTCTTCACCCGTGCTTCAAACTGCCTCAAGCGATGTGGGCTTTAGTCTCTGAACGCCACCCGATTCCCCGATCGATGGAGTTGAGATGCGAGCATCGCGCGAATGCGCGATCCGGCCGGCTCCGACCACCGACAGCCGACCGCTGCATCTCCCCAAACGCCGATCGCCCGTCGTGCGTCATAATGGTCCGACGAACCAACGAGGGCCGATCCATGTTTAGGAAAATGCAGTTTAGGAAAATTCAATCATTGCAAATCGGAAATGCAACCGGGATCAGCTGCGTCGGCGCGGCTGCAACCGGCGCTCGTGCCGTCGGTGCCCTCGCACTGGGCGCCTTTGCTATCGGTGCCGTGGCCATCGGCGCCCTCGCTATCCGCCGCCTGGCCGTCGGCAGCGCGAAGTTCAAATCCCTTGAGATCGAGACCCTCACCGTCTCCCGTCTCCGCGTCGCCGAAATTGAAGTCACCGACCGCCTGCATCTGCCCGCCCACAATTAGCCGCACTTCGGTCGATCGCCAACCCTGACGACCGACTGCCGACTGCCAACCGCCGACTACTGGCGTTTCCCTGCCTTCACCTTCATCTCGCTACCGCTGTACGTGACCTGCTCCTCTTCCTGCGCCGACACCGCCTCCCCGACACCGTGCCCTTTTCCCACCAGCACAACCCTGAACTGCCGGGCCTCCGCCATCCCCGGATACGATCCCTCCCGCGCCCCAATCGTCAGCTCGCCCGTTGCGTCGTTCCAGTGCAGAGGAATCACTGCGTGCTGCCCCTTCTCATACGCGTAGCCGTCCCCGGAATCCTCGTATAAATCGAACGACCCATCCGCGCCGCGATAAATCCTCAGTTCGATCGGCCCATCCGGATCCTGGTTCGCGTACTCGATCTCCGGCCCCATCGGCACAATCGATCCCGCCCGCACATACAGCGGGATACGATCCAGCGGCGCCGCAGCCTCCACTTCCCGTCCGCCCTGCCCCCGATCTCCCGTCCAGAAGTCGTACCACCCCGCAGCCTCTGGTAAATACACGCGACGGCTCGCCGCACCCTGCTCCATCACCGGAGCCACCATGAGCGCCGGCCCGAACATGAACTGATCGCCGATATCCCACGTCCGCACATCCGTCCGCCAGTCCATCACCAGCGGCCGCTGCATCGTGTAGTCCTCGCTCGTCACCTTCCACGCCAGTGAGTAGATGTACGGCATCAGCCGATACCGCAGCTTGTCATACTCGATCAGAACCGGCTCAACCTGCGGATAACTCCAGATCTCGTTCTCCGGACGATGCCCGTGCGTCCTGAAGATCGGGCAGAACACCCCAAACTCCCACCACCGTGCGTACAGATCCTGGTAGTCCGCGATCTGCGTCTTGCCGTTGTACGCCGGCCAGTATCCGCCAATATCGGTCGTCCAGTACGGATATCCTGACAACGCAAAATTCAGACCCGCCGCCACCTGATGCCGCAGCCCCCACCACGTGCTGTACACATCGCCCGACCACACCGTCGCGCCCACCCGCTGCTGCCCCAGAAACGCCGACCGCGTCAGCAGAAACACCCGCTTCTCATCGTTCGCAGCCTTCCAGTGCTCCTGAATCCCAAGCGTGTGCATCAGGGGAAACACATTCGTGTACTCCGCGCCATTTCCAATCGCCAGCATCTTGTTGCGGAGCATGCCGTCGCCCATATGCGGCCAGTACTCCTCCGGCTCCGCGCTGTCCAGCCAGAACGCATCCCACCCCATCCCGAAGATCGGTCCGGCCAGATTCTTCCAGTAAAAATCCCGTGCCGCCGGATTCGTCGCATCGTAAACATGCGCTCCCGGCACGTCCCAGTGATGCTCCGTCATGATGCCGTAGTTCTCCGACTTCGGATCGAACAGCCCCCACACCGAAATCATCGCGTGCACATGCTCATCGTGCAGCTTCTGCAAATCCGCCGGCACATCGTGATAGTTCGCGTTGAAGACCGGATCCCCCTCCGCCTTCCACCAGAACCAGTCCTGCACCATCGCATCCAGCGGAATGTGCTCCGCCCGATACCGCCCCGCAATCTGCTCGATCTGATCCAGCGACACATAACGATCCTTCGACTGGAACAGCCCATACGACCACTTCGGCAACATCGGCGTGTGCCCGGTCATCGACCGGTATTCATGCAGGATCCGGTCCATCTCCGGCCCATAAATAAAGTAATAGTCCACGCTGTTGCCCGCGACCGACGTGAACTTCAGCTCCAGCGGAAACCGGTTGTCCACGTAGCTGTACGCCGCCGTGTTCCACATCACCCCGTAGCCCTTGGTCGAGAGCAGCAGCGGTATCGCTACGTCCGTGTTGTTCTGCGCCAACTCCACCGTCGCCCCGCGATAGTTGAACAGGCCGCTCTGATGCTGCCCCAGCCCATACACCCCCTCCATCGCATCCAGCCCGAAACGGTCCGTGATCCGCCACGTCTTCTCCCCATTCGCCTCCGTCGGTTCGTAGGTCCGCGGGATTGCATTACCCTCGCGCAGCAGCGGCTCGCCCACCGCATTCTCAAACGTCACGTTCCCACGCCGCAGCGAGAAACCCACCCTCAAAGCAGAGGTCGTGATCGTCGCAACCTCGTCGTTCTGCGCAAACTTGAACTGCGCACCCGGACAAGCCTCCTTCGCCTCCAGCATCCACGGCTTCGGATGCTCCACCGCGGGTCCATCCGGCGAAGCGACTACGTGGATCACCGCATCCCCACACACCGTCACGTCCACCAATTCCTGCCCAACATGCGCCCGCAGACCCTGCGCCGTCTGCTCCACCGCAATCGGCGCCAGCCCCGGCAGCTTCTGCCCAGGCATCTGCGCCATGCAAGTCGTCACACCGCAGGCAACCACCGCCATGATCGCCCCGCCAATCCATCTCCCCCATCCTCTTGCCATTTCGACCGCTCCTCGCACCACGTTGCAGTAAACGATGCAGTATAAGCCAAGTATCGCCAACTTCTCCCTAATCCCTATTCCCTATTCCCTATTCCCTACCCCCTACTCCCTGTCTTTCACTCCCTGTCCTTCGGTACCCTGTACCCTGTAACCCTCCTATGCCCACCGTCCAGGTCAAAACCGCCTCTGCTGTCTACCCCGTCCTCATCGGCCGCAATCTCTTCTCAAGAATCCCGCCATACCTCCGCAAGTCTGCCGCACGCAGTGCTTTCGTTGTCACCTCGCCCGAAATCTGGGCCCTGTGGGGCAAAGGATTCCTCGCTGCCTTCCCCAAAGACCAACAACCCACCACCCTCTTCCTCCCCCCTGGCGAGCGCTTCAAGCGTCTAAGCCAGATCGAACGCCTCGCCTCCGAACTCTCCGCAGCGGGCGCCGACCGCTCTTCCCTCCTCATCGCCTTTGGCGGCGGCATCATCGGCGACCTCGCCGGCTTCCTCGCCGCCATCTACATGCGCGGCATCGACTACATTCAGGTTCCCACCACCCTCCTCGCCCAGGTCGACTCCTCCGTCGGCGGCAAAACCGGCGCCAACCTCGCCTCCGGCAAGAACCTCATCGGAAGCTTCCACCATCCGCGCGCCGTCTTCGCCGACATCGACGTCCTGCAAACCCTTCCCGACCGTGAGCTCCGTGCCGGCCTCTTTGAAAGCGTCAAAGCCGGCATCATCCGCGATCCCGCCCTCTTCCGTTTCATGGAGAAAAATCCCGAGAAGATTCTCGCCCGCGACCCCGCCGCCCTCGAGCGCGTCATCGCTGCATCGATTCGCATGAAGGCCGAAGTCGTCGGCATCGACGAGCGCGAATCGGGCCTGAGGATGATCCTGAACTACGGCCACACCCTCGGCCACGCCATCGAAGCCGCGACCAACTACCGCAAGCTCCTCCACGGCGAAGCCATCGCCTGGGGCATGCTCGCCGCCCTCCGCATCGCACTCGCCCGCAACACCGTAGCACAGCATTTCGTCAGTCAGGCCCAGGCCGAGCGCATCGAGCGCACCATCCAGGCCTACGGACCGCTCCCGCCCTTCCGCTCCACGCCAGCGAAGCTCCTCGCCGCCGCTGGCCGAGACAAAAAAAATCGCGCCGGAACCCGGCGCGTCCTCCTTCCCAAAGGCATCGGCAATGCCATCGTCGTCGAAGACGTCACCGAAGCCGAACTGAATTCCGCGATCAGCTGGCTTCTCGCTACCGCCGGAAAACAAGAGGATCCAGGCAACCCACCCCCGGTCAGGCCCAAACGCTGAACGCTCTCCCTTCTCCCTATTCCATATTGGCTACTCCCTGCCTTCTCAGTCAACCGCCAACGACAGCTGGTGCCGCACGTCCGCCCCTCTTACCCAGAAAATCACGTCCGTCGCGATATTCGTCGCGTGGTCCGCAATCCTCTCCAGGTTCCTCGAAATCAGAATCGCCGGCAGCGCCTGGTCCGCGCACTCCGGGTTCTCCTGGATCACCTTCGTCAGATCGGTGATCGCTACCCGGTTCATCCGGTCGATCTCGTCGTCCATATCCCGCACCGACTCCGCCACCAGCGCGTCCCCATCCAGCAGCGACTGCAGCGCCGTCCGGATCATCCGCCCCGCAAAATCCCCCATCCCCGCGATGTCCACCGGCAGATCCAGCGGATCCTGCTCCAGCAGGTCCAGCGTCCGGATCGCGATGCTTACCGCCATGTCCCCGATCCGCTCCAGGTCCCCGTTAATCTTGATCACAGCCAAAATAAATCGCAGATCGATCGCCATCGGCTGCTCCCGCGACAGCAGCTCGTACGCCATCTCGTCCACTTCCCGCTGCGCCGTGTTGATCGCCGTCTCGTTCTCGCGCACGTATTGGCACAGCCCCGCATCCCGCTGCAGCCAGGCGTCCACCGCCGACTCCACTGCCTGCTGCGACAGCGCCGCCATCGCCAGCAGCTTGTCCTTCAGCTCCGCCAGTTGTTGATGAAAATGAATCCGGGGCAACGTTTCCTCCTGCATGTCTCGCCGGGTGCCCCACCTCTACTGGGTGCCCCATGTCCCTGGTTTTGGGGACATGGGTTCAGATACCGACAGGCGAAACCAATCTTTGTATTGTGCATCCGCATCGATAAATGCTGTGCAAATTTTCGGGGCTCACCGTTACTCGGGTGAGCCGCCGCCTGCCCTGCAGTGGTTCGACGCGTCCAGTCCCCTAACGTAACGACGCTCGTCGCCGCCCGTGAATCCCACCTCCGCAGCACCCGCCGAACCACGGTGCTACTCGCGCCAGCCACAGGCCACAGGCTACGGGCTGCCTCACCCCAGCCGCCGCTCCGCCTCCTGTGCCGCCTCGTAAATCTCGTCGAACGACTCCACCGCGTACAGCACCTTCTGCTCCTCCGACACCAGAAACTTCTGCTCGAATATCTGGTCCAGATCGAAATCCCGAATCTCCGGTCGCCCCTCGATCACATGCGTTCCCTCGCCATGCGACGAGATCAGCCCGCTCCCGTACAGCTTCACCTTCCCCTTCTGCCGGATCACCCCAAACTCCACCGTGAACCAGAACAGCCGGCCCATCTTCTCGAGCTTGTCCTTGTCCTGCATCAGCCCCGCGCAAACACGCCCGTAGTGCTGCAGAAAATCCGCAAACACCGGATGCGCATGCATCGGCACATGCCCAAACACATCGTGAAAGATGTCCGGTTCCGGCGTGTACTCCATCGACTCGCGGCTCCGGATATACGTCGTCGTCGGAAACTGCCGCGCCCCCAGCATCTCGAAGAACGCATCCGGCGGCAGAAACCCGCTCACCGGCGTCGCATGCCACCCCGTCCTGGGCGCCAGCCGCCGGTTGACCTCCGCCAGGTTTGGGATCGTGTCCTCTTTGAGCCCGATCTGCTCAAACCCATTCAGATACTCCTCGGCCGCATGCTCCCGCAGCTGTGGCATCCTCCGCCGCACCAGCTCCGCCCATACAGCATGCTGCTCCTCGGTGTAAGCGTCCCAATCCTGCTGGATCAGATAAGGCTCAGCGACGGACAGCTTCCCGTCCGCCCACTTCTGTGTCTCCGCACCCGCAACCCCTGGTGGATTCATCCCGAACACCCCCGGCAAAACGTTAGAGAATTTCACCCGGCTCGGTGAGATGTCAACTACTGGCTACGGCCTACCGGCTACTGGCTACTGGCTACCGGCTACTGGCTACTGCCTACCGGCTACCGGCTGCCTTCTTCCCCGCCACTATCTCCGGCGCCTTCTTCATCGGCGCCACCGACACCGGCGGCAAATCGTAAACCTCCACCGCCCCATTCCGCAGCACCGCAAACCGCTTCCCATCCCCCGACAGCGCCACATTCTGTCCCGCCGTCAGCACCGGCCACGCGTCCCGCACCAGCACCAGCTTCCCGCTCTCCGTGTCGTACACCCCCGCCAGCTGCGCCCGAATATCCTCCGGATACAGCGAGTCAAACATCGAAATCGACCGGTTCACCTGCACCGACTCGTACACAAACCGGCTCCCGTTCTCCGCCGAATCGAACCAGCCCCACACAAACCGGTTCTGCCAGCGATCCCGCCACAGCTCCCCGTCCCCCTTCGTCGAAACCGCAATCACCTGCCGGTCGTCCGTGTCGCCAGAACACCCCACCATCAGCACCACGCTCGCGCTCAGCGGCCGCGCCGAAGGCTGGCAACTCGACTTCACCTCCGCCACCTCCCGCGGCTGGCCCTCGAACGGCACATCCCGCATCCCCCACGAGCCGTTCGCCTTCCCCTCCAGCAGATCCAGCAGCCCGTCCCCCATCAGCGGCAGCAGCGTCGGCACCTTCGCGTGCGATTCCGCAAACGGCGTCTTCCCTCCCAGCGGGAAAAGCATCACCTTCACCGGCGGCCCGCCCAGAAACTCCTCGTTCGACCCGTCCGCATCCAGTTTCGCCGGATCGTTCGTCTCCACCACCAGCAGCTTCCGGTCCGTCGAAACCTGAATCGCCCGGATTTTGTCTCCGAACGTCATGTAGGGCTCCAGTTGCAGCCCCTCATCCGTCACAAACAGCGAATCCCGCACCCGCACCATAAAATGCCCCGCGCCAAACGGCCACAAATACTGCGACCGGTCGTGCATCCGCCACTTCGTCTCCCGCACCACCTTCCCCGTCCCCAGGTCGAGCACCACCGCCCGAATCTCCTGGTCGTCGTCGCTCGGCGGATCTCCCGGCGCCCGCTTCAGCAGCCCCCCCGTACGAAACGTAAACAGCAAATGATCGTCATCGAAGAACCCCAGCGCCGCCGACGACAGCTTGGAAGTCAGATAAAACGCCCCCGGCGGTTCATACCCCAGCGGAGCAACCGCGATGCTCACCGCGGGCTTCACCTCCGGAGGCGGCGCCGGAGCCGGCTTCTTCTCCCCCTGCGCGGCCATCGCCAGCAGCGCCGCCGCTGCCACCCCAACCGCCCGTTTCCTGATCCCCACGCGCTCCATCCGCATTCATCTTCCATTCTTCGCGCCATAGGGCCCCAGGAGCAATCCAAAACGCCAACAACCTTCAGAATTCGCGCCAGCCATGTCATACCATTTGACGCGGCCCCGCATTGTGCGTATAAAACGTGGTCTAAGATTGCAGAGAAGACGCCGCGTGCCCTCCGGCTGCGTCTCCGAGGCAGATCGCTTATGGCCCGAATGCAGGAAGCACGCGAAACACCCACCCCTCGCCGCTCCGCTCGCTCCACCTCCTCCAAACCCGCCACACAATCGAGCGAAAATAAACAAATGCTCCAGGATTACCAAAACGCTCTCCAGCTCATGCAGCAGGGCAAGTACGAGAAAGCCCGCGTCCTCTTCGAAAAACTCTCTCGTGACGGCTCGCCGGAGATCCTCGAGCGCTCCCGCGTCTATATCGCCGTCTGCGAGCGCAACGTCAAAGAATCTTCGCTCTCCTTCAAAACCCCCGAGGAGCAGTACGACTACGCCGTCTCCCTCCTCAACTCCGGCTCTTACGAGGAGGCCCGCGACCAGTTCGAGGCCATCCTTACCAAAGCCCCTCAGGCCGACTTCGCCCACTACGGCGTGGCCCTGCTCAGCAGCGTCACCGGCCAGGCCGAGGAGGCCCTCGAGCATCTCGGTCGCGCCATCGAGATCAACCCCGCCAATCGCATCCAGGCCCGCTCCGATCCCGACTTCATCGACATGGCCGACGACCCCCGCTTTACCGAGCTCCTCTACCCCGAAAGCTCCTGACCCCAAACAGACCCAGAACAGTCCCGGTCCAGCCCGCCAGGAGTACAACGCCTTCAGCAACAAGATCGCGGTCTCGGGAATGACACCGAACCACTCCTCTGTCACAGCGGCCTGTGGATACACCTCGACCACCTGACTGTAGCCGGTGGGATCAGAACCGCTAACGGGACGGCAAACCGTGAATACGCCTGCTCTCTGCAGCGCATCGACTGTTGGATTTGCTCCGGACCCGGCAGGCTGGTCCGTTGTGGATCCAATGAATCCGGAGTCACTGAACAGATACACATACATAACCAGCAACCCTATGTCCTATGTGGATACATTGGGTCTTCAGGGAGGAGGACCACCCAGCACGACTCCCTGCGACCTCTACGGTGCCAGCGTCGATGGGGATGTACCTTGCTATCAGGTAGACTCGTGGTATTTTCCGCCCCCGGCCATTTACAATGCATCACTCAGTATTTGGGACGGCTACATCAGCATTGGCATCCCAAGTTACGCAATGACAAGCGGCGGCGGAGCCCCAAATAACGGCAGGAATTGTTCAGCCGGTCCAGCCAGCGCAGGACAGTACGTTGCAGCTACGGCTGAGGTGGCGACACTGACTTCTCAGTGGGCTTCTGGGCTTGGGCCGGGAGATCGAACCTTTGGTCCGAACACGTCTACTTCAGCGGTGATGGGACAATCTGCCGGAGTTCAGGAAGTCTTAGGGGCCTACTACATGACCGGACAGACCAGTGGCCTCTACACGTTCGGTGCCAGTGGAGCTTATGTTGCAGGCGGGAATCCGGTGGCTCAGTTCGTCGGTTCCTTCAGGTGGAGCATTTCTGGAGGCGTCCTCTCGCTTACCAACACGATTAGCCTAAGATCACTGACCTACGATCACGGCCCACAATACCAACGTGGTTCTCTTCCGACGCCGGGTGGCAACACGCATCAGACGTACAAGATAGGTGTGACATGCCACTAATCGTGAGGCCGCAACTCCAGTTGCTCATGCTGACGCTGACAGCCTGCTTCTTGGCCGGGTGTACGAGCCAGTCTCCTACCTCACGGCAAGCGTTGGTCGGCAGCTACGTCTACAAGTCTCAAGACCCTGAGGGTAAAGCCTCGGACCACGAGTGGGACCGGCTCACGTTGCAAGGGGACGGAAAATACGACCTCGTGCAAGGTGGACCGACCAAGGCCAAGTCCGAGAAGACGGGCTCCTGGACCTTCACAGGAGGTGATCCAGCTCAGGTCATGCTCGACCACGATGGCTATCCGGCTGTTGTGAAGGGTGGCGAAGTTCGTCTCATGATCGACTACGACACCGGCATCTGGTACGCCAAAAACAAATGAACCCTAGCCAGCGGGCCGTCCTTCGGGGCGGCCTTGCTGCGTCTGGAAGAAACGCTGCCTATGGCAGCGGCTGGAGGGTGACACGTCATGTATGAAAACGCCCCTTGTCAAGCGAGGATTTGTTTTGTTTTTTCGGGCTTTTGAAGCGATTCCGGCGCAGCCTCCCGTGTTCGCGCAGGCAAGCGGGCCTGCACGTTCGTCATGCTTTTTCCTTTTAGCTCCGCTTTTGTTTTTGCCTTTGCTTTTTCGCTTTTCTCCTTGTCAGGTGGTTCCTGCCGTCCGGATCGCTCGTTGCAGTCGGCTTCGTCAAGAGCCACATATTCGCCTTCAAAGAGGCATGAGCATTTTCGAACGGGTGCCGCATTCACCCCGAGATCTTGCTGCTGACCAGACGTGTCTCGCGTTTACCCGAACCTGGACGAACTTTGCGTATCAGCCAGCAATATGGGGCTGAGGCGCTCGATAGTTTTGCCGTTTGCGCAGCACCCAGTAGGAGGCTTCGGCCAGATGCCGGGCGACGGCGACTGCGGCGCGGCCATGGCCTTTGGCCGGATAGAGCCGCTGATAGAGCAGACCGATGTGCTGGTGACGTTGAGCCTTCATGCGAATGGCGCAGTTGGCCGCTTCGACAAAGGCCCACTTGAGATAGTGGTTGACGTTGCGGCAGGTGCTGCCGTGGCGAATGTAGCCGCCGCTGGCGATGATGCGCGGTACCAGACCCGCATAGCTGGCCAGATGCTCGGCGCGAGGGAAGCGCTCGAAATCTCCGATCTCCAGCCAAACCAGCGGCGCGAGAATGGGCCCCAGGCCCGGTACGGTGCGCAACAGCCGGATCTCCGGGCTGGCCTTCAGCGTTTCTGCAATGCGGCGCTCGATGGCCTCGATCTTCTCCTCCAGTTGATCGATGGCATGTAGCTGCATTGCGATCATCTGGGCGGTCTCCGGCGGGAGAGCCTCCAGGATGCTCGCCAGATAGGCACGGCCTTTAGTTCCGAACAGATCGCTGATGGCGTCGGCGTGCAATCCATAACGGTCGATGCCCGCGTGGATGCGGTGCTTGAGCGAAGTGCGCAGATCGCGCAATGCCGTGCGGGTGCGCAGCAACTCGCGCTGATCGCGCAGCTCGCCGGGAGGAATCCAGCTCTCCGGCAGGGTGCCGCAGCGGAGTAGAATCGCGAGTCCCCGGGCGTCGAGCGCGTCGGTCTTGTTGCTTTTGGCCATGCGTCGCTTGGCCTCGAACGGGTTGGCCAGGTGGGGATGATGCCCCGCAGCTTCCATCGCATCGACGATCCAGTACCAGTGGCCAGTGGCTTCCAGCGCGATGTCGCTCTCCGGCGGCAGCGAGCGCAGATATTTGCAGTAAAGATCGCGATCGTGATCGACGTGCACAGAGCGTGAAGACTTGCCCGCATGATCGACCGACACGAAGACCGAAAACTTCTTATGGGCGTCGCACCCAACGACTGGTTGCATGGGGTCCTCCTATGTGCGTTCAGCCTATCCGGCCACCGCGTGGCGGGACGGCGAGCGCTTTCATAGGTTCACCCCCAGCTGGGAGCTGCGGAGTAACTTCGGTTGCTGTGCGGTAACTCAAAGCCCGAAGCCAGCGTCTGAAGAAAGAACATGCTCTGGGCCGCACTTGCCCGGAGCATGGCGCACGTTGCTTCCGGTGCACGCGAATGAGCCGACTCCCCATCGATCAAACGCGGAGAGATTTTTCCTTTAGCTGCCAGTCTTCTTAGCCGAGGCCGCACGGAGTTCCGTGCGGCCTTCTCGGCGTCTGCGCCCTGGAAGATCAGCGCCTGAGGTGCGCGATGAAGCGCGAGCTGCGGACCAAATCGGTTGGCACCAAAGTCTCGGAGTCGGAGCTGCGGGTGCTGGAGTCCCGCGCCGAACGAGCCGGGCTGACGCTGTCGGAGTGGGTGCGCGACGTGCTGCTGGGCGCAAGCATCTAGACAGGGACGCTGGCGGCGGAGCGGGCGATCCTCGCGGAGGTGCTGGCGATGCGCACGACCCTTTTGAACTTCATGCTCAAGGTGGGCGAAAGGGGTGACGATCCCGGAGGCATCGAGCAAAAAACTGATCGAGTGGGCGAACGCGAACAGGATGCGGCGGCCGCTTGAAATCCACGCGAGCAACTCGGCGCGAGAGGAGCGGATGTAGACGGCGGCGCCCGAGCCGACGCTGCCTCGGAAGCCGGTGGCAGTGGCGCCGGGAGAGGAGATGTAGAGCGATGCTGACGCTGTCGAAGCCGATCTCAGCGGGCCAGGCGCAGGCCTATCACCGGTCGGAGTTCGCCAACGCGAAGGAGAACTATTACACGGAAGGCGAGCGTGTGCGGGGCGTGTGCAGGGCCAACTGGCGGCACGCTACGGGCTGCGCGGCGAAGTGAATGAAGAGCAGTTCGCGCGGCTCAGCGAGGGCCAGCATCCGGCCACGGGCGAGGCGCTGATCCGCCGGCAGCAGGCGCGAGAGTACGTCAACGACAAAGGAGAAACGGCGCGCACGGTCCGGCTTGCTGCTTTCAGCTTGCTGCCAGCTGCTTTCCTGCCAGCTGCCTTCCCACTGGCTGCTTTCCTGCTGGCTGCTTTCGGAGTAGAGGAGTTCGGTGAAGCCGCACACGGCAAGCTGAAAGCGGCAAACCGCACGCGGGGCAAGCTGAAAGCGGAAAGCCGGACGGCCAGGTTCACCCCATAGCAAGTAGCAAACGCTTCTGCCATTCAAACCTCAAGGTTTCTGTTTCTGGCTCCAGCCCAAAAGTACCGTCCCTGATCCAATTTGGGAAAATGCACACTCCCCCATTTGCTCTTCGCGCCCCGGCCCGCCTGCCCCCGAGCGAATGCCAGCCGGGTGCTTCACAACCTGTCCTGGCAAGCTCTGAGCGAACTGAAAAGCGCGTCGAACGGTTCCCTGGTGTGGAGATGTCTCCTTGCCCCGGACGCGATCCTGGCTGACCGCTTTCCAGTTGAGTGGTTTAGACTCGTACCCGTAAGCTCCAAACCAACTCGGTGACTCCTAAAACCGCGAACCCTAACCCGACCGCGGGCCTGCGTGTCGTCGCCATCGGTGGAGGAACAGGCCTCTCCACCCTCCTGCGTGGACTCAAGCTCCGCGTCCCTCACGCCGGACTCCTCGCCCAGCCCACCGACTCGCCCCTCATCGCCGACCTCACCGCCGTCGTTACCGTCACCGACGACGGAGGCTCAAGCGGCCGCCTCCGCCGTGACTTCAACATGCTGCCCCCCGGCGACCTCCGCAACTGCATGGTTGCCCTCTCCGAAGATGAGGGCCTCATCTCCCGCCTCTTTCGCCACCGTTTCGACAAGGGCGACCTCGAAGGCCACAACTTCGGCAACCTCTTTATCGCCGCCCTCACCGAAATGACCGGCGACTTCGCCCAGGCCATCCGCCTCTCCGCCGAAATCCTTGCCACCCGCGGCCACATCTTCCCCGCCACCGCAGACAACGTCACCGTCACCGCCCGTATGCAGGACGGCTCCACCGTCCGCGGCGAAACCAATATCACCGCCAGCCGCCAGCGCATCGTCGAGCTCATGCT
>VFSW01007917.1_pt1 | contig 15358 bp, 12 predicted proteins | sample 5358111 | NCBI WGS metagenome assembly VFSW01 (sample SAMN11554181, study PRJNA540505) | mine drainage metagenome | isolation source: sediment from site ElyBrook_90M | place: USA: Ely Copper Mine, Vershire, VT | collected 2017
GTTCTACACCGACGACCGCCTCTATTCCCCAAGCCCAATCGCAATCGACGCATTGGAAAACCTGGCCGAACAATTTCATCCTGGAGGTGGAGTAGTTCCATCGCCGAAACCATAACCATTAACCGGCGGGATGCTCGGGAAGGCGGTGCGAATCCGCCACTACCCCGTAACTGTAAATGCGAAGAGTTGGGCAAAGTGTTCGACGCCACTGGAACTTTGGTTCTGGGAAGGCGGCCTAAACTCGGTGAAAGCATAAGTCAGGAGACCGGTCCCGCTTGAAAAACTTCCGAGGGGAAGAACCATGCACAAGAAGAACCGCGGGCACAATGCGTGCTTGATCGTTGCGCTATTGCTTATCTTATCGCTAACCAGTTTTGCCTCTGAATATGGCGTGATCCGAGGAACGGTAACGGACCCGCTGGGAGCCGTGATAGCCGGAGCAGATGTCGAATTGCTGCGGAACCAGAAGCCCGTCGCTTCTTCCAAGACAGATAGCCATGGCAACTACAGCCTGGAGGCGCCGACGGCTGGACGGTACCAGGTCCGGGCTGGAGCGGCGTCTTTCCATGCCATGGTGAGCGATGCCGTATATGTCTCGAACTCTTCGGAAGCACGCGTCAACATAACCCTCAGTCCGGGCACGCTGACAGAGGAGATTACGGTCACCGCGACCGGAACCCCTACGCCGGAAGCGCAGATTGGTTACTCGGTGACCGTGCTTACCGAGGATTCGTATCCGCACGTTCTTGAAGCTCAAGATCCGCTGCGGCTCGTGCCAGGGCTCCAGTTCACGCAGGTGGGCCAACAGGGCTCAACCACCTCACTTTTCATTCGCGGCGGAATGAGCGATGCGAGCAAGGTTCTGATCGACGGATTGCCAGCCAGTTTGATAGGCGGTTTCACCGAGTTCGCTACCCTGCCCACCATCGGGATTGAACAGATGGAAGTTCTCCGTGGCCCGAATAGCGCGCTCTATGGCTCGGATGCACTGGCCGGGGTGGTAAGCATGACGACAGCCCGCGGCACCACGCCGCTGCCGCTTTTAACCTATTCGGCCGATGGAGGAAATTTCGGAACCTATCATCAGCAGGGCACCGCCGGTGGGGCATACCGCCGATTTGATTACTTCTCCGCTTTCTCGGCGCTGAACACGCGCAACAACCTGCCGGATAACGGCTTTCACTCTGCGACCTATGCCGGCAACTTCGGCTGGACACCACGGGCCGGCACCGACCTCCGCGTAACCTTCCGGCGCGTTCAAGCAAGCGCCGAAGTAGCGAATGCCCTCCAACTGTATGGAATTCCCGACGACGAAGGGCGTAAGGATTATGACACCTATATTGGCGTGACATTCCAAAACCAGACCACGCCGCGGTGGCACAACCTGGTTCGATATGGCGCGGTGCGCCTGGATGAGCCCTTCATGGATTACGCGCCGACGGGCATCCCTTACGATTGTTTTGGACTTGGATCTACCTCGTGCTACCTCGGGGCTCCGGTGACACTTCATGGGGCGAATGGCTATGCGGTCAGTGGACAGGCCATCTTTCAATATCCGGGAACCTATCCCAGCCAGTCTCAGCAGACCGCCAATCGCGATTTCGCATACGCGCAGTCGGATTATCACTTCACCCGGCATCTGACTGGACTGGTTGGATTCCAGTACGAAGACGAGCGCGGTGTGCTGGCTGACACCGGGTATCCCCTGGAGTTCGTGCAGCGCGGCAATTACAGCTACACCATGCAACTGGCGGGAGATGTGTCCAGCCGCCTGTATTACACGCTGGGCAGCGGCATAGAGGATAACGCCCTGTTTGGAATTGCGGGCACGCCTCGCGCTTCCCTTGCCTATTATCTGCTGCGTCCCAGAGCGTCGCGCCTGCTGAATGGCACCAAGATCCGGGCCAGTTTCGGGAAGGGCATCAAAGAGCCGAACATCTACCAGCAAACGGGCTCACTCTTCGGCTTGTTGTCGGGGCTACCCAACGGAAGTCAGCTCATCGCACAGTATGGCGTTGCGCCGGTCGGCGCACAGACATCAAGAACCTACGATGGCGGCATCGACCAGCAACTGTTCGACGGGCGCGGCAGGATCAGTGTCACTTACTTTCATAACGAGTTTGGCAATGGCGTAGAGTTCGTTCCGGCGCAAGGCTTAGTCGCACTCGGGGTTCCTACCGCGGTGGCCGAGGCGGCCCAGTATGGCGCCTACGTCAATTCCCTCACATATCGAGCGCAGGGAGCGGAGATCGAGACCGAATACCGGCTCGGCACAAATCTCTTTCTGCGCGGCGGATACACCTATCTCGATGCGGTCGTGCAACATTCGTTCTCCAGCGACAACCTCTTTCCAACTTTCAATCCATCGTTCCCGAGCATTCAAATCGGCGCCTATTCGCCATTGGTAGGAGCAAGGCCGTTCCGGCAAGCTCCTCATACGGGATATTTCGCGATCAGCTACAAACAACCGCGCTGGTTCGTCTCGGTGAGCGGAACTCTGGTCAGCCGCCGCGATGACAGCGATTTCCTCTATGACAAGAACGGCGGAAATACCATGCTTCTACCGAATCGCAATCTCGATCCGGCGTATCAGCGCATCGATGCGACCGGAAGCTACCAGTTGAATCGTTCCGTACAGCTTTACTCGGCGATTCAGAATCTTCTTTCTCAGCACTACGATGAGGCCTTCGGATTTCCCGCACTACCGCTTACGTTCCGCGCTGGAATGAACTTTTCATTGGGCGGTGAGTCGTGGAAGCTTAAGTAGGAAAGCGCAAGGGCGTGCGTCCGGCGGCTACGCCGGGCGCACGCGTTCATAGTAGCGCGGCCAGGCTTGACCATCCGATGCTTGCTGCAGGCTCAGCTACAGAAACAGCTCTTCGAAAAGCGGCACGTCAACCGCTTGCTCAAACCAATCTGCAAGTTGTTCGTAGTAGTTCTGTTTACTCACAGGTTCGGGAACGCGAACGCCGAAACATTCTTCCAGAACGCCAGCATCCTCCAATGCGCCGTGCAGATATGTCCCCGTGCACCGGTCATAGCGAATGCCCTCGGGCTGGCCCGCGACGAATGCGAACGGCTCACCCCCGGTTGCCTTTGTGGTTTCGCCGAGGTGGATTTCGTAAGCTGAAAAGCATCTTCCGCCCGGAGTCCGCGCCGCTACCACGTTCGTAACCTTATCCCTCCGCAGAGTTGTTGTGACCGGAAGCATGCCGAGTCCGTTTACAAATGTCTGCGCTGATTCAACGTGATCGGGATCGTCAAGTCGCTCGCCCAGCATCTGGTAGCCGCCGCAAATCCCGAGAACCTCGGCACCGCCAGCGTGTTGCCCATGGAGCCAAGTGTCGAGCCCCTGTGATCGCATCGACTGCAAGTCTGAGATGGAGTTATTGCTGCCGGGCAGAATCACGATGTCAAACTGCCGTCCCAGCGGATGCTGAACCCAGCAAGCCCCACGAAGCAGGCGGAAATCGGTGAGATTCGAGACCTTGGGAAAACGAATAATTGCGATTGTGGGGCCGTTGTCCGGAGCAGGTGCCCATTCATCCAGACAGACGCTGTCCTCTTCATCGATATGAACGTTTTCAAGAAATGGAAAAACGCCGAGGCAAGGCTTTGCAGTTCGTTCCTCCAAGATTCGCACCGCGCCGTCAAATAGCGTCGGATCGCCACGAAAGCGGTTCACGGCAAATCCTCTGACTAGCCCGGCCTCATCCTGGTCAAGCAACGCCAGAGTTCCATAGATCGAGGCGAAAACGCCACCCCGATCCACGTCAGCAACCAGTAAAACCGATGTTTGCAATCTGCGTGCCAGGCCAAAATTGGCAAGGTCGGTTTTGCGAAGATTCAATTCCGCGACACTGCCGGCACCTTCTATGACGATAAAATCGAATTTCTCCGACAGACGAGCATAGGACTCTTCAACCCTCTGGAGTAGATACTCATAGTGTTCGTAGTATTGGCGCGCAGAAAGGTTCCGCCACACCTTTCCCTGGATCACAACTTGACTGCCCATCTCGGAAGTGGGTTTCAGCAGAATTGGGTTCATATCCGTCGAAGGCTCCAGCCCGCAGGCTTCTGCTTGCGCCACCTGCGCACGGCCAATTTCACCACCGCCGGGGCATGGGTAGGAATTATTCGACATGTTCTGCGCTTTGAATGGCGCGACGCGAATACCTCGACGGTACAGCCAACGGCAGATTGCCGTCGCCAGCCAGCTCTTGCCCACGTGCGAGGCAGTACCGCCGATCATCAGCGATCTCTGTCGCATGGCCGTTTAATTGAACTCCGTTTCCGGGTCCGTCGCCCTGCGGCGATGGAAGACGTAAACGGGATGGCCATCGGTGGAGGAGAGTAACTCGGCGCGAATGCCGAATACCTTTTCCAGGCTGCGAGGGTCCAGTATCTGCTGGTCGCTGCCGCAGTCGGTGAGATGGCCAGCCTGGATCAACACCACGCTGGTAGCATAGCGCGCAACTGCGTTCAGATCGTGAGTGGCCAGCACGACCGACTGGCCGCCGAGCGCAAGCACGCGGCAGAGTTCCAGAATTTCCAGCGAATGTTCGACATCCAGATTGGCGGTTGGCTCGTCGAGCAGGATAAATTGCGGTTCGACCGCCAGGCTGCGCGCGATGAGCACGCGTTGGTGCTCGCCTCCGGAAAGAGTGTTGACGGGCCTGCGACGCAGATGAACGATGTCACACCGCTCCAAAGAGAGCTCAACGGCGCGGCGGTCCTGCTTGGTTTCACGCGAGAATCTTCCCCGGTGAGGGTAGCGTCCCATGGCGACAATTTGCTCGACGGTGAAGGCGAAATCCAGGCGCTGCTCCTGCGGAACAAAGGCGATACGGCGCGCGACCTCCTGGCGTGGATATTGTGTGACCGGCTTGCCATCCAACCATACATCCCCGGCGGCAACTGGCCAGATTCCAGCCAGGGCGCGTAACAACGTGCTCTTGCCTCCTCCATTCGGCCCCACCACAGCTCGCAGTTCGCCGGGAACGAGCGAAATGCTGGCCTGGTGCAGGATGCTGCGCCCGCCGCGGTGTACGGAAATCTGCCGCGCATCGAGTATGCTCATCGCGCGCTCACTTCCCAAGATCGCCGCAGTAAGAGCGCAATGAAAAAAGGGCCTCCGAACATCGCCGTCACCACTCCAAGGCGAATTTCGATGGGAGGATGAACGGTACGCGCCGCCAGATCGCAGAGAATCAGAAATGCCGCGCCAGCCGTGGCGCTGGCCGGCAGTAACGTGCGATTGGAGGGCCCCACCATCATCCGTACGGCATGGGGTACGACGAGGCCGACAAAACCGATCATGCCCGCTACCGCGACGGCGGCACCGGTCAATAGCGCAGCGATAAACGTCAACATGCGCTTGGAGGATTCGATCTCAACCCCGAGCGAAGCGGCCGTTTCCTCGCCTTGCTGCAGCAAATCCAGGTCCCTCGACTGGCTCCTCGCGGCCACAAGGCCGAGCCAGACGAAGGGAGCACAAAGCCAGACGGGGGGCCAGGTGCGGGCATCGAGTCCGCCCATCATCCAGAACACAATCTCCTGACCGATCTGCCAGTCGACGATGTTGAGCGAGAGCAGGAGGCTGGAAACCGCAGTCAATAAAGAACCCACGGCGATACCGGCCAGCAGGAGCGTTGCAACCGGGGTGATTCCTCCGCGGGTCGCCACGCCGTACACCAGGATGAGGGCCAGCAAAGCGCCAACAATGGCGGCGATGGGCAACAACACGACGGAGTGCCCGCTCCAGCCCGCCACGAAGGCGATCACCGCGCCCAGCACCGCACCGGAGCCGGCCCCGACGAGACCCGGCTCGGCAAGAGGATTGCGCAGCAGCGCCTGCATGATAACGCCTGCGGCGGAAAGCGCCGCTCCCACACAGGCCGCAACTACAACGCGCGGGACACGAATCAACCAGACGATGACAATATCGGCCTGGTTCAGACCCGAGGCGTCGATCCAACCCGACGGAAGCATTTTCAACTCAAGCACCCGCAGGATGGTTCTCCAGCCAATGGGCGTGCTGCCGATCGCGATTCCGGCAAGTACACTGATTGCGAGCAGCGGAAGCACTGTCCCGTAAAAGACCCCGACCCGAAGGCGAGGGCTGGAGATTGACCTGGATGATAGCGAACTAACCTCGACTTGAGTGCTCATGCGCCTCCTGCGGCTCCATGCGGCTTGCCGTATAGTTTTTCCGCCATGGCATTGACGAGCGATAGGGTGAATGGGGACATAGAGAAAAGAATGCGATTATCGAAGACCAGAATGTGTCCCTGCCTGGCCGCTTGAGTAAGAGCAATCGCGGGATCCGCAAGCAACTGCGCGCGTGCCTGTTCGGCCTTGCCGGGATCGGCGGCGGTGACAATCCACTCCGGGTCCCAGCGCTGGATAAATTCGCACCCACCGTTTGCGTACCCCTTGAGGCCGCCACCGGCGCCGACGGTGACGCCGCCCAAGTTCTCGAAATTGTCATTGAAGAGCGTATCGCGTCCGTAGCAGGCGCGCCCGCCCAAGCCGAGAATTCGCGGCCTGGCTGGCCCATGCGTGCGCATCGCCAGCGCTGTGGCAATCCCGGAACGGAAACGAGCTTCCTCGCTCCTGGCGGCCTCGTCGGCACCGGTAAGATAGCCGACGGCTCGAATGCTCTCCGCAACTTGATCGAGGTTGGTGAACATCGTAAACATCCGATAGGTGGGCACGCCCGTGTTGCGCACCAGGCTGGTGAAATCGGCCCGCGCCGTGCTGGAAACGAAGATCAGGTCAGGATCGAGGCGCAGGACGCGCTCAGGATCGCTCGCAAGCAGAGGATGCAACTTTGAAACGTAGGAATACACGTTACTGGAGCTTTGCTGGTAGGCACTGGCGCTGACCGCCATGATGGTCTGCGGCGCAACAATCGAATAGAGATACTCGTCCGTAGTGCGAGACTGGGAGACGATGCGGCGGGCCGGACGGGGAACTTGTACGCGAAGGTCATCGCTATCGACAGACTCGCGCGGATAGGCCGGCCCTTCGAAACGGATCGACGAAGAACCGTAATTGGTCGCGGGACGAGCTAGCTGCAATCCGCCGGGAGGCGAGGCTAGGCGATCCACTGCGGTCGCGATCGTGCCGATCAGCGTCGCGAGGAGAATCGGTGGAAGAAAACTCCACAGGCGTGTGTGCGCTAGCATGTTACCAACTCTCTATTCCGTTGCCGTCCACAGGGACAAGGCGAAGAAATGCCTGCCGCGGCAGCTCACCATGCCTTTGACCAGCGCGAACCACTCTTCTCGTTTACCTTGCGCAAAGATCCATCGACGCCGGCGTCGCGCTCCAGCTTTCGTCCAAAGAGCCAGAGCAGATCCGAGAGCCGGGTGAGATATGCGACTACGTTGGGAGCAACGGTTTCGCCAGCCTCAATCAGCTTCACGGTGCAGCGTTCCGCGCGGCGGCAGACGGTCCTGGCCACGTCATAGGCAGCGCCCGCCGTGTGTTCACCGGGAAGCGACCAGTCGGAGAGCATCCCTTCCAGCGCCTCGATTTCATGAACTTGTGCGGTCAGTGTTTCGACCATCTCATCCGTGACCGGCGCTGTACCTTTGCTGTTTTGAGGCATTGTCGCCAGCGCCCCACCGATCTGAAAAAGCTCCCGCTGAATCAGTTTGGTGCGCTCGCAGAGGTCTTTGTCTTCGCAGATGGAGCGGGCAAAGCCCAGCGCGGAGTTCAGCTCATCGACAGTGCCGTAAGCCTCGACCCGAAGCGATGATTTGGAAACACGGACGCCTCCGGCAAGGCTGGTCTGTCCGCCGTCACCCTTCTTTGTGGCTATGCTGCTCATAGTGTCCGTCCTTGGTGAAGACGGACTTTGCTGCGGATTCGCTTCGGAATCGTCCCGAACGATAATGGATAGACGGCGATGAGGCGCATCCTTCCTGATCTCCGCAGAAAGTCAGTCGTGACATCCTCGGGTAGGTCTCCTGGCTCAGAAGGCGGCAGATTATTCTGCCAGCCGCTTCACCTTCCCCTGCAAATACAGAGTGGCTCCTGGAAGCAGCAGTTGTCCTTCATTTACAGTGGCGGGACCGCGCCGGTGTTTCACCGGACTTCCCTTTTACGCCCTTGCGGGCACCTGAGGTGTTACCAGATTAAACACCTACCGGAAGGGCGTCAATGCGAGGCGATTGGCTGACTATCTCAACGGGTAACGCTTCTCTGCCGACCGCCGGTGCTCGGCCCGTCAACGCAAGGCGAGTAAGTTCGCGATGGCAATCGCCACCGCGGCCAATCCGGCGGCAATTACCAAGGTGGATGCTCGATGCATGTCTTGGCTTGTCGCTGCTGGAGGATCGGCGGTCTCGCCTAGCCAGACCTCGTTTACCAGCAACTGATTCTTCCAGATGGGACCGGCTAGCCTGCGCTGAATCGCTCCCGCGAGGGCAGCCTCGCTCCATCCGGAATTTGGCCCCGGAACCAGCGCGTGCTGCCGCCATCCTACTTGCAAAGCCTTCTTCGCCGAACAGCCCTCAATCGGCAGGGCCACACACGCTATCAGCAGCCACGTCAGCCGGGCGGGAAGCCAGTTCATCGCGTCATCCAGACGTGCGCCACACCAGCCAAAGCGCAGGTAGCGCGGCGTTCTATAGCCCACCATCGAATCCATCGTGCTGACAACCTTAAACAGCACGATTCCAGGCAAGCCTCCCAGAAGATACCAAAACAACGCGCTGACAAATCCATCGGTGAGATTTTCGCTGAGGCTTTCAATGGCAGCGCGACGGCAGGCAGGCAGATCCATCCGATCCGTATCCCGGCCCACCAGTTGTGAGACTGCCCGCCGTGCGGCTTCGAGGTCATCGCGCCGCGCCGCCCTTTCGACCGCCCAGCCATGGCGCAAAAGATCGCGCAAAGCGAAAAAGGAATAAAGCAGAAAAAGGTGAAGCGCGAGTGCCAGGACGTTGCTGTATCGGCCGAGCGCCGCAAATTTGGCAAGCCCCAGGGCCAGTGCGCTGAGACCTCCGCACCACAGACAGGAGAGGAGCAGGAAGAGCACGATTCCTCCGCCGTAGCCATCCAGTCCCAACTTTCGCAGTACGCGCTCAAAGCCGGAGAGACTATAGCCGATCAGTCGCACCGGGTGAGCGCGGTACACAGGATCCCCCAGAAGCAGGTCAAGCGCGACGGCAGCAGCCAGCAGCCAAGGGTCCGCTCGCAGGATCTCTGCCGGGTGTAGGATCGCTAGCGCCACTTTGCAGACCAGCCCAGAGCGATGGCAGCCAGTACCGCACGTTCGGGCCGCTCCAGGTCAACCGCATTCAAGCTGCGATAGAAGTCGCTCCAAGCTTCCGGACGCGCGGCGAGGCTGGCCGCGAGAGTTGCAGCTTGCTGGCGCAGGGCCTCTCGCGCAACGCCCTCGGGAAGCGTTCCGTGCCGCAGACGATCCAGAACAGATGCAATGGCATAGGCCGCAGCGGACACCAGCGGCTCGTACACGATGGCCTTATTGTTTCCCTTCAACAATTCCAATTCGCGGTCGTTGAGGTAGGGCCGGATGTCGTCGCAAAAACTGTTCTCCTTGAGGCCAAAGCGCTCCAGGGCGTGGAAGATGCTGCGCGTATAGCTTGGTTCGAGCCCGTTCTGCCAGCGCAACGCCTCGAGCATGGCGTCGCGGACTGCCAACCCCAGCAGTTCGCCGAGCCTTACGCCTGTGCTGGTTGACTTAAACGGCCATCCTGCTGACAACGGAGCAGCGATGCAGTACTGATCGGTGCTGGTTCCGGTTGCGAAGTCCGGTGAGTATCGGCTGCGAATGGCCAGGCGCTGCAGCGCAGCACTCTTTGCCTCGGTCATGGTGACAACCGCCCGCGCCAGCGCCCCATCGGTCACCGAGCGACTGATGAGCAGAAGGGTATTGATCGTGCCCGCATGGGCAGATGTCTTCTGCCATCCATGCTCGGTCTCCTGCCATGTGGTTGGATCGCCGGCGCAAGTCGCGTTTCCATGCACCCCGGCGGTTACCACCGCGGTCACCGTGACGTCTTCCGCTTGATGCTGCACGATACCGGCATAGTTCATGTTCGCCGCGGTTCCCATCAGGGCAACTTCATGCGATGAAAGGCACAGCTCGCGACAGACGAAATCGTGGTATGCCTCCATTCCCAACTGAGAGATGTGAAGATTCCGCTCGTGATGGTCATTGGCTTCGCAACTTTGATGATTGACGAGGTAGCGAATCGCATCGGACTGTCCTCCGTTCCGAGTGGAGGTACTGAGTACACGGTGCGGCTGCAATAACTCCGTAATCAAAAAGCGTCCACAACGCTGGAGGCGGAATTCTGGGGTCTCGCGTAACGTTTCCCGATGCATGGTCTTCCATGGTAAATCAATGTTCCTTAGTAACTGCGTCTGCCTTTCTCCTGACCGTCGCCCTGTGGCCGCACAGCTTCATGCCAGAGTCTCCTGGGATTACATCTCGAATAGGTATTATTGAGAATCGAGCCGGGAAGAATTGCCGGTGCGAGGTGCGAGGTGAGTAATTCGGCTGGCAGGCAAAATTAAAGGCCCCTCAAGGGGGCCTCTAAGCCATTGAAATCTTCGCGATTTAATGGCGGGGTCGACGGGACTCGAACCCGCGGCCTCTGCCGTGACAGGGCAGCGTTCTAACCAACTGAACTACGACCCCGCGTTATTACGCGGATGATACCGGCCCTAGCGGGCCTCCGAGCGATTCAGAAAGGCTTGAGCAGTGGTGGGCAGTGAGGGACTCGAACCCCCGACATCCTGCTTGTAAGGCAGGCGCTCTAACCAACTGAGCTAACCGCCCTTACGGTGCTCCCATTCACCGGTTGTCACGCGGTTACGGGGGCGGCCTCTTGTGAAACCAACTCGCAGGTTGAGTATATGAAAGACTTGGGGCTCCGGTCAAACCGTACTGTGGAAATCAGCCGTACAGAAAACGGGGCATGCCGAACGCGGGACAGCGAAAGTGCATCTAAAAGGTCTGATTCCGCTGTCATATTACTAATCTAATCGCAGGTACAAGATGAAAGCGATTCTGTTTGTGGATGATCACGAGGTTCTGGCACGCTTGGCCTGCGAGATTCTGCAAATGCAGGGCTACCGCGCCGAATGCGCCTACAAGGCAAGCGAAGCACTGGTAAAGTTCGAGCACGATAAATTTGACATGCTGGTGACCGATTATCGCATGGAGGAGATGAACGGCCTGGAACTCGCCAGACTGGTTCGACGGAAAGCACCGGACATTCCGGTCATCGTTGTGAGCGGATATGCTCCCGTGGAAGGCAGCGACGACGTGGTTGTGTGGATCGAAAAACAGGACATGTTCCCTGCTCTGCTCGACAAAATCAAATTCTTTCTGGGCGAGGGTGAACGACAAGTGAGAGATGGACGCCAGACTCTGAAGCGCGCCTGAACCACGGGTTGAACATTGCGGTCGGAGTCGCGCCTGTAACACAGGTCGCGGCCGAAGCGCGGGCTGATCTGCCGCCTGCTACACTTCTCCCATGAAGCGCCTGATCGTAAATGCCGATGATTTCGGTTTGACGCATGGGGTGAATCGCGCCATTGTCGCGTGCCACCAGCGCGGCATCGTATCCTCGGCGACCCTGATGGCGACCGGGGCCTGCTTCGAGGAAGCAGTAGGCTTGGCGGCGCAGATGCCGGGGCTCAGCGTTGGCTGCCATGTAGTGCTGGTGGATGGCGAACCGCTGCTGCCTGCGAGCGAAGTGCGCTCACTGCTTGCGCCGGGAACGAATCGCTTCTTCCACTCCATTGGCGAAGTGCTGCGGGCCGTGGCCGGCGGACGCTTCCGCGCCGAAGAGGTGGAAGCCGAGGCCGGGGCGCAGTTGGCGCGCCTGCAAGCCTCAAAGGTCGAAGTGTCACACTTTGACTCGCACAAACACACGCACATGTTTCCTTCGCTGCTACTTCCTCTTTTGAGGGCGGCCTCTGCCCACGGCGTCATGGCGGTTCGCAATCCATTTGAGGCACCGGGGGTGGTCGGCTTCCGCGATGCGCCGGCCAGTAAAACGCTGCTGGTGCGCAAGGCTGAGACCGCACTGCTGCGCGTGTTGCTGTACCGGCGCTGGCTGCGGGCAGTGCGCGTTGCCGGTTTCACCACTACCGATGGCAGCCTGGGCGTGGCCACTACGGGCACACTCGATGAACCCAGATTGCGCGCCATGCTGAAGCGGATGCCGCACGGTACCTGGGAGCTGGTCTGCCATCCCGGATATAACGACGGTGACTTGGCCGCAGTTCGCACCAGGCTGCGCGAGTCGCGCGAGGTGGAGATGAGGGCGCTGCTGGCCATCACTCCCAGTGAACTAAACAACGAGTACGGCGCGGAACTGGCGCCGTACCGCGCAAAATCGCCGCGACCGGCTCGCGTCATGAACATCTAATATTCTGCTGCGTAGAAAAGAGATTGCGAGAGCCATGCGGATTGGTATTACCTGTTACCCCACCTATGGCGGCAGTGGAGTGGTGGCCACCGAACTTGGCATTGAGCTGGCCAATCGCGGACACGAAATCCACTTCATCTCCTATTCACAGCCGATCCGGCTGACCGAGCCGCATCCGCACATTCACTTCCACGAGGTGGAAGTCTCGCAATATCCGCTCTTCGAATATCCACCCTATGACCTCGCCCTGGCGACGCGCATGGCCGAAGTAGCCGAACTCTACGACCTGGACCTGCTGCACGTACACTACGCCATTCCTCACTCGGTTTCGGCGATGCTGGCGCGCCAGATGCTCTGCTCTGACCACACGAGGCTGCCCCGGCACCTGCCCTACGTGACCACGCTCCACGGAACCGACATCACCCTGGTGGGACTGGACCGCTCCTATCTTCCGATTACACGCTTCTCCATCGAGCAGAGCGATGCGGTTACAGCGATCTCCAACGACCTGAAGAGATCCACGATCGAGAGCTTTGCGATTACCAAACCGATTCACGTCATCTACAACTTTGTGAACTGCGATCTGTACCGGCGCGATGAACAGGCCCTGGCGCGACGCACGGAATTCGCCAAACCGGAGGAGCGCTTGCTGGTACATCTATCGAACTTCCGGCCAGTGAAGCGGGTGACCGACGTGGTGGAGATATTCGACCGGGTGCAGAAGAAGATTCCGGCGCGGCTGATGATGATCGGCGACGGGCCGGACCGCCGCGCGGCCGAGCGCCTGGCCTGCGCAAAAGGGATCCATCAGCGGATACACTTCCTGGGTAAGCAGGACATGATTCACGAAAAACTGGCGACGGCCGACGTCATGCTGCTACCGAGCGAGATGGAGTCGTTTGGTTTGGCAGCGCTGGAGGCGATGGCCTGCGAAGTTGTGCCCGTGGCCTCCCGCGTGGGCGGATTGCCGGAGGTAATCGAGAATGGCGTGGACGGCTTTCTGGCTACCGCCGGAGATGTGGAAGCAATGGCCGCCTGCGCCCTGCAGGCGCTGAGCAACGATGAACTGCTGACCACCATTGGCAAGCGCGCGCGGGCAACGGCGAAGGCACGGTTCTGCGCCACAAAGATTATCCCGCAGTACGAAGATCTCTATCGCGGGCTATTGGAGCGCAAGTCGTAATTGATGCCGTCCATCTCGCCGTTGTGAAGAATCGGCAACAGAATGCGCACAATGGTTCCGGCGCCGGTGCGGCTTTCCATCTCCACGCGCGCCGCATCGCTGTAGAGCACATTGAGCCTCTCGCGGACATTCGCCATGCCGATTCCAGTTCCGTGCTGCGGCGTATTCCACTCGCTCACGTCGGAGCCGGGCTCGACAATGCCCACCCCGTCGTCCTCCACCTCAATCAGCAGCGTGCCTTCCAGAATCCGGCTACGCAGATAAATCGTACCTCCGGTAATCTTCGGCGAGAGGCCATGCTTGATCGAATTCTCCACGATGGGCTGGATGAGCATGGTAGGGACGACGATGTCCAGGCTGGCCACATCGAGTTCCTTCACCACCTTCAGCTTGTCGCGTCCAAAGCGGATGACTTCGATGTCAAGGTAGTCGTCAATGAATTCGAGTTCCTCGCGGAGTTCGGCGAAAGACTCGCCCTTCTTGAGCAGCCGCCGAAGAATCTTCGAGAGCTTCAGAATCATCTCGCGCGCGGTGTCGGGATCAAAGCGCACCAGCGAGGCGACGGAGTTGAGCGTATTGAACAGAAAGTGCGGATTGATCTGGCTCTGCAGGGCTTCCATGCGGGCCTGCAGCAACAGGCGCTCCTGCTCTTCGAGCTTCATCTCAATGCGCGTGTTGTTCAGCACCTTGAGGGCAATCGCAACCGTCATTACGGTACTGATGTAGATGGCGCAGCGCACTAGCCAGTTCGGGGAATCGAGCGCCCATGTATAGCGCGGGAAAAACTCTCGGGTCTCGAGTCGCAGGAATTGCAGCCCGAGAATGATGAAGAAAAACGAGGTCTGCCAATCAATGAAAGACTTGGCAATGGTGCGCCGTATCCAGCGATAAATGCTCAGATCGAAGAGCGGACTGAACGACCAGATGGCCTCGCGATCCTTGGCAAGCTCACGCAGGAAACCCGCGCTGAGTCCGGCAACCACATTCAACGGCAGGTTCAGATACTGGTGCATGAACAGATAGGGCAGTGAGACCAGGATTCCGCCGCAAACGCCCGCCGTCCGTCCGGCGATGACGCCCAGAAGAATCGCAGCCTCAAATGAGACATCCGCGGCCAAAAAATTCTTGACCGTGCCACGCACCAGCACGCCCAGCATGAACGGTCCGCCAACGAAAAGGACCATCTCGAGCTTTTCCCATATATCGCGATCCTCGTGAAAGAGAAGGACGCGAAAGCGCCGCGAACGCGCCAGCACACTGCTGACGGCAGCCGATACGCCGAGCTGAATCAGAAGCGTGATGAGTATGAGAGGCTGGCCTATCATCGCGCGATCATCCCTGAACTCCGGGTCGAGCCCCGGATTCGGCTCCGGATTGAGCGCGGACATCCTGCACGGCCCGTGTAATCAACTCCGGAATGAGATCCGCCGAAGGCACTCCGCCTTGGGCCAGGTCGCGCGTGCCGCCGCCGCGTCCACCAGCGGAGCTGACGATGGCCTTGAGCTCGGCGCCCGCGTCAAAGGTGCCGCCGGGCGACTGTGCGAAAACGAGCGCGGGAGTTCCCTGCCCGGCACCCACCAGCGCGATGACATTTGCCTCGGCTGCGACTAGCTTTTGCGCGTAGAGCTTCACGAACTCGAGATCGCGGTCAAGATATTCGGCGACAATCTTGCGTCCACCCTCCGTCGGAGTGCGCGCCAGCGCCTGCTGCGCGGTAAGTTCGGCTATTTCCGCCAGCAGTTTTTGCTGTTGCTTC
>VFSW01007918.1_pt1 | contig 15356 bp, 10 predicted proteins | sample 5358111 | NCBI WGS metagenome assembly VFSW01 (sample SAMN11554181, study PRJNA540505) | mine drainage metagenome | isolation source: sediment from site ElyBrook_90M | place: USA: Ely Copper Mine, Vershire, VT | collected 2017
TGAATCGAATCTAAAACACCTCTCCACCAGAACGATGGTGAAACCGTCACAAATCCATGCCACACACGCTCCTAGGTTTGGAGAGAAAGTGCGTTTACAAAACCGCCGACCAGATCCTAGATTCCGTCGCTCGATTTTGTAAACGTACTTCAGACTCGGAACACTAGGGTGGGATACCACTCAATCCATTGCAATACAAAAAATCATGCGGTAAAACACCTGGTTCGAACGAGGATAGGCTGAACAGGGGTCAGAGAATCCGGGCCACGATGTCGTATTCGTGTGCCTGGGTGATCTCAGCCGTGTAAAAGCGGCCGGGGGCCAGGCTTTCGAAGGAGCCAAAGTCATTGATATAGACTTTGCCGTCGATTTCTGGTGCGTGGAACTGCGTGCGGCCCTCCCACAAGAGGGGAGTTTCCTCGCTTTCGCCCTCGGCCAGCAGCGTCAGTTCGCGACCAACCAACTGCTGCTTGGCGTGTTTGCTGATGCTTTGCTGCATCTTCATCAGCCGCCGCTTGCGGGCTTCGATCGTGCGCTTGGGCACTTTGGCGTCCAGCGAGAAGGCCCCGGAACCCTCTTCATCGGAGTAGCTGAAGACGCCCAGCCAGTCGAACTTTGCTTCTTTGACGAACTCTTCTAAAAGCTCAAAGTCGTGCGGCGACTCGCCGGGGAATCCGGCGATGAAGGAGGTGCGCAGGGCGATTCCAGGCACTGCCGCACGGACCTTCGCAAGGGTTTTGAGAAAAATATCTGCGCCGCCGCCGCGCTTCATTCGCTTTAAAACCGCCGGAGAGGCGTGCTGCAGCGGCACGTCGAGGTACTTGCAGATGTTGTCGTGCCGGGCAATGGTTTCAAGCAAACGATTCGTAATGCGGTTGGGATAGGCGTAGAGGAAGCGCAGCCAGCGCAGGCCCTCGATGCCGGCCAGCGCGTCCAGCAGGGTGGCAAGGCCGTCTTGCAGGCCCAGATCCTCGCCATAGCAGGTCGTGTCCTGGCCAATGAGCGTGATCTCCTCCGTACCGCGGGCGACCAATTGCCGTGCCTCTGCCACGACCGACTCAAACCTGCGCGAGCGGAACTTGCCGCGCAGATTCGGGATAACGCAGAACGAGCAAGGGTGGTCGCAGCCCTCGGCAATTTTTAAGTAGGCCGAAGATTTGGGTGTAGTGAGGAAGCGGGGCGTGGTTTCGTCGTAGAGATAGGTAGGCAGCAGATGCGAGGCGCCCTGCCAGCCATCACGACGGAAACGGCCCTGTTGCTCGCGCAACTCGCCTTCCGGCCGCCCTTCAGTGGTCTTAACCTTGTGTGTGCCGCCTTGGGATTCTTGACCCGGTCGCACCTCTGCCGCGCCGCTGCCGGTGAGAATGTTGAAGGGGGAAGTGGATGAAACGGCCGCGATGGGCGCCAGTCCGGCTGCCTCTAAAATTGCCTCCAGTTCGCCGGTGCCGACCACGGCATCCACTTCCGGAATGCTGTTGCGGATTTCGTCGCGGTAGCGCTCCACAAGGCAGCCGGCGACAATGAGTTTTTTGGCTGAACCGGAGATCTTGTGGCGGGCCATCTCCAGGATGGTATCCACTGACTCCTGTTTGGCCGTGTCAATAAAGCTGCAAGTGTTTACTATCAGGATTTCGGCCTCTTCAGGATGCGATGTCAGGCGCGCGCCGGCACGGTCCAGCAGGCCCATCATTACCTCGGAGTCGACGAGGTTCTTGGGGCAGCCTAACGAAATAAAGCCCACGGAAGGGGCCGTGGGTGGGGATTGTTTACTCACTATTCCATTGTACCGGTGGCGGTTGTAAACTGGGGCATGATTTGCCGTTTGCTTGCTTCCTCATTGCTTGCTTGTGTCGTGCTGGCTGGATGCCACTCCGGTCAGAAGCCTGGGACACAGAGCGCCGCCAGCCAGAACTACAAGGTATATAAGCTGCGCGGCAAGGTGATCTCAACCAATGCCGCCACAGGCGAGGCAACGCTGGCCCATGAAGCCATTCCCGATTTCATGGACGCCATGACTATGCCCTACAAACTGAAAGATCCTAGTATCCTGAGCGAGTTGCATCCGGGAGACATGATTACCGCAGATGTCCTGGTATCACCGGACCCAAATACGGATGTGCTGCTGGATCATATTGTCGTGGTAGCGCAGGCCAAGCCGGATTACCGTCCGCAGGTTGCCTATCATGTGCCGGTGGCGGGCGATGTGGTGCCGGACTTCAAGTTGCGCAATCAGGATGGGCGCGTGATTCACCTTAGCCAGTTCCATGGCAAATCGTTGCTGGTTACGTTTATTTACACACGCTGCCCCTTGCCAAATTTTTGTCCCAGGGTGACGCGCAATTTTGCGGAGGTGGAGCAGCAGTTGAAGGCCAACCCGATGCTCTATGCCAGAACCCACCTCCTGAGCGTCAGCTTCGATCCGGACCACGATACGCCCGAGCGTCTGCGAGCTTATGGCGCCTCGTATATCGGCAGCAATTCAAGCAGTGCCTTTGTACATTGGGATTTTGCTGTGCCGAAGAAGGATGTACTGGAAAAGATGGCTACATTCTTTGACGTGGGCATTACGCACGGAGCCAACGACACAATTACGCATACCCTTTCGACCACCCTCATCGGCCCGAACGGCAAGGTGGTGCGCTTCTATCCGGGCAACGATTGGACGGCGGACCAGCTTACAACCGATGTGCGTTATCTCTTGAAAATGTAATCGTCGGACTTTCTCACGCCCAGGCTCTGCGGCTCGCTGGGCAAACCCAGTTTGCGCAATAGGGCTGCATTTGAATCGGCAACCGGACGCGGCACATCCATTCAAGTAGACTCAAAACTGGATTCTTCCCTGTGAGGTTGCGCACGATGGCAAAAGTAACACTGATTTTTGCGGTTCTTCTCATTGCCCTTGGCCTGGTTGGTTACCTGGGTACTGGAAGCCTGCATCCCACCGCCCTTATTCCAACGTGGATCGGCCTGGCGCTAGGCGTCTTCGGCTTTTTGGCTATCAGCCCCAACGAGAGCCAACGCAAGCTGTTCATGCACATCAATGTGACCATTGGGCTGCTCGGCTTTCTGGGTGGCGCCATCGAGGCTCTGCGGGGCTATGCGCATGCAAGGGCGGCGGGCGTCGATCCAGACCTCACTGCATTGGCCTCCAAGCTCACACTGGCAGTGTTGATGCTGATCTATGTGAACCTTTGTATCCGCTCGTTTATTGCCGCGCGGCGCTCAGGAAAGGTTTAACCATGGGCGGCCTGCACGGTGGCACCATGGGCATGGGTGCGCGGGCTGAGCGCACCCCGCGTGGCGGAGGAGCGCGTGCAGGCCAGGCAGACTTGCCCAAGCGCAAACCCAGCCTGAAAAGAATGTGGCCGCAGATATGGGAACTGGTCGAACCGCGCAAATGGCTGCTGCTTGCCGGTATGGGCCTGATGGCCATCAACCGCATTGCCGGTCTAGTGCTGCCTTATACCAGCAAGTCGTTGCTGGATACGGTTCTGTCTCCGCTGCATCCGCACCCTGAGCTGCTGCCCCGCATTATCGCACTGGTCTTCTCGGCCATGGTGGTGCAGGCTATTACTTCCTTCTCTCTCACCCAACTGCTCTCCAAGGCGGGCCAGCGGCTGATTGCCGATATGCGCCGACAGGTGCAGCGGCATGTAGGCCTGCTCTCCGTCTCCTATTACGACGAGAACCGCACCGGCACTCTGGTGGCGCGCATCATGAGCGACGTGGAGGGCGTGCGCAACCTGGTGGGCACTGGGTTGGTGGAGTTTGTGGGCGGCCTGCTCACGGCCGTGCTGGCGTTTCTCTATTTGATGCACCGCAGCGTCACGGTTACGCTTACGGTTTTTGCCGTAATGGGCGCATTCGTCTTTATTCTGCAATACGGCTTCAAAGTTATTCGGCCCATCTTCCGCGAGCGGGCCAAGATCAACGCAGAGGTTACGGGCCGGCTTACCGAGTCTCTGGGCGGCGTGCGCGTCATCAAGGGGTATCATGCCGAGGAGCGCGAGGCTGGGGTCTTTTCCGCCGGAGTAGATCGCCTTTTATCCAACGTGATGAAGTCGCTCACCATGACCAGTGTGCTCGGTTCGGCCTCCACCACGGTGCTGGGGCTGGTTTCTTCGCTGGTGATGTGGCTGGGCGGTCATAGCGTACTCAACGGTACATGGACCGTGGGCGACTACTTTAGCTACAACATGTTTCTCGCCTTTATGATTGCGCCGGTCTTTCAGATTGTGAACATCGGTACGCAATTGACAGAGGCGTTTGCTGGGCTGGATCGCACCAATGAGATTATGTCCGAGATGGAAGAAAACAAGGTTCCAGGGCGCACGTTGACGATGTCGTCCATACAGGGCAAGGTGCGCTTTGAGGATGTTGAGTTTGCCTATGACCTGGATAAGCCGGTGCTGCACGGTGTCAGCTTTCAGGCCGACCCAGGAACGGTGACCGCGCTGGTGGGTTCCTCCGGCTCGGGTAAGTCCACTATGATCAGCCTGCTTTGCGCCTTCCATACGCCTACGTCGGGCCGAGTTGTGGTTGACAGCATCGACCTTGCGCATGTCGACCTGAATACCTATCGCTCGCAACTTGGCGTTGTTTTGCAGGAGTCGTTTCTCTTCGACGGCACCATCCGCGAGAACATTCTGTTTTCGCGTCCCGACGCCACTGAAGATAAGTTCCTCTTTGCCTGTCGTACCGCACGCGTGGATGAGTTCGCCGAGCGCTATCCGGATGCCTACGACACCATTGTTGGCGAGCGCGGTGTCAAGCTCTCCGGTGGCCAGCGCCAGCGGCTTTCCATCGCGCGCGCATTGCTGGCGGAGCCGCGCATTCTTATTCTCGACGAAGCCACCAGCTCGCTCGATTCCGAATCGGAAGCTATGATCCAGGCCGGGCTGAGCCAACTGATGCAGGGGCGCACTACCTTTGTCATCGCCCACCGGCTCTCCACCATCCGGCGCGCAGACCAGATTCTCGTGGTCGAACAGGGCCGTATTGTGGAGCGCGGCAATCACTCTCAACTGTTTGCTTTGGGTGGCCGCTACTACGACCTCTACACACGCCAGCACGGTCTGGAAGCGAACTTGTTCCTCGCGCCAGGCGAAGGAGATGTGGTGGAAGCGTAGCTGGCTGGCAGCATCGCTCATCCTTTATTCGCGTTCAGTGACAGGCCGGAGATTGTCCTTCATCTCCGGCCTGTTCAACTTCATCTTCCACAGTTGCCAATCTCTTCCCATTGATGGGCAGCAAGCAGTATTCATCGAAATGCGCCATATCGTCCCATAAAGAGGAATAGAATATCGTGAATTGACATAAAGTCCCATCTCCTGCAATCATTAATTTTGAATACAAAAAATGAAATTGAGGACCATAGTGCGAGACGTAGCCCCACAAGGCACCTACAAGGTGCAGGCCCTGGACAGGGCATTTGCCGTACTGGATTTGCTGTCAGAGAGCGACACGCCTCTCGGATTGGCGCAGGTAGCCTCATCCCTTCAGCTTCACAAAAGCACCGCCCATCGCTTTCTTATGGTTCTGGAGCGGCACCGCATGGTTGAGCGTACGGCGAGCGGCAAGTTTCGCCTAGGCCTGCGTCTCTTTGATTTCGGCAATCGCGCCATTGAGCAGTACGACCTGCGCGACCGCGCCCAGCCGCACCTTCGCCGCTTGGTCGCAGAGACTGAGGAGACCGCGCATCTATGTATTCTGGAGGCCGCGCGCGTCATCTACATCGACAAGATTGAGCCATCGCGCTCGGTGCGCATGATTACTCGTATCGGGGCCAGCAATCCCGTGCATTGTACTTCAGTAGGCAAGGCGATTATGGCCTTTCTGCCTGAAGACCGCATAGCGGACATCTTGCGCCGCACCCGTTTCGAGCGCTTTACGCACCGCACTATCGCTACCCCAGAAGCTTTGCGTACGGAGATTGAGAAGACCCGTCGCCGCGGCTATGCTGTGGATGACGAAGAGCTTGAGGAAGGGCTGCGCTGCATTGCAGTTCCGCTTCTGGACGCGCAACGCCAGCCGGTTGCGGCAGTCAGCATCTCTGGGCCTTCATTTCGCGTGACCGCTCAGAAACTGCCGTCCATCGCCAATCAACTTCTGCAGTGCGTTCGCGGCATCTCGGTAGATATGGGATTCGTCTCCGCGGGCCGCTCCAACCGTGCAACCTGGTCGGCGTAGGAATCCTTCAAGGCGGGCCGAAAATGTGCGTAACAGAAACGTAATCAGATTTGCCTGCATTGAACCCGCCAAGAGCTTCATCTGCGAATCGTCATGACCGGACATTTCGCATCCACAATGATCCGGAAGACTCCTGAAGTTCTCATCTCCATGCTGATGCTGGAAGCCCTCCGGATGCCAATCACCAGCAGGTCAACGGACCGCTCGTCGATATGACCGAGAATCCGATCATGGGCGCGGCCCGCCGCCACATACGTCTTCGGGCGGCAGAACTGCTCTGTATCTTCCTGTACAAGTCCATGCAAAGAGTCTGAGAAGCGCTTTTGAAGTTCGGCCAAGCGGTCTGTGTTATCGATGTCATGGTCGTGTATGACATGCAAAACTTCGACTTCAGCATCCATCGCGTTGGCAACATAAATCGCATACGCGCACGCCTGAGCGGCCTCCGGCGTAAAGTCCGTGGCGACGAGAATCCTCTTGAACGGAAAAGTCACGGATGAGACTGGTTTCACATTCGGGCCAATCGTGAGCGTCGGCCAGCGCGTTGTACGAAGAATTTCTTCCGCGACGGAACCGATGAATTCGCGCTCCAGACGACCCCCGCCATGTGTTCCCAGGACAAGGATGGAGGGGGCAAACTTGTCAGCTAGTTCCGGAATCACCTCTTTGGGGTTGCCCTCGATAAGAACAGGGGTGACCTCAAGTGTCTCCGATGCCAGAAGTGCGGTTCTGCTGGACAACAGGTTTTGCAGACTTCTTCTCTGCTCGCTCACCTGCATCCGTTCCGCCTCAACCTCCTTGGCGGCCTGCGAAGAAGTGTAAGCGTGAGCAACAACAAGCTTGGCGCTGAAATATGCCGCGATTCTGGCCGCATACGCGCCCGCGTTTTGTGAAGTGAGAGAAAAATCGGTTGCATGGATAACCGTCTCGAAATCCAACTTCAGCTTGTTGCCAAGCTCTGGCATCAGGTCTATCTCCTAGTTGTAAAACTCACTGTTACCACGACCGCGAAGATATGGTCTCCCAGGTCTCAAAAGCGAGACCTGGACCGCCCAAACTCTATGGCGTGATTACAAAATTACAAGGTCACTGTACTGGCAAGTGGACTCGCCTCGACTATGGAGTGTTTCCAGTCTCATAATTGAGTGTGGCGAGAGCGAGCCGGTACTGGTATTGCGCATTCGTATTTCCGATAGCTGCATCGGTTTGCTGCAATTGGGCCTGGCTTAATTCGACAATCGAGCTGAGTCCAAGTTGGTAGCGTGTTTGCGAGAGAGTAAGCGCCAGGTTTGCCTCTTTGAGAAGCTCTTCCGCGACTGCGACGCGCTGATAGGCGGTATTTGCCGACAACCACGCGGTGCGCACATCCCTTGCAATCCGGTCACGCAGATCGCGAGCTTGTTCCGATGCCGCCTGAGCGTGCAGGGTGGCTTCTTTTGCTTGGGCGGAGTAGAGAAAGCCGTTGAAGATGGGAATGCTTACATTGACTCCAATGCCGCCCCACCAATTGGATGTGTAATATTGTGCGGGGCGAACCGGCACGCTGCCGGCAGTTCCGGTAGCGCTGATGGTGGGCAGCATTTGGTCGCGCTGCGCATGGCTGAATTTGATTGCCGCCTGCTGGTTATAGTTGAGGGCTTGCAAGTCCGGCCTCTGCTGAAGCGCTAGTTGCAAAAGCTGGGCCGCATCTGTTGGTGGCGAATTCAAGGGCGCTTGGTCTTCAACCAGGTTGTAGGTCACCTGGCGGTCGAGGCCCAGCACGGCATCCAGCGCGGCCATCGTTGAGTCCACGTTGTTTTGCGCATCCAGTAATAAAAGTTTTGCCTGCGACAGGTTGACGTTGGCAAAGCTCAGATCCAATGTAGATTTGAGCTTATTCTTCGTCATCTCGCCGATCTGTGTATCGGTGGTTTGGCGAGTGCTTACGTTCTGCTCCGCCACGCGGAGCAGCGCCTGCGCCTGCAAGGCATTGAAAAATGCCTGATCGGCAGCAAGAACAATATCTTCGGTTGTGGCCAGGGCGCTCGCATTCTGCGCGCGCTCCAGCAGTTTTGAAGAAGCCACAAGATTTCCGGTTCTTCCAAAGTCGGTGATGAGCTGAGTAAAGCCTCCACCTGCTCCAGCATGTTTAAAGAGACGCGAGGTCGTGAGCGATCCTGCGGAGATGCGGCTAGCATCTTTCGCATCCTCGGCAGTGATGTCAGCAGTTCCCGTTGGCAGCTCGGCAGATCTGGTTTCGCGCACAACCTGGTGCTGTGCTAGTGCGAGCAGGCGAGCAACACTTACCCTGGGGTTGTTCTTGATCGCCAGTCTCTCGGCATCAGCCTGAGTCAGTCGCGGGAGAGAATTGTCCGCCTGGTTGTCCGGTGTGCTACTGGACGCATTGCTCATTCCTTGCGCGGGCATAGGAGGCCATTGCTGCAAACTTGCCACGAGGCGAAGATGCGGTGCATCCGGAAGCAGTTGGTTCGGTCTCTCTGTCTGTGCTGATAAAGGAAGAGACCCGGCTATTGCAAGCGATAGTAGCAGCCTGGAATACATAGGTAAGATGTTTGATTGTTTCGTCATTCTCTATGCCTCCCCTGCAGTAGCGGACTGGACTTCGCGCCTGCCGTGAACGATGAGGTACACAGCCGGCACCAGAAAGACAGTAACGACTACCGATACCGCCAGTCCGCCGATGACCGCGCGAGCCAGTGGCGCATATTGCTCGCTGCCTGCTTCAAGGCCGAGCGCCATGGGAATCATGCCCAGCAGCGTTGCCAGCGAGGTCATCAAAATAGGACGCAGGCGAACCTTGCACGACTCGATCACAGCCTCTAAAAGCGTCAGGCCTCTCTTATGCAAGATGCCCGCGAACTCGACAATCAGAATGCTGTTTGAGACCACGATGCCGGTCATCATGATCACACCCATCAGCGACATGATATTCAGAGTGCTGCCAGTGGTGAGCAGGATCAGCGCCACTCCGGCAAGCCCAGGTGGAATGGCCATGAGGATGATGAAAGGATCGATGAATGAGGCGAACTGCGCCATCAGGATCAAATACACCATCAACACGGCGACGATCAGGCCTACGCCGAATTCTTTGAATGCAAGATTCATGCTGACTACAGCGCCACGCAACTTCAGCACGGTGTTCTTATCCGTTTTGGTATTTGCCAACAGCTTGTTGATTTCGCCGCCTACATTTTGCAGCGCCTCTGTTTTGGTGGAAACATAAATATCGATCACACGCCGGATCTGGTAGTGGTCAACTTCAGTCGGCGTATTGATGAACTTGACGTTTGCCACTGAACCAAGCGGCGTATAGCCTGCCGTATGGTCGCCTCTCCAGAACTCGCGCGACCGGTCACTGGCCGCGCTGGCTTCCTGTGTAGGGTTATTGCCAGCAGGATGGACGCCTCTTAAAGGTATGTTTTCCAAGTCGCCGAGTGACATGTTGTTGATGAGTTGGTTCTCGTACTGAACTGTCACCATATAATTGTTGCCACTTTTTGGATCTATCCAATATGTGGGAGCAACCATGCCGTCGGAGGTGAGCGCGGTAATTACGTTGTCAATCACGTCTTTTGTGGAGAGACCGATGAGGCTAGCCTTCTCGCGGTCGATATCCAATGCAATGCCGGGGTAGTTAAGATTCTGGGGAATGTAAACTCCGCTCACATTCTTCATCGTCTTGATCTTTTCCGAGAGTGTCTTGGCCAGCGCGTAGGCTCCTTCCATATTGTTGGAACTGACCTGGATATCGATGGGAGCCGGCAAACCCTGGTTGATGACAGAATCTACCAATCCTCCTGCCTGGAAATAGGTAGTGAGTTCAGGCATCTCTTGCGAGAGCTTCTTCCGCACACGGCGCATGTACTCGTAACTGCCGATGCTGTGGTCCTGTTTGAGACTGGTCTGCACAAAGGCCGTATCCATCGAGGCGTTGGTGGTGTAGATGGCCGACAGATCAGGGTAGACGCCGATGTTGGAGACAATCATGCCCAGGTCTTTGGGGCGCACCACGCTGCGAATTACATTCTCCACCTTCGCGATGTAGTCGTTGCTGACCTCGAGGCGCGTACCGCTGGGCATATGCACGTCGATCACGAATTGGCCGGGGTCGGTACGAGGAAAATATGCCCTGCCCAGAAACGGAAATGTTCCCACCAGAACCAACACTACGCCGCCCAAGATAACTATAGTTGTCCATCCTGGGCGACGCATTGCCCGTATGGCAAGAGCCTCATACCAGTTCAGCATGGCCTGAAACTTTTCGTCGAACAACCTTTCAAAGCGCGTAAAGAGGCTAAGCTTCTGTTCTTCGCCGTGTTCGCCCTCGTCTTTCAGGCGAATGAACTTGGCACAGTAAAGTGGGACCACTGTCATGGCGAAAAAGTACGATGCAAAAATAGAGAAGACCACGCCCAGCGCCAGCGGCGTAAAGATGTACTTGCTGACGCCGCTGAAAAAGATGACCGGGAAGAAAACGATGGCGGTGGTAAACGTGGCGGCCAGTACCGCCATCGAGACCTCCGTCCCGCCTTTCTCCGCTGCGATAACTGGCGACTCTCCCATCTCCATATGGCGGAAGATATTTTCGAGAACGATAACTCCGTTATCGATGAGACGGGAGAAGACCAGCGCCAGACCTCCGAGAATCATGGTGTTGATGGAGCCGCCCATGGTGTCGGTAAGCATAAGACAAACAAGCATCGAGAGCGGCACGGCTAATAGAACTGCAACAGTGGCGCGAGGACTTCCCAGGAATATCAAGATCATTATCCCGGTTAGCGCCAGGCCGATAGCCGCTTCTCTGGTGACGTTGCTGATGGCCATCTTTACAAAGACCGACTGGTCGAAGACAACCGCCGTTTTCAGGGAGGCCGGAATGTCGACCAGATGCTTGATGGCTTCCTTCATGCCGTTAACGATGGTAATAGTGTTGCTATCGCCGCCCTGTTTGAAGACCGGTACGTAAACCGAGCGCTGCCCATCGATTCGGACAATGTTGTATTGCAGGGCTCCGGAATCGACCGCCTTGCCAATGTCACCGACCAGCACCGACGAGTTACCCACTGACTTGAGCGGCATCTCATTCATCGAGTTGGCGTCGGGAAACTGGCTGTTGGCGTAGATGTTGAAGTCCTTGGAACCGATACGCACGTCGCCGGCAGGCAAGATCAGGTTTGAGCTGTCCACCGACTTGACCACGTCGTTCATGCTCAGATTGCGCGCTTCCATCTTCAGCGGGTCAACATAGATCTGGATCTGCCGGTAGGTTCCTCCATACGGCTGCGGTACTGAGGCGCCCTGCACGTTTGAGATTTGGTTGCGTACCTGGAACTGTGCAATATCCTTGAGATTCGTTTCGTTCAGGCCCTTGCCTTTCAGGGTGACAAGGCATACCGGCTGCGTCGAGGCATCCATGCCTAGCACAACCGGTGGTAGCGTGCCTGGCGGAAGGCGTCTCAGGTCGGCCATGGCAAGATTGGCAACATTACTTAGCGCGGCGTTGGGATCAGTGCCTGGCTTGAAGTAGATCTTGATGAGACTCACGCCAGTAAGCGAACGCGACTCGCTGTGGTCTACGTTGGCAGCCAGCGTAAAGAATCGCTCAAAGGTGTTGGTGATATCGGCTTCAATCTGCTGCGGCGGCATACCGTTGTAGAAAGTGGCCACCACCACCACTGGCATATCGATCGTGGGAAACAGATCTACTGGCATGCGGACAATGGTGACTACTCCCACCAAGGCCACCATCAGGCAGAGCATAATGATGAAGAAGGGATACGCGAGAGCAAACTTCGGCATTATTTCGTACCTCCGCTGTTCGCTTCTTCGTCTGCCTTCATATCGATCACGCCGCCAGATTGACGCACTTCTTCTGAGGCGGGTTCCTGAGTAAGGATTGGAGAGACCTGCTCACCCTCTGTGTACTGCTGCTGGCCACCGAGGATCACCCGGTCGCCAGGCTGAAGGCCGCTCTTGATTTCAGCCAGCTTCGATCCCCTGATTCCTACCACCACACTGCGCACATGAACGCGATTGTCAGCATCCAGAGCCAAAACCGTTTCATGATTGCCCTGAAGCAACAGCGCTTCAACCGGAATAGTGATCGCATTTTCAACATGCGCCAGTTGCAGTTGCGTATTGGCGTACATTCCCGGCGCAATGGAGAGATCCTGGTTCTCCACGTCCACTTCGGTTTCCATCGTCCGGGTCTCCAAGTTTACATCCCTCGTAAAACGCACAACCTTTCCTGTGAAGGTGCGGCCAATGGCATCCACCCTCACTTTCATCGGGTCGCCGACATGCACATATTGCACATCGTCTTCCGGAACTGGCATACGCAGGCGCAGCAGGCCACTCTGCGCGAGCCTGACGATGGGGATGTCCTGTTCATCGGAGTTTGAGCCGCTCTGGATCAGGGCGCCGGTGTCGGCATAGCGCCACACGATTACGCCATCAAGCGGAGCTATGACTTTGGTATAGTTCTGCAGTGCCTGTACGCGACTGTTGTCTGCGTGAGCCACTCCCGCATGCTGCTCTGCCGCGGATGCGGAGGCCTTGGCAGCATCCACCTCAGCCTCTGAGGCAATATCCTTGCCCTGCGCATCGTCCAGCTCCTGCTGAGCTATCAGGCCCGGCTGCGCCTTCGATGTTTTGAGCAGACGCTCATAGTCGGCGTGCAGCGCCGCGTGAGTTGCTTCTGCGCGCTTGATCTCATGCTGTGCGCGACGCAGATCGTCCTTGGTCTGCTGCAACTGGTAAACAGTGCCCTGTAATTGCGCCGTTAGCTCCGGCACTTCCAATACCGCCAGGGTCTGGCCCTTTCGCACTCGGTCGCCAATATCCACATAGATTTTGACCATGAAACCGGTCACCTTTGGGTGAATATCGACCACCTGGTAAGCCTGGAACTGCCCGGCGAGGCTCAACACCTGCTCAATATTCCCTCTTGCGGCGGCGGCAACTCTGGCCGAGGGTTTTTCCGCGCCGTTTGCTTCCGCGTGTTGACTCTTCACATTGCATGCAACGATGCTAGCCAGGACAGGAAACGTAATTCCTGCGGCGAGAATCAGGGAGGTTCGCTTTCGCATAGATCGAATGCCCCTCATAATAAATCTGCGATTGCCGGGTAGGGTACAGCGGGACACATCCTCCGGCGGAGAATATGCCCTGCGGCATCCGGTCTTTGACTCGATCGGATGTTTCAGAACAAATTGAAGGAGAGCGCCTGGACATGAGCGGGGGGAGGGCGTACAAAGAGGCTGCTCCATGGAGCGCGATGCGGATGCCAGGACGGATTCCAGCGTAGTATTCTTTGGCCCAACGATGGCTGATGCAAGAAGTTGGGGATCGGAAACAAAATGAAGAACACGGCTGAAAATACTGTGAACAATACCTTGGCGGAGGCGTTTGTTCCAACCGCCAGTGAATTTTCCGTTGATGTCGATTGCTCATCTTCCAAAAGTAACTTGGCCTGTACGATTCGATGTGATACAGCCTGAACCGGATCGTATTGGGAAAGCTTGTATTGCAGACCCCATGTAAAAACACAGAAAGCCAATCCCACGAACGCAAGGTTCGCAAGGAGGTTGGATGGCCGACTTTCGGTCATACTATGCACGGTCAGCGGCACCTGGTGGTTGATGTCTTAAAAACCTTTGGAGCAACCCTTGGCCGTTGCAGCCCGGCTACACTCATTATCTCCTTAGATAGCACAGCCGCCCAAAGGGAAGCGTAAAATCTCCATAATTTTCATAAAGCGCATCGGCTTGTCCACAATGTGGTTTACACGGAATCCGGCTGGGATCCTCCAGTCCAACTTAATTCCCGGCGTCGAGGGTAGATGAAGATCGCACTCAAACCCTTCAAAGCAACGCGGACGGCCGCCTCTACGCATGACGGGACGTCTGTGACGGATCGCGCTCCCGCCACGTCGCGCTACTTGAATTGCGCATGGACAATGTCTGCCAAATGCCAAAAATCTTCTACATTCACGATAAAAGGAATCCCACGGCGGCTGACAGCGAAAAGGGGAGAATCTTTGCTACAATTGAATCACGGAATGGTGACAGTTCCGTGGTTTGCGGTTGTTTGCAACAGCTTCCAGGTTGCAAGCGATTTTCTACTGTCTATACCGTCCATTCAAACTGGAATCTGATTTTTCGGTGAAAATGGTGACGGAGGGTAGAAATAGCATTCAATATGCAAACCTAATAAATTCTTTAGTTTGCAGTAGTTTTTCGCAAATCTAGGGGGGACGTAGCTCAGTTGGTTAGAGCGCTGCCCTGTCACGGCAGAGGTCGCGGGTTCGAGCCCCGTCGTCCCCGCCATAAGCCAAATAAAATGAATGGTTTATGGCACAGTGACAAGATTGGTTGAGACCCGCGAGGGTGCTGAAGGGTGCTGAGAGTTCTCAGCACCCTTTTTGCGGCCTTCCAGCAGCAAGGGCTCCCGTAGCGAGGGTGCTGGCGAGGGTGCTGAAATCTCGACCTTACCGGCTTCGATCAGCATCTCCATGACTTTATTGTTGGCCTCACGCTTCGTTGCGGAGATCGCGTGCGTGTACACCTCAAGCGTGATCCGTGAGTTCGCGTGACGCAGAAGTTCCTGGGCGGTTTTCAGGTCCGCTCCAGACGCTCTCAGGTTGGTTGCCAGAGAATGCCGGAAGCTGTGCCATCCGATCACCTTGTCGGTAATCTTCGCCCGGACGAGAGCTGGACGGATGATCTTTTGCAGAATCATGTCGGGTGTCACCGGTGTTTTCCCCTCGTTTCGAACAGAAGGAAAAAGAAAGTCCTCCTCCCCTTGGTATGGAGATTTCTTTCTCCAGTCGTACAGGCACTCGATGACTGACGCATGCAATGGAACGGGCTTCCGGCTTGCCTCGGTCTTGGTATCCCCGAAGCGCCCGCGAACGCAGGAGCGAAGGACATTGACCTGCATAAGGACCGGATCGACGTTTTTCCAGGTAAGCGCGACGAGTTCGGACCGCCGCAGTCCGGTACTGCCTGCCAGCATCACCATAGCTTTTTCGCGAAGCGGTAGTTTGTGAACCAGTGCGGCGAATTCAGCAGGCGTAAGGACATCCGGTTCCCGCAGGCGTTTTGCGGAAGCCCGAACTTTGGTGATGGGGTTGTGGTGCATCCATTCATACCGGATGGCATGATTGA
>VFSW01007919.1_pt1 | contig 15355 bp, 10 predicted proteins | sample 5358111 | NCBI WGS metagenome assembly VFSW01 (sample SAMN11554181, study PRJNA540505) | mine drainage metagenome | isolation source: sediment from site ElyBrook_90M | place: USA: Ely Copper Mine, Vershire, VT | collected 2017
GAATTATGGGGCATCTGGTTTTGTCAGCAAGAGTTCCAGCGCGCAGACCATGCTTGACGCATTGAAGCTGGTGCTGTCGGGCGGCGTTTACATTCCCCCGCAACTCCGGAGTCGTCCTGCGATGAGAATGGTCAAAAAGGACAAGCGCAGCCTGAACACCAACAGTTATGGACTGACGCAGCGCCAGATGGAAGTCTTGCAGCATCTTTGCATGGGAATGAGCAACAAGGAAATCGCCTCAACCATCAATCTGGCAGAGGGCACCGTCAAGATACATGTGGCAGCGGTGTATCAGACGCTAAAGGTCAGCAACCGACTGGAAGCGCTGCGCGTAGCTGAGCATCTGCGTCTGGTCGCGCAATTGCATCGCTGAAGATGCATTCCCGGCAAGCCCTCTGCTCGGGCTGCAGCCTGAATCGCGCTGGCTTTTGCTGTCAGCCTTGGCGCTGTATTTCACGGCGGCGCTCTACGGCTACAGTCCCGCAGACCCGGCCTGGTCGCATACCAGCGCCGCAGTGAGAATCGCAAACCCTGCCGGTGTGCTGGGCGCTTATCTGTCCGACCTGCTGTTTTACCTGTTCGGCATATCCGCATGGTGGCTGGTGCTGTTCATGTTCCAGCAGGTATGGGCAGGCTATCGCAGATTGCGCGTCGACAGCATCTTCTGCAAGAGAACCCTTTGGGTGTCGCTTGCCGGCTTTGTGATGCTGCTGCTGTCAAGCTGCGCGCTTGAAGCGATCCGCCTGTACACGCTGAAAGCATCGCTGCCCTTGGCACCCGGCGGCATGCTGGGCATGGTAATAGGCAATGCGATGACCCGTTTGCTGGGGTTCACGGGTGCTACCTTGCTGCTTTTGGCATTGATCGCAAGCGGTTTCAGCCTGGCAAGCGGCATGTCATGGCTGCGCTTCACCGACTGGTTGGGCGAGCGGCTGGAATTTTCTTACTTCTGGGTTTTGCAGTTCTGGCAGACACGCGAGGACAAGCGCATAGGCATGCAGGCAACCAGCGAGCGCAGCGCAGTGGTCGAGGTCGAGAAAAAGCGCGTCGAGGTGCATCAGCCGATACACATCGAGCAGCCCGTGATGGAAGTGGCAAAGTCTGCGCGTGCGGCTGAAGAAAAACAGATCACGCTGTTTGCCGACATGCCTGACTCGCCCTTGCCGCCGCTGCATTTGCTTGATCCTGCGGCGCAGCATGTCGAGACCGTTTCGGCCGACACGCTGGAATTCACCTCGCGCCTGATCGAACGCAAGCTCAAAGATTTCGGCGTCGAAGTGAAGGTGGTCGCGGCCTATCCCGGGCCTGTGATCACGCGCTACGAGATCGAACCTGCGGTCGGCGTGAAGGGCAGCCAGATCACCAATCTGGTGAGGGACCTTGCGCGCGCGCTTTCGGTGGCGAGCATCCGTCTGGTCGAGACCATACCCGGAAAAACCTACATGGCGCTGGAGTTGCCCAATGCCAAGCGCCAGATGGTGCAGCTCTCCGAGATTCTGAGCTCCCAGGTGTATGCAGACATGCATTCGATGCTGACCATCGCGATGGGCAAAGATATCTCCGGCAAGCCGGTGGTCGCCGATCTTGCCAAGATGCCGCATGTGCTGGTTGCAGGAACAACAGGCTCCGGAAAGTCGGTGGGGATCAACGCGATGATCCTGAGCATACTCTACAAGGCCACACCCGAGCAGGTGCGCATGCTGCTGATCGATCCGAAGATGCTGGAGCTTTCGATCTATGAAGGCATACCGCATCTTCTGTGTCCCGTGGTGACGGACATGCGTCAGGCAGCCTCGGGGCTTAACTGGTGCGTGCAGGAGATGGACAAGCGCTATCGTCTGATGTCCCATCTTGGCGTGCGCAATATCGCGGGCTATAACCAGAAAATAAGGGAAGCCATCAAGGCCGACAAGCCACTGACCAATCCGTTCTCGTTGACGCCTGACAATCCGGAGGCGCTCGAGGAATTGCCGCTGATCGTGGTGTTCATCGACGAGCTGGCCGATCTGATGATGGTGGTCGGCAAGAAGATCGAGGAGCTGATCGCGCGTCTGGCGCAGAAGGCGCGCGCCTCCGGCATCCATCTGGTGCTGGCGACCCAGCGCCCTTCGGTGGACGTGATCACGGGCCTCATCAAGGCGAACGTGCCGACGCGCGTGGCGTTTCAGGTGTCGAGCAAGATAGACTCCAGAACCATACTCGACCAGATGGGTGCAGAGGCTTTGCTGGGACAGGGAGACATGCTGTATCTGCCGCCCGGCACAGGTTATCCGCAGCGCGTGCACGGCGCATTCGTCTCGGACCAGGAAGTGCATCGCGTGGTCGAACATCTCAAGGCGCAGGGCGAGCCGAAATACATAGACGGCGTTCTGAATTCCCTGGAGGAATCGGGAGAAGAAGCGGAGGGAGGTTTGGCGCAGAATGCGGAATCCGATCCGCTGTACGATCAGGCGGTGGACATCGTGTTGAAGTCGCGCCGCGCGTCGATCTCGCTGGTGCAAAGGCATTTGCGCATAGGCTACAACCGTGCAGCACGCCTGGTCGAACAGATGGAGACCGCAGGCATCGTCTCCGCGATGCAGAGCAATGGAAACCGCGAGGTGATCGCGCCTCCCAGGCAGGAATGAAACCGTATGAACAACCTTATGAAAAAATATCTTTTGACTCTCCTGCTTTTTCTTCCGCTTGCGGCTCATGCGGGCGCGATCGAGAAGTTAAAGAGCTTCATCGCATCCACCCGTTCGGCTGAGGCCGATTTCACCCAGGAGGTGCTGGACCAGAACGGAAAGCGGATTCAGAACGCGGCAGGCGTGATGCAGTTCCAGCGACCTGGGAAGTTCCGCTGGACCTACCAGAAACCGTATGAACAGATCATCGTAGGCGACGGCGCGAAATTCTGGCTCTACGACAAGGACCTGAATCAAGTCACGGTCAAGAAACTCGACGCAGCTTTGGGCAGCAGTCCTGCCGCATTGCTTGCGGGAAACAATGAGATCGAGAAGGGATTTACCCTCAAGGAGAGTGGCAATCGCGAAGGGCTGGACTGGCTCGAGGCTACGCCGAAAGGACAGGACAGCAGCTTCTCGTCCGTGTATATGGCTTTCGATGACAAGGCGGAGCTCGTGGTGATGGAGCTCAACGATGCGTTCGGCCACAAGACGGTGTTGCGTTTTGCCAATATGCAGACGAACCCGAAACTGTCCGCCAACCAGTTCAAATTCAGGCCGCCCGAAGGCGCGGATGTGGTCGGCGAGTGAACGTGCCTGACCTGTTTGAGGAGACTGCGGCACAGGCGCCTCTGGCAGAACGCTTGCGCCCCAAGCACATCGACGAGGTGATCGGTCAGTCTCACCTTCTGGGCGAAGGGCGTCCCTTGCGTCTGGCTTTCCAGTCGGGCAGGCTGCACTCGATGATCTTGTGGGGGCCTCCGGGTGTTGGCAAGACCACGTTGGCACGCCTGATGGCTTCAGCTTTCGATGCGGAATTCATGCCGCTGTCCGCGGTGCTCTCTGGTGTCAAGGACATACGAGAAGCGATTGCGCAGGCGCAGCAGGTGCTGCAGCTTCACGGCCGCCATACCATTTTGTTCGTGGACGAAGTGCACCGTTTCAACAAGTCTCAGCAGGATGCGTTCCTGCCTTTCGTCGAGCAGGGCCTGGTGACCTTCATCGGCGCGACCACAGAGAACCCCTCATTCGAAGTGAACAACGCGCTGCTCTCGCGCGCCCAGGTCTATGTGCTGCATGCGCTGTCCCAGGACGAGCTCTCCCAGCTTCTTGAACGCGCTCATCAGATCGCGATGCCTGATCTGGATTTTTCAAATGATGCAAAGGAGCGCATCATAGGTTATGCAGATGGCGATGCGAGGCGCTTGTTGAACGTGCTCGAACAGTTGCAGACTGCGGCCTCTACCGCGGGAATCAAAAGCATAGACAGCGTTTTTTTGGACAGGACGCTCGCACAGAATCTGCGCCGCTTCGACAAGGGCGGGGAGGCCTTCTACGACCAGATATCCGCCTTGCATAAATCGGTGCGCGGCTCGAACCCGGACGCTGCGCTCTACTGGTTCGTGCGCATGCTGGATGGCGGGGCGGACCCGCGCTACCTTGCAAGGCGCATCGTCAGGATGGCCTGGGAGGACATCGGCCTTGCGGACCCCAGGGCGATGCAGATAACCAATGAGGCGGCCCAAACCTATGAGAGGCTGGGAAGTCCGGAAGGCGAATTGGCGCTTGCCCAGGCGGTGATCTATCTTGCAGTGGCTGCAAAAAGCAACGCGGGCTATGTCGCGTATAATGCCGTCCGCGAATTCGTAGCCAAGGACGGCTCGCGCGAAGTTCCGCTGCACCTTCGCAATGCGCCGACCAGGCTGATGAAACAGCTCGATTACGGCAAGGATTACCGCTACGCGCACGACGAGGAAGACGGCTATGCTGCAGGAGAGAATTATTTCCCGGACGGCATGCCCGAGGTGAGCTTCTATCAACCGACCGACCGTGGGCTGGAAGGAAAAATCGCAGAAAAATTGCAGCGGCTGCGCGAACTCGACGCGGCAAAAAAATAAGGAAATCATACATGCTGGATATTCAGATATTGCGCAGCGACATAGAAAGCGTTGCAGCACGTTTGACAACGCGAGGCTATGCGCTGGATGTTGCGCGCTTCGAGGAGCTTGAAACCCAGCGCAAGGCGATACAGATGCGCACGCAGGAATTGCAGGCCAGGCGCAACAGTTCGTCCAAGCTGATCGGTCAGGCCAAGTCAAAGGGCGAGGATGCATCGGCGATCATGGCGGAAGTGGTCGCGATCGGCGATGAGTTGAAGCAGCTGGAGTCGGACACCCTGCCCAAATTGCTGAAGGCGCTCGATGCATTTCTGGCAGAGATTCCCAATGTGCCGAATGACAACGTGCCGCATGGTGACTCCGAAGCGGGCAATGTTGAGGTGCGCAAGGTGGGAAGCAAGCCTGTCTTCGATTTTGCGGTGAAGGATCATGTCGAACTGGGTGAGGCTCTGCAGGGGCTGGACTTCGAGACCGCAGCGAAGATCTCGGGTTCGCGTTTCTCTTTATTGAAGGGTTCCCTTGCGCGCCTGCACCGAGCGCTTGCGCAGTTCATGCTGAATACGCACACGGATCAGCACGGCTATACCGAAACCTATGTGCCTTATCTAGTCAATACAGACTCCATGCGCGGCACAGGCCAGCTGCCGAAATTTGAGGAGGATCTGTTTCGCGTTCCGCGCCAGATGGGCGAAGCGGGAGAGCAGAATTTCTATCTGATCCCGACTGCCGAAGTGCCGGTGACCAACATGGTCAGGGACGAGATCGTGCCGCTCGAAAAACTGCCGCTGAAATTTGTAGCCCACACGCCATGCTTCCGCTCCGAGGCGGGCTCTGCGGGCCGCGACACAAGAGGGCTGATACGCCAGCACCAGTTCGACAAGGTGGAGCTTGTGCAGATGGTGCATCCCGATGAATCGTATGCAGCGCTGGAAAGCCTGCTGGGACACGCGGAGGCGATCCTGAAGAAGCTCAACCTGCATTACCGCGTGGTGAAGCTCTGCACCGGTGACATGGGTTTTTCTTCGGCAATGACTTATGACATCGAGGTGTGGTTGCCCGCGCAGAATACCTATCGCGAGATTTCCTCGTGCAGCAACTTCGAAGCATTCCAGGCGCGCCGCATGCAGGCGAGATTCAGGAATGCGGCCGGTAAACCCGAACTTCTGCACACGCTGAACGGCTCAGGCCTTGCGGTCGGCAGAACCCTGGTCGCTATCCTTGAAAACAATCAGCAGTCCGATGGCAGCATTGTTATTCCAGAGGTGCTGAGATCATATATGGGTGGGATGAGCGTTCTACGTGCAGGCTGATTGTTTCTGCGAAGACATTTAAAGTAGAAAATAAGTTCGTAGCTAGAATTATCAGCAGGCTGATGGAAGTATTAATATTCCCCAGGTATTGCAACCCTACATGGGCGGTCTGACCCTGCTCAAAGCGAGCTGATTGAATCTTCGGAGCCATTGTCTCAGTGCGACAACGAGTATGAGGCAAGTTCGCCGCCGGATGCGGATTTGGGTTTGATGCGCAGGGCAAAGGCGGGTTTGTCCCGCGTGCTGACCAACTGGTAATTGTGTGTGGGCGTGCTGGTTTCGCCGGTGAGCCTGGACAGCATGTCGTAATACGCGCGGATATTTTCAACGAAAATTACCGCCTCGCCGCCCCTTGCATAGCCATGTTTGAGATTCTGAAAATATTGTGGATTATTCAAATTCGGCAGCCATCTTTTTACATCAACCCAGGCATCGGCATCGCCGCCTTGTCGCTGGGTCAGCACGCGCGCATCCTCGATGTGACCCTGTCCCTGATTGTAGGCCGACAGCGCCAGCCAGGTGAGTTCCGGCTCTTTGATGTGTGGCGGCAGTTGTTTTTTGATCAGTTCCAGATACTTCGCGCCAGCCATAATGCTTTCGCGTGCATCGAGCCGGTTTTCAACATTCATGCGGTCTGCTGTCGCTTCGGTCAGCATCATCATGCCGCGCACGTTGGTGAAGGAGGTTGCCAGCGGATCCCAATGTGACTCCTGATAGGCGATCGCTGCAATCAGGCGCCAGTCTTCATTGGCTGATTTTCCCGCTTCTTCAAATAAAGGACGAAACTTCGGCAGCGTCTTGGTGGTTTGAGCGATGAACTCAGCGGCGTCCAAAGGAGCCAGCCTGTCGTTATGGCCATAGTAGCGATCCAGCAGTTTGCTCAGCTCCTCGTTTTTCTCTATTTCCGCAAAAAATTGCTCTGACGCCGCAATCAGATCATTGTCCGCATTGGCCGGGAAAGCCCAGCCGATCTGTGACGGTTTGCCGACGTCAAAGGCCACGGCCAGGTTCTGATAATAGTTGCTCATCTGTTCTATCTGTTCATGATTGGCAAGCGTGTAATCCAGAGTGCCCTGCGCCACTTCCTTGAGCAGGTCCTCAACAGTCTCTTTGGTGCGCGACTCCCATGTCAGCGATGGTATCTCCTTGCGGAGTTCGATCAGCGTCTTCTCATGATTCGATCCTGCGACCACGGCGATGCGATGGCCTACCAGATCGGTTAATTTGTGCGGTGTCGGCTGATCCTGATTGAATGCGACCTGTTCATGCACGGTTTGATAAGCGGGGCCGTAAAGCAGGCTGCTGTTTTTTTGGTCCAGTCTGAAGCCGGAAGCCGAAAAATGCGCCTGATGACTGTTCAGCATGGTTTCTATTTTGTCTGCCGGGGCAAGCACTATCTTGAGGGGGGTATGAAGATAATCGGCAAACTGTTGGGCCAGCTGTTTGGAAAACTCTTCATCTGAGAGTGTGGTGTCCTGCGAGACAAGCACCACCAGTCCTTCTCTGTGCCAGGAAGGCAGCAATAGCAGCGGCTTGTTCAGGCGTGTATAGCCGACCAGCAGTAGCGACAGAAAAATGCCGATTTGCAGGAGTCTGATCAGAAGGATATGTCTGCGCATGCCAACATTCTGCACGAAATTGCGGCTTACTGGTAGAATAAGCAGTTCGGAGAGGTGGCAGAGTGGTCGAATGTACCTGACTCGAAATCAGGCGTACGGTTTTCCCGTACCGTGGGTTCGAATCCCACCCTCTCCGCCATATAACTTGTAATACTTCATCTATCATGATTGTGAGGGTGGGTGAGAACCCACCCGGGTTTGACAAGCTGGCATCGCCAGCGCAGGACGCACGAAGTGCGGTCCCGGCAGGGACGAGGGTGTCGCGGATGCAACGCGACACCTGAGCAATCCCACCCTCTCCGCCAGTTTCATTATCGATTAAAGGCTTGCGGGATTTTCCGGATAGAATCCTTCAAGCAATCCTGCCTCATGAGTCGCAGTCGGACTATTCCTGTTTGGCAAAGTTCCGCGTCGGATCGCCGGTCAAACCTTCCGATAGCCGGTAACATTCCTCTTCCATTTTCGTGCGCGATGCAAATAGCCTATTGCCGATCAAGTCACATCGCACCTGTTTGCTCACTGGGCCGTTGTAAGCAGCCTTTGCATCATCTGTTTGGATTGCGCGACATAGCTGCCGCCGAACATGTTCGCGTGATTGAGAATGTGGTAGAGATTGTATAGATCGCGGCGCATCGCATATCCAACATCGAGCGGGAAGCATGCGCGATATGCGGCGTAAAAGTCTAAAGAAAAGCCGCCGAAGAGTTCGGTCATTGCAATGTCGCACTCTCGGTCGCCGTAATACACGGCATGGTCGAAGATCACCGGCGAGCCGTCCGCAAGATACGCATGGTTGCCACTCCAGAGATCTCCATGCAGAAGAGACGGAACGGGTTCATGCTCAACAAAGAAGCGGGGCAGGGCTTCGAGCAGCCTGTCCCCAAGGTCTTGCAATCCCAACCCGTTCTGTTTTGCAAGCTTGAGCTGGAACCCGATTCTGCGTTCATGCAGGAATGAAATCCAGTCGTCCATCCATGCGTTGGGTTGCCTTGTCGCGCCGATATGGTTGTCTTGTGCAAGGCCGAACCGATCTGAGGTAAAGCGATGCATGGAAGCCAATTGCTCGCCAAGCTTTCTTGCATCGCCGCGCGGCTGCAACTCCAGATATTCCAGCACCAGAAAGCTGTGGCTCTTGGTCTTGCCATGCGCGATGACCGAGGGCACGCGCAGCGTCGAAGTCTCGGTGATTGCCTCCAGTCCTATCACTTCCGAGAGCAGAATGGGATATTTGACGACCTCGTTGAGTTTCAGGAAAAAACGCCTGCCATCCCTGCCCTCGATGCGCAGCGTCTGGTTGATGTAACCGCCGCTGGTCGGGACCTGGCGCACGAATTTGAAGGGCCGGGCCGTTGCCGACGCAATGGATGCGGCGATAGCGGCCCAGTCGTCCAATGAAGCTTTAGAGCAGTTCTATCCTGAAACCGAAATGATGCTTGAACTGATCTCTGATCTCGTCGCGGGTGGGCGCGTGGTTCTGCCCGCCGCGGCTTGAGATCTTGATCGAGCCCATCAGCGATGCGAGCCTGCCCGTGGTCTCCCAGGGCCAGCCGCGTTGTATGCCATAAAGCAGTCCTGCGCGATATGCGTCGCCACAGCCGGTCGGATCGACCACCGCAGCAGGTTTGGGTGTGGGGATCGCGATTTCCTTTCCATCCGCATAGATCATCGACCCGTCCGCGCCCAGCGTCACGATCAGCGCGGTCACGGACTCTGCGATCTGCTTGAGCGTCCTGCCGGTCTTCTCCTGCAGCAGCTTGGCCTCGTAATCGTTCACCGTCACATAGGTCGCCTGATCGATGAAGCGCAGAAGATCATCGCCTGAAAACATCGGCATGCCCTGGCCGGGGTCGAACACGAACGGGATGCCGGCATCATTGAATTGCTCCGCATGCTCCATCATGCCGTCACGCCCGTCCGGCGAGACGATGCCCAGCGTGACATCCTTCGCGTCGGTAACCTTGTTCTGTTCGGAGTAACCCATCGCGCCCGGATGGAAGGCCGTGATCTGGTTGTCGTCCAGATCGGTCGTGATGAAGGCCTGCCCGGTAAAGGTGTCCGGCACGTGGCGGATATGGGTCTGCGCGATGGAGAGCTTTTCCAGGCGCTTCGCATAGGGTGAAAAGTCGTCGCCCACGGTCGCCATGATCAGCGGGTTGCCGCCCAGAAGGTTCAGGTTGTAGGCGATGTTGCCCGCACAGCCGCCGTATTCGCGGCGCATCTCAGGCACCAGGAACGCGACGTTGAGGATGTGGATCTGCTCGGGCAGGATGTGTTTCTTGAAATGGTCCTTGAACACCATGATGGTGTCATAGGCCATCGAACCGCAGATGAGAGTCTTCATGTCGTTATCCCGATAGTTGGTGATGGGCGATGCATTGCATGCAACGCGGATTATAGCTTTCAATCGGTGTGCAAGCGAAGCCGTGTCCGCATCGCTTGGGATGCGGACCGGTCACTACAGGTAGCTCTCGATCGGCGGGCAGGAACAGATCAGGTGCTTGTCGCCATACACGTTGTCCACGCGCGCGACAGCGGGCCAGAACTTGTTATCACGCACCCAGGGTAGCGGGAAGGCGGCCTGCTCCCGCGTATAACTCCTGTTCCAGTCGCTCGAGACGACGGCCTTCGCGGTGTGCGGCGCACGCTTGATCACATTTTCCTTCCTGTCCGCGCGCCCTTCAGCGATCTCGTCGATCTCGTTTCGGATCGCGATCATCGCCTCGATAAAGCGGTCGAGCTCTGCCTTCGATTCGCTCTCGGTCGGTTCGACCATCAACGTGTCCACCACTGGGAAGGAAGTGGTCGGCGCATGGAAGCCGAAGTCCATCAGGCGCTTTGCGATGTCCGCGACTTCTATGCCCGCATCGCGCTTGAAGGGCACGCAGTTCAGGATCATCTCGTGTGCGCATCTGCCGTTGCTTCCGACATACAGGGTCGAATAGTGATCCTTCAAAGATTCCTTGATGTAGTTCGCATTCAGGATCGCGATGCGGGTCGCCTGAGTCAATCCTTTTCCGCCCATCATCTTGATGTATCCATAGGAGACCAGCAGGATCAGCGCGCTGCCGTAGGGAGCCGCGGATACCGCATGGATGCCCTGCTCGCCGCCTGTCTTGATCACGGAATGCGAGGGCAGGAACGGGGCCAGGTGTGCCGCAACGCCGATGGGGCCAGCACCCGGTCCGCCGCCGCCGTGCGGAATCGCGAAGGTCTTGTGCAGGTTCAGGTGGCAGACATCCCCGCCGATGTTGCCCGGGCTCGTTAATCCGACCTGAGCATTCATGTTCGCGCCGTCCATGTAGACCTGGCCGCCGTTTTCGTGAACGATGCGCGTGATGTCCATGATGGACTCCTCATACACGCCGTGCGTGCTGGGGTAGGTCACCATCAGGCAGGAGAGGTCATCTTTGTGCTGCTCGGCCTTTTCTCGCAGGTCATCGACGTCGATGTTGCCGTTCTTGTCGCATTTCACCACCACGATATTCATCCCGCACATCGCCGCACTCGCTGGGTTCGTGCCGTGCGCGGAGGAGGGAATCAGCGCGACATTGCGGTTTCCTTCGCCGCGCGAGCGGTGGTAGGCCTGTATCACAAGAAGTCCCGCATATTCGCCCTGTGCGCCGCTGTTGGGCTGGAAGCTCATCTGTGCGAAGCCCGTGATCTCGGACAAAGCGGCATCGAGCCCGGAGATGACTTCCTGGAAGCCCTGGGCCTGCTCGACAGGCACGAAGGGATGAAGGTTTGCAAAACCGGGCCAGGTCAGCGGCAGCAGTTCGGCTGCTGCATTGAGCTTCATCGTGCAGGAGCCCAGCGCGATCATCGAGTGCGTGAGGGAAAGATCCCTGTTCTCCAGCTTCTTGATGTAGCGCATCATCAGCGATTCGGAATAGTGCGAATTGAAAACGGGATGGGTCAGTATCGCGGATTCCCTTGTGCCAATGCGCATGGGCTGGACATCGAGGCGGCTTGCGGTCAATGTTGGCGCGGGTTTTCCGGCCGCATTTGCGAACACCGAAAGGATCGCGTTGAGATTCCCGATCGACGTGGTTTGATCCAGCGATATGCCCAGCCCGTCGCTGCTGTAGCGGAAATTTATTTCCGCAGGTTCCGCGAACGCGTGTATCTTCACGTTGTCGGTGTGTAGAAGGTGCAGCGTGTCGAAGAAGTTATCAAAGGCGATCTGGTATCCCAGCTTCTTCAGTTCGTCGGCAAGCAATGCGGCGGACAGATGTACCTGTGTCGCGATGCCCCGGAGGCCTTCTGCGCCATGATAAACCGCATACATGCTGGCCATGATCGCGAGCAGCGCCTGCGCGGTGCAGATATTGGAAGTGGCCTTCTCGCGGCGGATGTGCTGCTCCCTCGTCTGCAGCGCCATGCGCAGCGCGGGGTTGCCGTCCGCATCGACGGACACGCCGATGATGCGCCCCGGCATGGAGCGCTTGTACGCGTCGCGGCAGGCGAAGTAGGCCGCATGCGGTCCGCCGTAACCCATCGGGACGCCGAATCGCTGCGAGGATCCGAACACGATGTCAGCCCCCCATTCTCCGGGAGGCGTGAGCAGCACGAGACTCAGAATGTCGGCCGCAACCGCGATGCTCATGCCGTGCTGTTTTGCGCGCGCGACGAATTCGCGGTAGTCATGCACCGCGCCATTGGCCGCAGGGTATTGCAGCAGCGCGCCATACATCGTGTCGTTGAACGTCACGGTCTTGAAGTCGCCGATCACGAGCTCGATGCCCAGCGGCTTGGCACGTGTCTTCAAAAGCTCTATGGTCTGCGGAAAGCATTCGTGCGAGACGAAGAAGGTGTTCTTGTGCGATGCGTCATGCGAGCGCAGGCCGTGCAGCATGGTCATCGCCTCGGCGGCAGCGGTCGCCTCGTCCAGCAGCGATGCGTTGGCGATCTCCATGCCGGTCAAATCCACCACCATGGTCTGGAAATTCAAAAGCGCCTCCAGGCGCCCTTGAGCGATCTCGGCCTGATAGGGCGTGTAAGCGGTGTACCAGCCCGGATTCTCGAGCACGTTGCGCTGGATTACGGGCGGCACGATGGTGTCGTAATAACCCAGGCCGATGTATGTCTGGTAAATTTTGTTTTTTGCCGCGATGCCTCTAAGGTGCGCAAGGTATTCGTATTCGGACATGCCGTCGGGAAGGTTGAGCGGCTTTTTGAGACGGATCGCCTGGGGAATGGTCTGGTCGATCAGCGCGTCCAAAGTAGGCGCGCCGATTTTCTTGAGCATCTGCTGGACGTCATCCGCATTCGGGCCGTTGTGGCGGTTTACAAATTGGTCGGTGTGCATAGAATCAAATAATCTGGATTTAGGATATGGGATTGAGGGTCTGGAAACTAGGATTGCGGAATAGAAAGTCCTATCCAATATCCTCAATCCTGTCTTTAGTGTGCTTCGCTGTCGACAAGCGCCTGATAGGCAGCCGCATCCATCAGCGCGTTGATGTCGGCTGTGTTGTCCGGCTTCATCCTGAACATCCATGCGGTATAGGGATCCTGGTTGATGGATTCGGGGCTTCCATCCAACTCAGCGTTGGCCTCTGTGACCGTGCCTGCGATCGGCGCATACACGTCCGATGCGGCCTTGACCGATTCCACCACAGCGCACTCTTCTTGCGCTGCCAGATGGCGTCCGATTGCGGGCGCTTCGACGAACACCATGTCGCCCAGCAATTCCTGCGCGTGTTGCGTGATGCCTATGCTGACCGTGCCGTCCGCTTCGGTCCTGACCCATTCGTGGGAGCTCGTGTACTTCAGATTTTCGGGGTTGCTCATTTTCGTTTCTCCTTGTGTAGAGTTATTCCAAATTCAGATCAGGCCCTTGCCATTTCTTGCGAACGGGTACTTTACCACCTGCGCGTTGAGCATCTTGTCGCGCACCGAAACCTGTACCCTGTCGCCTAGGGCAACTGCGGATGGCACGCGGGCCAGCGCGATGGATTTCTCGAGCGTGGGCGAGAAGCTGCCGCTGGTGATCTCGCCGTCTCCATGCGCAGTGTGCACCTTCTGGTGTCCGCGCAGCACGCCCTTGTCGGTGAGCAAGAGGCCGACCAGTTTTCTTGCGGGAGGATGGGACATCAGCGCCGCCTTGCCGATGAAGTCGCGAGGGCTCTTGAGATCCACCGTCCAGGCAAGGCCCGATTCCAGCGGGTTCACGTTCTCGTCCATGTCCTGCCCGTAGAGGTTCATGCCGGCTTCGAGTCTCAAGGTGTCGCGCGCGCCAAGCCCGATGGGCTTTACACCTGTTTCGGCGAGTATGTTCCAGAAGAACGGGGCTGCCTTGGCGGGGAGCATGATTTCGAAACCGTCTTCGCCCGTATAGCCGGTGCGCGCGATGAACATCTCGCCCATTTCCACCGCGCTGAACGGAACCAGATTCTCCGAGAGCTCCTGGCTGCCGGGCAGCGCTTCCCAGACCTTCGCGCGCGCATTCGGCCCCTGCACCGCGATCATCGCAAGCTCTTCGCGCGGGGTGATGGAAAGTCCTGGCGCATGGGTCGCAGCCTGTTCCTTCATCCACGCGATGTCCTTGTCTGCAGTGCCCGCGTTGACCACGATGCGGAACCAGGTCTCACTCATGAAATAGATGATCAAATCGTCGATCACGCCGCCATCCGTGCGCAACATCGTCGAATACAGCGCCTTGCCGGAGGATGTGAGCTTGTCCGCGTTGTTCGCAAGAAGGTAGCGCAGGAAGGCGCGCACGCCTTCTCCCTTGATGTCCACCACGCGCATGTGGGAGACGTCGAACATGCCGCAGTCGCGGCGCACCTGGTGATGCTCGTCGATCTGGGATCCGTAATTGACCGGCATGTCCCAGCCGCCGAAGTCCACCATTTTTGCGCCCATCGCGCGATGGGCCGCGTTGAGGGGAGTTTGCTTGAGAGTTGTCATAGGGGTTCCCGAGGAAATAAGCGCGGCACGACATTGCGCAGCGCCCCATCTGTCCTCGGTACCTGAGAGATTACAAACGGTTCGCGTCTGTGTGCCCCTTCGGTGGCAGGTTTGGCCTGCGCTCTCCAGATTTGCCTGTGCCAACAGTTCTTTTGCCTGAGCGGTTGCGGGTGTTGCGCCTTCGGCGGTGGTCTGATCCACGCTCTCCCATTGGTCTTTGCGGCAGCGCGGATTATGAGGCAAAGCGCAAAAGCTGGCAACTTTTGCGCACGGCGTCGATCAACCTGCGAGCTTCTTCTGCAGGATATCGTTCAACTGCGCAGGGTTCGCCTTGCCTTTGCTCGCCTTCATCGCAAGTCCCACGAAGAAGCCGAACAGCTTTTCCTTGCCCGACCGGTATTCCGCGACCTTGTCTGTATTCGCAGCAAGGATTTCGTCCACAATCTTCTCGATCGCGCCCGAATCGGAAACCTGCTTCAAGCCTTTCGATTCGATGATCGCATCGGCATCACCCCCTTCGGCCCACAGCGTGCGGAACACTTCCTTGGCGCCCGAGTTGGAGATGGTGTTGTCCGCGATGCGGATCAGCATGCCTGAGAGCTGCCGGGACGAGACGGGACATTGCGCCATCTCAACGCCGTCGCGATTGAGTTGGGCGCTCAATTCGCCGATGATCCAGTTCGCAGCCAGCTTGGCATTCGAAGTGCCGACCGAATTCACGCAGGCATCGAAGAAGTCCGAGGTCTCGCGCGAGGCGGTGAGGTTGGATGCGTCATACGTCGACAGGCCGAATTCATTTGCGTAACGCATCCGGCGCGTCTCAGGCAGTTCGGGAAGCAGTGCGCGTGCGGCATCCAGCATTTCGGGCGTGATGTCGAGCGGCAAGAGATCGGGGTCCGGGAAATAGCGGTAATCGTGCGCGTCTTCCTTGCTGCGCATCGCGCGCGTCTCGC
>VFSW01007920.1_pt1 | contig 15353 bp, 12 predicted proteins | sample 5358111 | NCBI WGS metagenome assembly VFSW01 (sample SAMN11554181, study PRJNA540505) | mine drainage metagenome | isolation source: sediment from site ElyBrook_90M | place: USA: Ely Copper Mine, Vershire, VT | collected 2017
TGCGGCTGTTCGGCTGGCTCAGTGCTTTCTCAATGGTCGCGGCGCTGGTGGCGGATCTTTTCATCCTGCGCCCAACGGCAATGTTCCTGATCAACCTGTCTCAGCGACTCCGCGGGTCGGCAGATCCAGCGAAGCCGGCCGAGCAATCCGGAACGAATGGATAGAGAGGGACGTTAGCTCCTCACCATCGTGATCGATACGCCTCTGATGTCGCCCTTGGAGCTGATCTGAAGGGTCTGCCTGTTGCCGCTGGTCCGCAACATCAGATTTGCGGTGAATCCAGGCGCCTCGACGAGCACATCGATCTTGCCGCCGCCGGCTGTTCCCTGCAGATTGCCGAAAATATTCCGGTATGCCTCGGTCCAGTTGCCGGAGATTCGCTCACCCTGGCTCGTAACATCGCTGCTCAGGTCGAATTTGTAGCTGTCGCTGGCACAACGCAGGCTATGCTTCAAACCCTGCCCGGTACCGTCGACCTTATAGTCGGCCCGACAACGAATCCGCTCGGTCGACCCGTCAGAGAGAGAAACCGTGCCATTGCCAGACCATGCTCCGTCGAAACCGGCAAACGGCCGCGGCTGGGCATGGCCAGCCGAAACCGACAACATCCAAGCCGCGCCGACGGCGGCAGCCTTCATGATCCGTCCAAGCAAGCTGGAGCCAATCAGTTTCATTTCAAGAATCCCGTTCAAATGCAACATTCCCAAGCGCGACACGTCTTCGCCGCACTGAGGGTTTGGTGTCGCCGCGGCATGTTTGGTTCAAATGATAAATCGACACTTGCCGGCAGTTCCGCTGTCCGGGCGCGGCAGATTTGCATCAGCCTCCGCAAAATGCGCGGGCCGAATTACGCGAGCTGCATTTTTCACTCGCGAAACCGGCAAAACTTCGGATATCGTGAACGTCTCGCCAGGCGCGAGTCATCGCGCGAAGAGATCTTCCAAAAAATGCCATGTGATACCAATCGGTTAAGCGATCGACCGGAACGGCCCTCAGCAGCTGCAATTCGTGAGGGGGTCGCCGTAAATTTGGCCGCATTTGGCGGCGCTTCTGGTCGTCTTGCTGCTGCGGTTCGCGGCACTTGGAATCCGAATAGTCTGCCCCGGTAATGCCATGTGCCAGTCGGGTTGGAATTCTCTGCCTGCAGAAGAAAAGGAACACGATGCGTAACTTTTTCCTGGTAGTCACCCTGCTGTCGCTGTCGGCTTCCACCGGGGCCATCGCCGAGCCAACGCCGCAGCAGCAGCGCAGCGGCACACCGGACGAGCAAAAGGCCTGTGCTCACGACGTCCAAAAATATTGTCGTTCCGTCATGAATGATGACGACCTGACCGTTCTGGCCTGCCTCCAGCAAAATCGTCCCAAGCTGACCCTGGCCTGCAATAAGGTTTTGGTAGACCACGGGCAATAAGCGTCCCGCAGCCATCAGGCGCCGCCGGGGCCCGTTCTTGGGCCAAATTTGCATGCGGCCGGATTCGCGAGAAATCGCGGATGGCATTGGTTTTGGTAGCGTATTCCCCTATATGGGGCATGCGATCCGTTCGCATGCGCGAACCTATTGCGAAGCCTGGAAGCATGGGGCATGCGAAGCCCAGAAGAGTGCAGCAAGTTTTTTATGACCACCGCGAGCGAATTGCGATCCGGCAAGACTCACCGCGACGAGAATTTTCCGGTCGCGTCGTGGATCATTCACCCGCGCCATAGGGCGTTGATCCTCGCCTTCTACAATTTTGTGCGAACTGCCGACGACATCGCCGATCACGCCGCGCTCAGCGACCACGAAAAGCTGGCCTATCTCGATCTGCTTGAAGCGGAGCTCCTGGGTAACGGCGACAGCCAGCCGGAGGCGCTCAATCTGCGGCGCGCGCTGGCCGAGCGTTCGATGCCGCCGCGTCATGTGCTTGACGTTCTGATCGCGTTTCGGATGGACGTGACTAAGCTTCGCTATGAGACGTGGGATGAAGTGATCCACTATTGCCGATACTCGGCGATGCCGGTCGGAAGGTTCATGCTTGATGTCCACGGCGAGAGCACGTCGACCTGGGTTGCGTCGGATGCGCTCTGCGCCGGTTTGCAGATCAACAATCATCTTCAGGACTGTGGCAAAGACTACCGGAATCTCAATCGCGTCTATCTTCCGCGCGACGCGCTCGCCGCAGTCGGGGCCTCGGCCGAACAGCTCGGAGAGGCCCGCGCGCCGGTGCCGCTGTTGCAATGCCTGCATTCGCTCGCCGCGCGGACGAAGAACCTGCTCGAGGAAAGCAAATCGCTCAGTGCCGAGGTGAAGGATTTCAGGCTCGGGCTCGAGATCTCCGTGATTCAGGCTTTCGCGGACAAAATCGTTCGTCTGCTGCAAGTGCGCGATCCCTTGAGCGAGAAGGTGCATCTCGGTCCGATCGAACTGCTCGCCTACAGCCTCGGCGGGGTGGCCGGCGAGTTGACCCGGCGGGCGGTCGGACGCCGGCCTGTTTCAAAACCGGCGGCCGGCGCATGACGCTTGAGACGACTGCAGCCAATGCAAGCTACGGATCTGCGGCGTCCGGCAGTTCATTCTACGCGGCGATGCGTATTCTCCCGCATGAGCAGCGCGAGGCGATGTTTCAGATCTACAGTTTTTGCCGGCAGGTCGACGATATCGCCGATTCCGATGGCCCACGGCCGGAGCGGCTGGCCGCGCTGCAGCGATGGCGTGAGGACATCGACGCGCTGTATCAGGGCCATCCGCCGCCGCGGTTGCAGGACTACGCTCCTTCGGTTCAACGGTTCGGCCTGCAGCGCGAGGATTTTCTGGCCATCGTCGACGGCATGGAAATGGACGTGCCGCAGGACATCCGCGCGCCCGACCTTGCGACGCTCGATCTTTACTGTGATCGCGTGGCCAGCGCCGTCGGACGCCTTTCGGTGCGGGTGTTCGGTCTGCCGCGGGACGACGGCATCCTGCTTGCGCAGCATCTTGGCCGTGCGCTGCAGCTGACGAATATCCTGCGCGACATCGATGAGGACGCGCATCTCGGCCGGCTCTATCTGCCGCTCGAAGGATTGCTGCATGCCGGCGTCACCTCAACCGACCCGCTCAAGGTCATCGCTGATCCGGCGCTGCCGAAGGTATGCGCAGCGCTGGTGGGGCGGGCGCGGGCGCATTTCGATAAGGCCGATGAGGTCATGGCGCGCAATCGGCGGCGCGTGGTGCGCGCGCCGAGGATCATGTCAAGATATTATCGCGCCATTCTGGAATTGCTTGTCGCCAGAGGGTTCGCTATCCCGCGCAACCCCGTTCGCCTCAACAAGATGGCCCGGATCGCCATCGTGCTTCGCTACGCATTGATCTGATGCAAAAGACTGTCCACATCATCGGCGCAGGAATTTCGGGCCTCTCTGCAGCCGTCCGGCTGGCGAACGCCAATTTCAAGGTGCATGTCCACGAGGCCACGCAGCAGGCGGGCGGCCGCTGCCGTTCATATTTCGACGCAGCGACCAACCTGACCATCGACAACGGCAATCACCTTCTGCTCTCGGGCAACCGTCATGCGATCGCTTACGCAAGATCGATCGGCACCGAGACCGGGCTGGTCGGGCCGAAGCGCGCGCAGTTTCCCTTTGTCGACCTGACGACGGGCCAGCGGTGGCAGCTCGACCTTGGTGACAGCCGGCTGCCGCTATGGGTCTTCAATGCGTCGCGTCGCGTCCCCGACACGGGCCTGCTCGATTATCTGGCGTTGATGCCCCTGATCTGGGCGTCGCCGGGCAGGTTGGTCGGCGACGCCATCCCCTCCGATGGCACGCTGTATCGGCGGCTGGTGCAGCCGCTATTGCTTGCGGCGCTCAACGTCGATCCGCCCGAGGGGTCCGCAGGCCTTGCCGGCGCGGTGGTGCGGGAAACGCTGCTCGCGGGCGGACAGGCCTGCCGGCCGCTAATCGCGCGCGACGGCCTCAGCGCGGTTTTGGTCGAACCTGCGATCAAGCTATTGCAGGGCAAAGGCGCCAGCGTCCAGTTCGGCCATGAACTGCGCGAGTTCTCTCTTGCGGCAGGCAGCGTCGGCGAACTTAAATTCGGTACCGACACCGTCGCCATTGGGTCTGGCGATGCCGTGATTATGGCGGTTCCGCCGCGCCCGGCCGCCTCGCTGCTGCCGGGCCTCAAAACGCCGACCAAATTCCGGGCGATCGTGAACGCCCATTTCCGCTGCGATCCGCCGAACGACATGCCCCCGCTGATCGGGGTTGTCGGGGGGCTGGTGGAATGGCTGTTCGCGTTCCCGCAGCGCCTGTCGGTCACCATCAGCAATGGCGACCGGCTGTTGGAAATGCCGCGCGAGGAGCTCGCGCAGGCGATCTGGCGGGATATCTGCAAAGCCGCAGGCGTACAGGGCGAATTGCCGCCCTGGCAGATCGTGCGCGAGCGCCGCGCGACGTTTGAGGCCACGCCGGAGCAAAATGCGCTGCGGCCGGGCGCGGCGACGGCCTACAGAAATCTGTTTCTCGCCGGCGACTGGACTGATACGGGGTTGCCGGCAACCATCGAAGGATCGGTGCGATCGGGCAACCGTGCCGCCGATCTCGTCCTCGCCATGCCGCAGGCTTGATCGGGTGGCAGGCGTGGCCCAGTTGAGACCGGACGTGAAAAAGGCGGGGATGTCGGGCGAGATGCATTCCGGAAGCAGCACAATTGGAATCGAAGCGGGCGGCGGCCTGGAGGCGAGTATCGAGCAGGCGACGCGCGCGTTGCTGGGTTATCGGCAGGCCGACGGACATTGGGTGTTCGAGCTGGAAGCCGACTGCACCATTCCGGCGGAGTATGTGCTGCTTCGTCACTATCTGGGCGAGCCGGCTGACACCGTGCTGGAAGCCAAGATCGCAAATTATCTGCGCCGGGTTCAGGGCGCCCACGGCGGATGGCCGCTGGTGCACGACGGCGATTTCGAGATGAGCGCCAGCGTGAAGGCCTATTTCGCGCTGAAGATGATGGGCGATTCTGTAGATGCGCCGCACATGGTCCGTGCGCGCGAGGCGATCCGCTCGCGCGGCGGCGCCATCCATAGCAACGTCTTCACGCGATTCATGCTGGCCATGTTCGGGGTGACGACCTGGCGCTGCGTGCCGGTGCTGCCGGTCGAGATCATGCTGTTGCCGATGTGGTCGCCGTTTCATCTCAACAAGATTTCCTACTGGGCGCGGACCACGATCGTGCCGCTGATGGTTTTGGCGGCATTGAAACCGCGGGCAAAGAATGTCAGCGGCGTGGGCATCGATGAACTGTTCCTGCAGGATCCGCGCTCGATCGGCATGACGGCCAAGGCACCGCATCAGAGCTGGGGTTGGTTTCTGCTGTTTCGCGGACTGGACAGTGTGTTGCGGGTGGTCGAGCCGCTGTTTCCGAAGAAGCTGCGCGCGCGCGCCATAGATGCTGCGGTCGCCTTCATTGAAGAACGGCTGAACGGCGAAGATGGGTTGGGCGCGATCTACCCGCCGATGGCCAATGTCGTGATGATGTACGAGGTGCTCGGCAAGGGTGCGGACTATCCGCCCCGCGCCGTCACGCGGAAGGGGCTCGACAACCTTCTGGTGATCGGCGAGCAGGAGGCCTATTGCCAGCCCTGTGTTTCGCCGGTGTGGGACACCTCGCTGACCTGTCATGCCCTGATCGAAGCCGGCAGCGAGGAGGCATTGCCGCCGGCCAAGCAGGGGCTGGATTGGCTGGTGCCGAAGCAGGTGCTGGACGTCAAGGGCGACTGGGCCGTGAAGAAGCCGGAGGTTCGTCCCGGCGGTTGGGCGTTCCAGTACAACAACGCCTACTACCCCGACCTCGACGACACCGCGGTCGTCGTCATGGCGATGGATCGCGCGCGTCGCGCCGAGCCAAACCCCGTCTATGATGCCGCCATCGCCCGCGGCCGCGAATGGATCGAGGGCATGCAGAGCCGCGATGGCGGGTGGGCCGCCTTCGACGTCAATAATCTCGAATATTATCTCAATAACATCCCCTTCTCCGATCATGGCGCGCTGCTCGACCCGCCGACCGAGGACGTCACGGCCCGCTGCATTTCGATGCTGGCCCAACTCGGGGAGACCGCGGCAACCAGCAAGGCGGTTGCGGACGGCGTGGAGTATTTGCGACGGACCCAGCTGGCGGAGGGGTCGTGGTACGGCCGCTGGGGACTGAATTACATTTATGGCACCTGGTCAGCGCTATGTGCGCTCAATGCCGCAGGGGTGGATCACCAGGATCCCGTGATCCGCAAGGCCGTAGACTGGCTCGTTTCAATTCAGAACGGCGACGGGGGCTGGGGCGAGGATGCCACCAGTTACCGGCTCGATTATAAGGGGTTTGAGGGGGCCCCGGCGACTGCCTCGCAAACGGCATGGGCTTTGCTTGGGCTGATGGCGGCGGGCGAGGTCGAGCACCCGGCGGTTGCCCGTGGCGTGGAGTACCTGATTGCCACACAGACCCAAAAAGGACTATGGGACGAGCAGCGCTACACGGCGACGGGCTTTCCTCGGGTATTTTATCTGCGCTATCATGGATATCCGAAGTTCTTTCCGCTCTGGGCGTTGGCGCGGTATCGGAATCTGAGGAAGACCAACAGCAGGGTGGTAGGGGTCGGGATGTGAGATTTGTGGCGGGGAACGGCGCGGCCACGGGCAACCGAATAGACCCGCGGCCGGTACTGATAGTGACCGGTTTGATGCAGGAGGCCCGCATTGCGGCAGGGCCCGGCATGACCGTCATCTGCAGCAGTAGCGATCCGCAGCAGCTGCGGGCGCTTCTGACGGTATTTGACCCCACGACGATCAGGGGCGTCATCAGCTTCGGCGTTGCCGGAGGACTGGATCCCTCATTGAAATCCGGTGACGTCGTGGTGGCGACCGAGGTGATGGCGGGCGACGCCCGCTGGCTGGCCGGCCTGAAGCTGAACGAGGGTCTGATTGCGAGCGTCGCACTCGGCCGCAGGCGCATCGTCAGGGGGCGTCTGGCGGGGGCGGAGCAGGTGGTCGTGGCGCGCCACGTCAAGGCCGCGCTGCACTCGGAGACGGGGGCTGCCGCGGTCGACATGGAGAGCCATATCGCCGCTGCCTACGCCGCCGAGGCCGGCCTTCCGTTTGCGGCCTTGCGCGTCATCAGTGACCCCGCCACGCGGGCGTTGCCGGCGCTGGCGATGGTCGCGATCAAGCCGAATGGCGACATCGACATGCGCAAGGTGCTGGGCGGGCTCGCGCGCAACCCGCTGACGCTTCGCGCCTTGGTCTCGACCGGGATCGATTTCAACCGCGCGCTGAAGAGCCTACGCGGCTGTCGAAGCTTTCTGCTGGGCGGCGAGGGCCTCGTCACGGCGGATCTCTGACAGACGCTTCTGCACTTCCGACGAGAAGATGTACTGCGCCGGCCGCTGGTTTTCGAGGCTGATCTCCGGCGCCATCGGCCCCGCCGTGCGCACGCCGCGCAGCGCTACCCACAGCGCCTTGAGCGGATTGGTCAGCGCTGCTTCGGCCGCGGTCGGCTCGTAACCGCAATGCGCCATGCAGTCGGCGCACTTCTCGTACTTGCCGGTTCCGTAGGTCTCCCAGTCCGTCGTCTCCATCAGCTCCTTGAAGGTCTTGGTGTAGCCTTCACCAAGCAGATAGCAGGGTTTCTGCCAGCCGAAGATGTTGCGTGCGGGCATACCCCATGGCGTGCATTCGTAGTTCTGGTTACCTGCGAGGAAATCCAGGAACAGGCCCGAGTGCATGAAATTCCACTTTTTGCCCTTGCCGAGCGCGAATACGTCGCGGAACAGCCTCTTCGTCTTGGTACGATTGAGGAAGTGTTCCTGGTCCGGCGCGCGTTCATAGGCATAACCGGGCGACATTGAAACGCCGACCCCGAGTTCCGTCGTGAAGTCGAGGAACTTGGCGATGTCCTCAGCGGCGTGCCCGTCGAAGATCGTGGCGTTGACGTTGACCGTGAATCCCTTCGCCTTGGCGGCCTTGATTGCGGAAACCGCGCGATCGAACACGCCCTCCTGGGAGACCGCCTTGTCGTGATGATCCTTCAAGCCGTCGAGATGCACCGAGAAAAACAGGTACGGCGACGGTTCGAACAAATGCAGCTTCTTCTCCAGCAACAGCGCGTTGGTGCACAGCGACACGAATTTCTTGCGCGCCACCAGGCCGCGCACGATCTCGCCGATCTCCTTGTGGATCAGCGGCTCGCCGCCGGGGATCGCCACCATCGGCGCACCGCATTCGTCGGCGGCATCCCAGCATTCCTGTGCCGACATGCGGCGATTGAGGATCGCGTCGGGATAGTCGATCTTGCCGCAGCCGACGCATGCGAGGTTGCAGCGAAACAGCGGCTCCAGCATCAGCACCAGCGGATAACGCTTCCTGCCGAGCAGCTTCTGCTTCAGCAGATAGCCGCCGATACGCATTTCCTTGAAGAACGGTATTGCCATCACAAGTTTCTTTCTGGACTTAAGTAGATGAATGGATCAGCTCGCCGCCAGCTCCGCCGGAAGCCGAAATTCGATATTTTCCTCGCGGCCAGGAAGCACCGACACCGCGACCGGTCCGATGCGCCTCAAGGCCTCGATCACGTCGTCAACAAGCACTTCCGGTGCCGAGGCACCGGCAGTAATTCCAACGGCCTTGGCGTCCTTCAGCCAATCCGGGTTCAACTCGCTGCCGTCAGCGATCAGGTAGCTCGCAACGCCGACTTCCGTGCCGATTTCGCGCAACCTGTTCGAATTGGAGCTGTTGTTGGCGCCCACCACCAGGATAACGTCTACGAGCTTGCTAAGGTCCCTTACCGCAGATTGGCGGTTCTGTGTCGCATAGCAGATATCCCGGATGTCCGGGCCTTGAATATCCGTAAAGCGCTGCTGGAGGGCCGCAATAATGTCCTTGGTGTCGTCGACGCTGAGCGTGGTTTGGGTAATATAGGCCACCGGCGTGTCCGCCGGCATCGTCAGGGCCGCGACATCCTCGACGTTCTGGACCAGCAGCACCGGGCCAGGAACCTGACCCATGGTTCCCTCAACCTCCGGGTGGCCGGCATGGCCAATCAGGATCAGCGCGCGGCCCTTCGACATATAGCGCTTGCCCTGGTTGTGAACCTTGGTCACCAGCGGGCAGGTCGCATTGAGGACGGGCAGCCCGCGCGCGGCAGCTTCCTCCTCCACGCTCCGCGCCACGCCGTGGGCGCTGAACACGGTGACGGCATGCGGCGGCACTTCGGAGAGATCCTCAACGAAGATCGCGCCTTTGTTCTTGAGGCTCTCGACGACGTATTTGTTGTGGACGATTTCGTGTCGCACATAAACCGGCGGACCATATTTTTCGAGGGCGCGCTCGACAATCTCGATCGCGCGCACGACTCCGGCGCAAAACCCGCGGGGCTGCGCAAGATACACTTCCATGGGACGCCCGTTACGCAAGCTGCACCACTCTCATTCTCTGTTTCACTGTGTCTCCAACCGGTGCGGATATTTGCAATATCTGCACCAACCTCCTAACGACATGGAGGTGCAGGGCTTTGTGTCAAAAAATGATCGCCTAGAAAAGGCGGATCGCAAAAGGGGGTTCCCTGAGCGCAGAGGTCAAGCCTTTTTTTGGTATTATAATACAGCAATTCGCAGACCGCAGCGGGTAATCCTCCCCCTCACTTCGTCACCTTGCTCGGCCAATCCGCCTCAAGGCGCCCGCGGGCATGGTTTTGGCACGATTTGAGCTATTTTTGCCTATTCCCGAAGAAAAAAGCTCAAAAACAACATTAGATTGGCTTACGGAACTCCGCTAGACAGCGGACGTTTCCGGCAGGCCGTTAACACTAGAAAGAAAAAATGTGCTGACAAGTATTGTTGTATCGATTGTCAAAGCCTGCACACGGTTTGCCGCCACCACTGTCCTGATCGCACTCGTTCTGGCGGTCGCGGCGGGCTTCTATACTGCCCGGAAGTTCGAAATTAACACCGATATCAACACGTTGATTTCGCCATATCTCGATTGGCGCCAGCGCGACATTCAGTTCGACGAGGCGTTCGATCGGGACAGGACGATCTTGGCTGTCGTGGAAGCGCCGACGCCGGAATTGACGAACTCCGCGAGCGCTGCGCTCAACCGGAAATTGGCCGGCGATACCAAACACTTCGAATCTGTCCAGCCACTTGGTTCAGGCGAGTTCTTTGAAAAGAACGGGCTGTTGTTTCTTCCGGTGGACCAGGTTGCCCGTTTCACCAGCCAGTTCGAATCCGCCGCGCCCCTGATCGAAATCATGGCCGGCGATCCCTCCTTGCGGGGATTGACCGGTGCGCTGGAAACCGGATTGGCCGGCATCAAGCGCGGGCAGGTCAAGCTTGATAGCACCGAACGGCCGTTCAACCAGATCGCCCAGACGGTCGAGAACGTGCTGAACAATGGCAACGCGACTTTCTCATGGCGCGAACTCGTCAGCGACAAACCTTTGACCGACGCTGACCGGCGGGCTTTCATCGAGTTCAAACCCATTCTGGATTTCAATGCGCTGGAGCCCGGGAAGGCGGCCACCGACGCCATCCGGCAAGCCGCCAGCGATCTCGACCTCGCCGGGGAATATGGCGCGCGGGTCAGGCTGACCGGGCCGGTTCCGATCGCCAACGAGGAATTCGCAACGGTTGCGGACGGCGCCGTCGTCAACGGGATCGGCACCGTCCTCGTCGTGCTGTTCATTCTCTGGATGGCACTGCATTCGGCGAAAATCATCTCCGCGGTTTTCGCCAATCTCTTCATTGGCCTTTCGATCACCACCGCGGTCGGGCTGATGATGGTGGGGTCGCTGAACCTGCTTTCGATTGCGTTCGCCGTCTTGTTCGTTGGATTGGGCGTGGATTTCGGTATTCAGTTCAGCGTCCGCTACCGGTCGGAGCGATTCAAGAGCAACGATCTGCAGACCGCGCTCGAGAAGGCGGCCGAGTACTCCGCGGTCCCGCTGTCGCTCGCCGCGATGGCGACCGCGGCCGGATTCCTCTCGTTCCTGCCAACCGACTACAAGGGCGTGTCGGAACTTGGCGAGATCGCCGGCGTCGGCATGCTGGTGGCCTTTTTCTCCAGCATTACGGTGCTGCCCGCGCTATTGAGCCTGCTCAATCCTCCCGGGGAAAAAGAGCCCGTCGGCTACGCGTTCCTGGCGCCGGTCGATCACTTCCTCGAACAGCATCGCGTGATCATCATCGTCGGCACCCTTCTGGTTGCAGTTGCCGGCCTGCCGTTGCTCTATTTCCTCAGATTCGATTTCAACCCGATCAACCTGCGCAATCCCAAGGTCGAATCGATCGCCACCTTTCTCGATCTCAGAAAGGATCCGAACACCGGCGCCAACGCCATCAATGTGATGACGCATTCGGAAGCCGACGCGAAGAAGATTGAAGCCCGGCTGGAAAAGGTACCCGAAGTCCTCCGCGTGATGTCGCTGGATAGTTTTGTCCCCGAAGACCAGCCGGAAAAGCTGAAGCTTATCGCCCAGGGCGCCAAGGTTCTAAATCCCGCGCTCAACCCCGAATCCATTGATGAACCGCCGTCGGACGCCGAAAATGTCGAGGCCTTGAAGGGAACCGTGGAAAGTCTGCGGAAGACTGCCGGCGACGCAAAGGGGCCGGGGGCGGTGGCGTCGCGGCGGCTTGCCGACGCCTTGTCACGGCTCGCCGATTCGAACGAGGCCGTGCGCAACAAGACTCAAGCCATCTTCGTCACCCCGTTGAAGGTGGTGCTCGATCAACTCAGAAACGCGCTGCAGGCCAGGCCGGTCAGCCTGAAGACGTTGCCGGCCGACCTGGTGAATAGCTGGAAGACCAAGGACGGCCTGATGCGCGTCGAGGCCCAGCCGCGCGGCGACCCCAACGACAACGACACGCTGCGCAAATTTGCGGCGGCCGTTCTGGCCGCCGAGCCGACCGCGATCGGCGGACCGGTATCGATTCTCAAATCCGGCGACACCGTCGTGAAGGCCTTCATCCATGCCGGCCTGACGGCGCTGGTCGTGATCAGTTTTTTGCTCTGGCTTGCCCTGCGGCGCGTCACCGACGTGCTGTTGACGCTGGTCCCGCTTCTGGTCGCGGGAGCGGTGACGATGGAAATCTGCGTGCTGATCGGGCTGCCGCTGAACTTCGCCAATATCGTCGCGCTGCCGTTGCTGCTCGGCGTCGGCGTGGCATTCAAGATCTATTACGTGACGGCGTGGCGCGCCGGAAAGACAAATCTGCTGCAGTCGAGCCTGACACGAGCGATATTTTTCAGCGCGATGACCACGGCCACGGCGTTCGGCAGTCTGTGGCTCTCGAGTCATCCGGGGACGGCGAGCATGGGCAAGCTTTTGGCACTCTCGCTCGTTACCACGCTGGCCGCGGTGTTGCTGTTTCAGCCTGCGCTAATGGGCAAACCGCGCGATCTCGGGGAGTAGGCAGATATCGCCGACCGGATCAGTCGCCGCGGCCATCGCCTGCCTTGCACTGGACGTTTTTGCTGCCGGGTTGAGGGATCCTGTGGTCTTCGGTGCGCCCGGCGACTTCGGCGCCGCCTTGGCCATGGTGTTTGAGGGACTTGCGGGAATTGAAACGGCGACGCGGGTCCAGGTTTCCCCGCCGCAGAGAAAGCCCAGCACGCAGCCTTGAATTTCAAGCTGATCGGATCCGACGGGCTTGATCGTCGAACTGTAGAATTGCCCGTCCTTGGCGTTATAGACTTGGCCTTCCCACTGATCGACCCCGGCCTTCTTCTTCATGTCGATCAGGATCGGCATGCCCAGGGTGGGCCTGCTCTTTTTTGAGGCATCCGGATTGTTGGTGTCGCGCCCGCCCGGCGACTTCTCCCACGCCACGACGCCCCACATGCTGCCGTTGCATTCTGCGACCCGGATGTCGGCGACACCGTCCGCGACCCGCCAGTCGCCGGTCGGATCCGCCGCCAGGGCGGACGCAACACCCATCGTCAAAAATATCGCGGAAAATATTACTTTGCGCATGGCTATTCGTGGGCAGTGCAACATGGCTTGAACCTGTGCTTAAATGGGTCTTCCGAAGAAGGGCAAAACGCCGCATTTGGCGTTTTCAGTTGACGGAACGCCCAACAATCGAAGTATGTAGCTGATGCCATATTCAAATCTAGACGTTTCCGAGATGTTCGTGGACCGGCAGTCGCAGCGCAGTTCCATGCATGCGCGCCATCTGAACGAACAGCTGGTGCGGGTTCTCAAAACGATCGGCTATGATGTCGGCTTTCAGAAGGGCCAAGGCCAGTACCTGTTCGATCGCGACGGCGCTCGTTACCTTGACTTACTCAGCGGGTTTGGCGTTTTTGCGATTGGGCGAAATCATCCGGCGCTGCGCCAGGCATTGAAAAGCGTCCTCGACAGCGATCTTCCGAATCTCGTGCAACTCGACGTTTCCACGCTCGCCGGCGTACTTGCTGAGCGTCTGCTCAAATATGTGCCATATCTGGACAAGGTGTTTTTTGCCAATTCCGGGGCGGAATGTGTCGAAGCTGCGATCAAATTCGCCCGCGCCGCAACCGGCCGGCCCGGTATCGTCTACTGTGCACACGCCTACCATGGCTTGACCTATGGCGCGCTGTCGCTGACCGACGATCCCAACTTCCGTGGCGGGTTCCAGCCGCTGCTTCCCGGATGCACGTCGGTTCCGTTCAATGACCTTGCCGCGCTCGATAAGGCATTGTCGTCGCGCGAGGTCGCCGCTTTCATTGTCGAGCCGATCCAGGGCAAGGGCGTCAACATGCCCACCGACGAGTTTCTCCCCGGTGCCGCCGCGCTTTGCCGCAAATACGGCACCTTGATGGTGGCGGATGAGATCCAGACCGGAATGGGTCGAACCGGTCGGTTCCTCGCCGTCGAACACTGGAATGTCGAACCCGATATGGTGCTGCTCTCCAAGGCGCTGTCGGGCGGTCATGTTCCGGTCGGCGCCTTGCTGACCCGCAAGAGCATCTTCGACAAGATCTTCAATCAAATGGATCGCGCGGTCGTGCACGGATCGACCTTTGCGAAAAACGATCTCGCCATGGCGGCCGGCATCGCCACGCTCGAGGTTCTGAAATCGGAGAAATTGATCGAGGCTGCCGCCAAGCGCGGCGCTGAGCTTCGGCTCGCGCTGAACCGGATGGTCCCGGGCTACGAGCTATTGAAGGAGGTTCGCGGCAAGGGACTGATGATCGGTCTGGAGTTCGGCCCGCCGAAATCTCTGCGGTTGAAGGCTTCATGGAATGTGCTCGAAACCGCCAACAAGGGCTTGTTCTGTCAGCTTATTACGGTGCCGCTGTTCAAGGATCACAAGATCCTGACCCAGGTCTCCGGCCACGGCAGTCACACCATCAAGCTGTTGCCGCCGCTGACCATCACCGAACAAGATTGCACCTGGATCGAGACCGCGTTCGACCAGGTCATCGCCTCCAGCCACAAGGTTCCCGGCGCGATCTGGTCGCTCGGCAAGACGCTGGTCGACAACGCGGTGCGCAGGTCGGCCTAGCGCGGGGACTTCCCTCAATCCTTCCATTCGATCGCTCCTCCCGCGGGTTGCGGCGCCATCAGCGCGAATCCTCCAGGATCATCGTTGCGCCTTTCTCGGCGATCATCGCGGTTGGGGTATTGGTGTTGCCCGAGGTGATCGTCGGCATGACGGAGGCATCGGCCACGCGCAGTCCCGAAATCCCGTAAAAGCGCAGGCGCTCGTCGACCACGGCCATGGGATCGCCGACTGTGCCCATCTTCGCCGTTCCCACCGGATGAAAGATCGTGGTGCCGATATCGCCGGCGGCTTTCGCCAGCGAGGCATCGTCGTCGCCGACCGAGGGGCCCGGCAGATATTCCTCGGGCCGATAGGGCGCGAGTACGGGCTGCTTCATCAGGCGCCGCGTGGTGCGGATGGCGTCGGCGGCGACCTGACGATCTTCCCCGGTCGACAGATAGTTCGGCGCGATCGAGGGCGCCTGATCCGGCAGCGCCGAGCGAATGCGCACGGTGCCGCGCGAGGTCGGCCGCAAATTGCAGGCGCTCACCGTGATCGCGGGGAAGCGGTGCAACGGATCGCCGAACTTGTCGAGCGAGAGCGGCTGCACGTGGAACTGGATGTTGGCGCGTTCGCGATAGGGATCCGAGCGGGTGAAAATGCCGAGCTGCGACGGCGCCATGGTCAGAGGGCCGCGGCGGCGGAATGCATAATCGAGGCCCATCAGGCCGCGCCGGAGCAATGAATAATAGGTCTCGTTGAGCGTGCGCACGCCATGAACCTTGTAAATCGCGCGCTGCTGCAGATGGTCCTGCAGATTGCGCCCGACGCCTTGCCGGTCGAGGACGCTCTCGATCCCGAGCGGCGTCAGCCATTCCGCCGGCCCGATGC
>VFSW01007921.1_pt1 | contig 15350 bp, 15 predicted proteins | sample 5358111 | NCBI WGS metagenome assembly VFSW01 (sample SAMN11554181, study PRJNA540505) | mine drainage metagenome | isolation source: sediment from site ElyBrook_90M | place: USA: Ely Copper Mine, Vershire, VT | collected 2017
ATATAAGAGTTATATCAATAGTATTTTCTTCAACGAACCGAGCCAGGCTATTGGCACAGGCTTATGCCCGCCCCAATCTTCCCCTTAAGATAACTCTCTACGTCATAAATATTCCCGATTTTGTCGATTAGCCCGTTCTGCAAAGCCATTTGACCTAGCATCGACGAACCGTCGGCGATGGCGGTGACGTTAGCCACGGACAGATTGCGGTTATGCGCCACCGTATCGATGAAATTCTGCATAGTTGTGTTCAGGTCCCGCTGGACAAGGGCTCTCTCTTCGGGCGTAAGAGGACTATTCGGATTGCCCATATCCTTGTACTGCCCGGCGATGAGCGAAATGAACGTAAGCCCGCTCTGTTCATTCTGCCTGGTCTGGTCAAGATATGACTGTGTTACTCCTATATCCCCCAGAGAAGAGTTCGCTGATGCGAAGATGGTCTGCGCGCCGGTTGCGGCCCAGTAGGCGGCAGAATCCCCTTCGTCTGCGACAAGGGCAACAGTAGGTTTCGTAGCGTGCTGTAGGGCCGTAGCGATGTCCTCGCCCGCGACCGGATCTCCCCCGGGAGAATCTATCTGCAGGAGGATGGCCTTAATATCGGGATTTTTGTCGGCCGCCTCTATCTGTTTCCTTATATCCTCGGATGCCGTCTGATCTACGCTGCTACTTGCTGTGGTGAGGCTTTCGTTAGGATAGTAGACCAGGCTGCCGTAAAGCTGTAGGTCCGCTACGTTGCAGGCCCCAGATTGCTGGGCATAATACGATGATAGTCCGGCATAGCCCAAGACTATTATGGTAAGGGATATAAGACAGAGGGTCACGACGACCGAGATTTGCTGCGCTTGTCGTAGATCGAGTTTCATAATAGAGATTATAGGCTAGAGGCAGATATCCGACCAGCAGATCGGAAAGTCTCCGTCCAGATACCATCCCCCATTTAACTTCACTATTTTAATTACGTCTCCGGAGGCCAGTTTGCACGTTCCAGAGGTATCTGTCCTGGTGAGCAGCTGCTCACACCCCCTGAAGGCGTAGTAATTATCGAAAGTGCTGTGCGCTACGCGCAGCATCAGTACCTCGTAAACGCAGAAACCAAAGGCCAGTACGGCGACTATCAACAGAAATACAGCGGTTCTCTTGTGGCTATTTATACTGGCAGAGATGGATGACATGTCCTTACGATACATCATATCATCCCCTAGTCTTTTGGGAGAGCCTATGCATATACTGGATTAGAGTTCTTGAAAGGAGACGGCCTATGTGCAAAGGCAAATACCGTCAGAGTCGGCATAGGGTCCGACAATGGCTCTCCCGCCTGGTGAAGGAACGGAACAACGGAACTTGTCAGGAAACGCGTCCACGGCTGCGCCGTGACGATGGCAAGGTCTGCCGTACCGCCGTGCGCACATCAAAATAGGCTATGAGCCAACCGCTTGCGTACCGGTCAAAGTACGCTTTTCTTTTTATTGAGAACAGCCGCCTTACAAATAGCGCTGCCTAAATCTTTGTTACCAGCAGGTTAAGGAGGGATATCGTATATTGCAGCAATTGTATCAGCATCTGAGCCAGGAGCACGACGATGGCCTTCGCGGGGCCGATCATGCTGGTCCCGAGGGAGCCCAGATTGTTCATTACCGTATGGAAGTCCATTTGACAGATTGTATCATAAATATTCCTTTTTAGTAAACGCTCTCGAGCTATGGCCCTCAACCGCCGATCGTCACCCTAGTGATGGAAAAGACCCTTCTCAACGAATAATGGGCTGAGAAGCTTATATCCTTGCCGTTGGCGACGTACGGGTCACGCATGATGTAGTCTCCGCCGCTGCGCCTTGTGATGACGACATAATGGGTACCGCCGTACGCATACAGGCCGACTATGACCGGATTGCCCGTCGCAAGCGTGTTGTTGAGATATGTCGACGTGCGCGTAGCGCTGATGCCGTCGACATGCACGGTGAAGAGAAGATAAGCCGGGAAGTACGGCGCGAAGTTCGACGGATCGGAGTTGATGGTAACAGGCGTCACGTCGCGGTATCCGTAATGGGTCAGTACCATCGCGAGCGATGTCACAAGGCAGCCGTCGCTTGCAAGCCTGTACTTGGTCCCATTCAGCGGAGCGTTGCCCCATGCGGCATCGCGCTGGTTATAATAGCAGCCCCATGAATCGCAGACCGTCTGGCTGCCGAGCAGCCCGGACCCCCCGGCGTTCTCCGCAAATTTGGAGAAATTAGCCAGTTCCGCCTCTGCCGCGGCAAGAAGCTTCTCATATACCGATTCCTTGGCATTGGTTTCCATCAGGAGCTGGCTCTTTGATTGCTGAGTGGCGATCAGTGACTGCTTTTGGGCCGCAAGCGACTGCTGCTGCGAAGTGAGCGTTTCCTGTTTCTGCTGCGATGCGCTCTGTGATGTCGCTAGGCTGTCCTTCTGCGTATTGAGCGCTTTCATCTTCTCTTGGATCACCTCCTGGATTTGCAGGGTGGCGTTAACATCGCTCCAAGCCTGATCGAGCGTCTTTGATGACAGAAGTTCGGTGAACGGCTGCTGGTTATCCGCCTGCTGGAGAAGGCGGAGATCTGTGGCCAGCGCATCCTGTTCCGTCGATATGCTTTGTTTCGTGCTGGCGATCTCTGTCCCGAGCTGCTGTACCTGGAGGTGGGTGATATTTATCTGGGCCTGAGTTACATAGATCTGCGTCTGTACTTTGTTGCGCTGCAGGTCTAGGGCATTGATGGCCGCCTGTAGCGTCTTCTTGTCCGCGCCAGCCTGCTGGATCTCCGCCTGATATGCCGCAATCTGCTGGTTAAGATTGGCGATCTGCTGGTTGCTGGCGTCAATCTGGTCCTGGAGGGACCCGGTCGACGCCGTTGTTGTCGCCGTTTGAGCACCGACAGGCAGAGCGGATACGGATAGCGATACCACAAGGACGGCTAAGACAAAATAGCCGAGCAGTCTTACTGGTTTAAAAACGATCTTCTTCTCTCTAAGCATGTATCTCCTTGGATTTGACTATGGCCTTCCCTATCCTGTCCAGGCTCTCGTCTTTGCCCAGTATTTCCATTATCTCGAACGGTCCAGGCGAGACCTTGCGTCCTGACAAGGCGACCCGCAGCGGCCAGAAGAACTCTCCCCTGTTCCCTTCCGGGGCCAGAGGCGACAGAACTTTCTCTAGGTTGGATCGTTCATAATCTTTGCCGTCTATCTTGCTTAATACTGTCAGCGCGGATTCAAGGTTGAGTGTTATCTGGGAAAGCTGCATATCCTTCCATTTCAGTAGTCCGATCTCATATTCCGGTAGTTCGAAGAACATGCTGAGCGCTTCAGGCGCCTCCGCAAGCGTTTTTATCCTCCCCTTCAGGCCGGATACCATGGCAGGGGTAAGCGTCCAATCTCCGGGTACGAAAGGCCGGGCCGCTTCGATCAGGTCTTCCGGATCCATTCTGCTTATGTACTGGCCGTTCAGCCAGTCCAATTTGTCGGTATTGAATATCGCTCCGCCCTTCTGGACCCTGCCAAGTTCGAACTCGGAGGCGATCTCCTCAAGGTTCATTACGTCCTTATCCTCCTTCGGATGCCAGCCTAAAAATGAGATGAAATTCACGACGGCCTGCGGCAGGTAGCCCTTGTTGCGGTAGTCGTGCAGGGCCACGTCGGACATGCGCTTGGACATCTTGCTCCGATCGGCGTTCAGGATAAGCGGCAGGTGCGCGAACTGTGGAGCGTTCATCTCCATGGCTTCGGCAAGCATGATCTGCTTCGGTGTGTTGGAAAGATGCTCCTCTCCCCTTATCACGTGGGTTATGTTCATAAGCGAATCGTCGACGGCCACGGCAAAGTTGTACAAAGGCTGGTCCAGGTCCTTCGCAATTATTATGTCACCAGATAGCGACGCGTCGAACTTTATGCGTCCCCTTATAAGGTCATCGAATATGATCTCCTTTGCCGGCACCTTGAAACGAATCACATGGTCGTTGCCGGCATCTAGTCTTTTGGTCGTCTCCTCTTTGGACAGCGAACGGCAGAGTCCGGAGTATTTCGGAGGGAACCCTTGGGCGGTAAGCGCCTGTCGTTCGGCCTCCAGATCTTCCTTTGAACAGAAGCAGTAGTATGCCTTGCCGTCGTTTATCAGTTTTCTCAGGTATTCGCGATAGATGCCTACGCGGTCGGTCTGGCGGTAGAACTCGTCCCAGGTTATTCCTAGCCAAGTCAGGCCCTCAATAATATCCGCCTCGGATTCAGGAGTGGAGCGCGCCCGATCGGTGTCTTCAATGCGCAGGATAAAGTGGCCGCCCTGCGATTTCGCTTGCAGCCAATTGAACAGGGCTGTACGAGCCCCGCCTATGTGCAATGATCCGGTGGGAGAGGGTGCGAATCTGACTCTAACCATAACTTTCCTATTTTAAGATGATTTCAGTCATATTTAAAGGCGAAAGGGTCGGTCTGGCCGAAAGAACCCTCTTCTGCCTTATCCCCATTGCTCCGCATCGTGAATAATATGGCTAGATTTGCCTCTCGGCGTCGTATAGCGCTGATACTTCGGCCGCGGAAAGAGCGCGACTGTAGATGCGTACGTCGTCGATAAGGCCCGAGAAATATGAGCCGTCGCCTCCGTTGGTGGAATCTGTAGGTCCGATACCGTAGTGCAGCGTTCCCGGGTACTCCTTTGTTGCCGGTACGCTGTTGACGAGCGCCCCGTTCTCATAGCCTTTTAGGGTATGTGTACTCGCATCATAAGATAAAACTATGTAATACCAACTGCCGTACGTAATGTTATTCGCGGCGGTCAGGCACGTTAGACCTCCCGTCCAGACACACACCTTTATCGTGTTGTTCGTCTCGACCTCTATCTGAGAATCGTGCCAGCCCGAATTAATCGCCGCCTGTCCGAGTTCGCTCATTACTACACCACCTGCCGGGTTCGGCTTTATCCATACGGATATGCTAACGCTCGGCGGCGGTATGCCCAGAGATGGTGGGAAAACGTACGAAGAAGTCCCGTTAAATGAAAGAGCGTCATTGATCTCTCCCGCAATCCAGCTAGGACCATTAATTAGTACCCCGTTATTTCCATTTCCCGACAGGTCGTCGGCCGTTGTCCCAGACCCGTCATCGAAAGGCCAGTATCCGATCATTCCTGAGGGGTTGAAAAGAGGTGATATAGAGAGGCTGGTCCCTTCAGCAAAGACCACGGGATACGAAGGAAGCGGAGGGTAAGCCTCCTCCTTGGTTCTATACTTATGACTTTCCATTATTGCAGTGAGTTCGTACTGATTACCGGATACGGTATAGGTGTAGTAGAGCCCACTGGATGCGGAATTAGTAGGGTCTACCGGAAGGGAGGATATGCTACCGGCCAGGTTGACCGGTATCCATCCGCTCATATCCGTCCTACTGGGATTTCCCGAGCAGCCATAGCCCCATCCCGAGGAAAGGGCCGGAAGAAAGAGGTCTCCACAGGTCGAGGATGCTGTATCGAGAAGAGATACGTATTCCGTGCTGGTCGATCCCGGCATGGTCCCCGGATTCTGTGTCTGGTACAAGCTAAGAGACTTGTTTAGGGAGTCTATGTCCGAGATCCTTTCCGCGTCCCTGGCCTGAGCCAACAGCTCCACGGGATTTACCACTATCGTGACCGCTGCCGCCAATACTCCCAATATGGCTATGACCACGAGGAGTTCGATGAGAGTGAAGCCCCTTTCGTTCCTGTCCTTACTATTTTCGCGCATATATTGTTATACGACACTAGTTAGTATGTGGGTCTTTATATCCTCCTTGTCTTAGAATAATATCGGCTATCTCCGAAGCAGCTTCCGGCCTAGAGAATTTCAGGGCTGATCTTCCCATGTCGCTGAGTTTGTCCGGAGAGTCCAGTAGCCCCCGTATTTCGTTGAGCAGCTTTAAAGACATATCTTTCTGTGCAACTGTGACGCCCGCTCCGGTCGCGCAGTATTCCTCGGCATTTTTTGTCTGGTGGTCCCCCGCAGCCACATCTGGCGGCAAAGGTATCAGAACAGACGGTTTCCCGAAAGCGGCAAGTTCGAATATGCTTCCCGCGCTTGCGCGGCTGACCACCAAATCCGAAGCGATGAATGCGGAGCGCAGATCGTTCTTAAGATAGGATATGGGACGGTATCGTTTCAGCATATCCTCATCTATCCCCGCGGACGAAGACACTAACCTTGCGATCACCTTATCGTAGTTCGCCATTCCTGTCTGATGCAACACTTGGGTAGCATTCAAGATCGCCGGAAGATTCTCCAGGACGAAGTCGTTGAAAGCGGAGGCGCCCTGTGAACCGCCGATCACGGTTACGAGCGGCAGCGAAGGGTCGAATCCCAGGAAGCCTTTGTTACCCGAGGCCGACTCTTTGTCCAGGTCCTCCAACATATAGCGCCTTATCGGATTGCCGGTGAGAACTATCGCCTTGTTCGGGAAATATGCCGCCGTAGATTCGAACGAAGTGGCGACCACACTGGCGAACCTCCCCGAGAGGTAGTTCGTAAGCCCGGGGACGGAGTCCGACTCATGGATAACTACGGGGATCCTGTAGAACCGTGCGGCCAACACCACAGCCAGCGCACCCGGGCCGCCTTTGGAAAAGACGACGTCGGGCATGAACCAGAACATCTTAAAGAGCGCCTGAAGTATGCTGTATGCGAACTTTGGGCCGTCCACGAAGTTCCATATCGAGAAGTAGCGCCTGAGCTTGCTCTCAGCGACCCTGCCTGCCCTGATGCCGTTCATTTCGATCAGTTCCTTGAACGGGCCGAAGGCGCCGAGATAGCGTATATCCACACCAAGCTTCTTCTCGGCGGAGATCACCTGAAGTTCGGCGGCGACTGATATGAGCGGGTAGACATGCCCTCCGGTGCCGCCCCCGGTCAGCAGTATCCTTAATTTACGCATGTTTGCTTATATTGAGCATGATCCCGACCATGGTCATGAATACGGCGAGAGCCGTCCCTCCGTAGCTTATGAACGGGAGGGGCACGCCGGTCAGAGGTATGAGCTGCGACACCGAGCCTATATGCAGGAACGTCTGCACGCCGATTATCGTTGAGAAGCCGACAAGAGTATATTTGCCCATCGGGTCCGATACCTGCTTGGAGAGCAGAAGCCCCTTGGCGACAAGTACGAAGAACAGGGCTATCACAATGACCGATCCAACGAACCCAAACTCCTCGGCGATTATGGCGAAGATGGCGTCGTCCATCCTGGCCGGAAGATACTTCTTGGATATTGAATTACCGTATCCGACTCCGAACAAGCTTCCCGAACCTATGGTTATAAGCGACTGGTTTATCTGGTACCCCGCGCCGTACACGTCCTGCGAGGAGGGATGGAGATAACCCTCTATGCGCGCCAGACGGTACGGCGTTACGAGCACGAAGGCCGCGACGATCAGAAGTCCCATGCCCATAGTCCCGAATATGAATATCTTCTTAGCTCCGGCGGCGAAATACACAGCGAGGGCGCCGGTAAGGATTATGAACACAGAGCTGGTCGAATGCTCCAGGAGGAGGAGTATGGCCACAAGACCCGAGGTCGCCCAGAACGGTATCAGGCCCTCGTATACGTCCTTCTTGCGACTGTCGTTCCTGGAGGACGACAGCCATGCGGCCAGATACATTATGAAAAGCAGTTTGGCCAGCTCCTCCGGCTGCACGGTAAACCTCCCGATGTTTATCCAGCGCGCAGCGCCTCCGCTCGAGACGCCTATGTGCGGGATGAAGACCAGAACGAGCAGAGCTACGGTAAGAATGAGGAATACCGGCGCGAATTTCTTATAAAGCTTGTATGGAACGAACATGCCGGCGAGGAATCCGGCGACACCAAGGCTGAAACCGTAGACCAACTGATGCTCTATGAAATAGTAGGGGTTGTTGAACATGCTCTTCCCCAGATCGGACGAAGCCGAAGCGAGCATTAGGAAGCCGAAAGTTATCAAAACCAGGAAGGATATGAGTATGGTGCTGTCGAAATGCCCGCGCTGTCGCATTTAGTTCTTCTTACGATGGCTCTTATGGCGCAGTACCGCCCCGTTGCGCTTGCCGCCGACGATCGTTTCCCTCACCTTGAAATCGTCCCTGTTGATGACGACCAGATCGGCGATGTTGCCTTCCTTTACCGCTCCCCTGCCCTTCAGGTCGAAGTATCCGGCCGGCAGCGAGGTTATCTTCTTCACGGCCTGTTCCAGCGGCATAAGGCCGGACTTTGTCGCTATGTCCAAAAACTTCGGGAAGGTGTTGGTCGCGCGCTCATGCTTCATGAATCTGCCGGGTATGGACGAATTGCCGTTCGAAGCTATAAAGCTCCGGTCGCTGGAAAGCGCTTGCAGAAGGAGGTCGTAGTTTATGTCGCGATAGAAGATGGTGGCCTTCATCGAAGTGAGCTGCATTATTTCGAAGAGCGCCCTTCCCGGGGCCATCTCCTTCATCTCGGCGACCTCGCGCAGTGTCCTGCCGATCATTCCTTCATGGCGCGGAGCGCTTGCTATCCATAGTTCGTCGGCATTCAGCTCAGCCAGGTCCTTCTCTATCGCCTTACGGTTCGCCGGTTTGTTTATATATTCCAGCGTGGCCGCAGCGGTCCTCTTCTGAGCCTCCCGCGGAAGCAGCGAATGTACGGAATAAGTGCTTGTGTCGTGCGGATATACGTCGAAAAAGATGCTTGCCTTAGCCGAGCTGTCGTTGATGAGCTTAAGTGCCTTGATGTAGTGGTCCTCATAGCCCCTCAGCGGCCGCAGATGGCTGATTAGGGTTTGTACTCCGGTCGCGGAAGCGACGTCTATGGTCTCGCGGACCGAAGCGAGCAGCCGGTCGGTCTGGCTCCTCAGATGGGTCGCATATACCGCGTCGAAGCCCTTAAGTACGGAGACGAGCTCCCTTACCTCGTCAGGCTTGGCAATGCGCCCATGGGCATAGCCCAGGCCGGTGGACAGCCCGAAGGCGCCCTCGGATAGGGCGCGCTTTATAGTCTCCTTGAACACAGCCATCTCATTTTTGGTGAGCGCGCGTTCTGCGTCCCCTGTTATGGCCCGGCGAACGGTCGAGTGGCCGATCAGCGTGCCAAAGTTCACTCCGATACCGATCTTGTCCAAGGAGGAAAGGAACTCCTGCATGGTGTGCCAGTTCACGTTCACCTGCGACGGACCGGCCCATTTATCCAGACCCTCCAAGGTACCGTAAAGCAGCGGGGCCAGAGAAGATCCGCAGTGGCCGCCGATGATGGTCGTCACACCCTGGGCCACGAAATCATCCTGAGCGGGGTTGGTGAGTATCCCCAGATAATGGTCGGAGTCGGTGTCTATGTCGATGAATCCGGGCACCAGATAGTTGCCCAAGCCGTCTATCACCTCGTCAGTCCTCTTATTCTTAAAGTTGCCTATGGCGCCTATGACGTTCTTCTGCACAAGGACGTCGGCCTGGTACGGAGGCTTGCCTTCGCCGTCTATGATCTGGACGCCTTTTATAAGTAGACTCATCTTTTGATTATAGCACCGGTCCTGCAGCCGGAAATTCGCGTAAGGGACCGGATTCCGTCCCGTCACCTAGAATACGCTGGCCAAGAAGAACAGTACAAGCCCGAATCCCATGGCCATCGCCGACACGATCCAAAAGCGCATCGTGACCTGGTACTCCGGCCAGCCCAAAGCTTCGAAATGATGGTGGATCGGCGTGGACAGGAACACTTTGCGCTTGAACAGCTTCTTGCTGGTCAGCTGGACTATCACCGATAGGGATTCCAGGACCATGATGACGGCGAAGAAGGGCAACAGGAGTGCCGTGTTGGTTAGAAGCGCCATTATGCCGAGGGTTATGCCGATGGCCATGCTGCCGGTATCCCCCATGAAGAACTTAGCCGGGTGGATGTTGAACCATAGGAAAGCGAGCAGCGAGCCTATCAGTGCTCCGCCCATCGTCGCGAGGTCGAAACGCCCCAGCACGAAGGCTACGATGGTCAGTGCGCCGAAGGCGAACAGGCCTACGCCGCCAAGGAGGCCGTCTAGGCCGTCAGTTTCGTTGGCGGAAAATGCGGTGGCAATCACGATGAACATGAATATCGGTATGTACCAGATGCCTATCGGAACGTTGCCCATGAACGGCACGTAGAGAGTGTTCCATCCCAGACGGAAATAGAACCACCATGCGCCTATGGCCGACAGTATGAAATATATTATGAGCTTGTGCCTGACCCTCAATCCTCCGCCCTTCGGCCCGATCTTCATGACCCCGAGTATATCGTCGGCGAGCCCCAGGAGAGCGGCGCCGAGCAGGGCCGCAAGCGGCAGATATGTCTGTGCGCGGTCTATGAAGTTAAGGTATCCGAAGAAACCGCCGAACAGGAAGTTAAGTACGGCAAAGACGACGGCGAGCATGATGACCGTGCCCCAGATAATTATTCCACCCATCGTCGGCGTTCCTGCCTTTTCAGCATGCAGCTTAGAGTATATCGGAGCAGCGTCGTTTGAGCGTATCTGCTTTCTGGCGTTCACCCTTTTAAGGAAGTGGAGCAGGGACGGGGTCATCAACAGGGCCAACAGGAACGATACGATCGCGATGGTAAACACCCTTATTGCCTGGTGCAATACGGTTATGGCGTGGAGCGTTGTGACTGTTATCATAGGGTTGCTAGTATCTTTTCCGCTTCGGCATATCTGTTCCGGGAACCCAGTACGATTATCGCCTTAGGACCGTTCACATCGAACAGGGCTATTAGGTTCTGGGCGCTCACCGGCAGCGTTCCCGTCTTGCCGCCGAGAAAATCCTTCCTCCCCGCAAATCTATCTATATTCGTCAGGTATCTGATCCTGCCGACGCTATCGGTCCCGTATACTGTTACGGTCGCCTGGGTCTCACGCGTGGTCTGGAACAGGCTGGGATCGGTGGACCATATGAATTCTACCAGCTTATACAGATCCGCGGTTGTTGATAAATTCTTCGCTGACAGCCCTGATGGGCTGACGTAGTCCGTCTCGGTCATGCCGAGGCCGTTTGCCGTGTCATTCATCGCCTGCATGAACCTCTCGCGGCCGTAATTGTCCGCCAGAGCCTCAGCTGCATCGTCAGACGACACTATGAGCATCGAGGTTATCAGGTCCTTTACCGTAAGCGTATCGCCTGCCTGGAAGGTGGGAGTGGCGGTCGCCGCGGCGAGATAGCCTTCGTCGGTCTGGGTTATGGTTATGCGCCTGCCCATCGGCATCAGATCGCTTGCGACCAGTATGGTCATAAGCTTTGTGAGCGACGCTATCGGCCAGCGCTTGCCGGCGTTCCAGCTCCATATGCGCGCGTTGTCCTGCAGCGAGTATGCCGCGGCAGTCGCTGCGTCCGTACTGGAAGAATGTTCGCTCATGGAGGGGTCGGACTGCAGCGCCGTGGACCGCTCGCTATAGCTGTCGGATATGGTACTGGGAACGCTGACCGCGACACTCGGGACGGAGATGCTGAAACCGGATTCCTTTTCGAGGTGGACCGCCGCGACAGCCATGGAGATGAAGATCGTTCCGGCCGCAATCACAAGAACAGCGCCTTTATTTACCTTCGGGGGTCTCATTGTTTTCCCGAAGTTTCTTTATGAGTTCGTGGTATTTGCCGTACTCCGGAAGCTCGCCTGGGGCGCCGAGCCCCATGTGGCGCAGCAGATCTCCGGTAACCTGGTACAGATAGCCGCCGCTCCTTTCAGGATCCGGCTTTCTGGTCACCAGTCCCCGGATGGTAAGGCTCCTCAGTATCACGGCGGAGTTCACTCCCCGGATGTAATCTATCTCGGCCCGGCTGCACGGACCAAGGTAGGCCACGATCGTAAGCGCCTCCAGGCTTGCCGGGGTGAGCTCAGAGTCCATCTCCTCCTTGATGACGCCCTGCAGCAGCGAACCCAGTTCTGGCTTGGTCGTGAGCACGGCCTCATTGTCGTACACCATCAACTTAAGCCCGCGGTCGTCGGAACCGAAGGACGCACCAATCTCTTCCAGCGCCTTATTTACCGCATTCTCGTCGGCGCCGGTTATCTGGGCAAGCTTCTTTATCTTCACGGGCTCGCCGTATATGAAAAGCAGGGCCTCGACGGCCGCCTTAAGATTATTTGGCATTGTTCTGTGACACTATCTTTATGTTCTCGAATATTCCCGATTGGTCTATCTGGATTATATTGTCTTTGAGCAAATGTAGTAAAGCCAGGAACAGCACGACTACCTCCTTCTTCTCCTTGCCTTGAGTGATCTCGCCGAAGCTGGTCGCCATCATCCTGCCTATCATGGCCGCAAGTTCCTGTATCTTCTCCTCGAGGCTGACCAGCTTTATCTTTTCGGCGGCCTCCTGCGGGAACAGTACGGTTATCTCCTGGTCGAGCCTCGCTATTATCTTCATCAGCTCATCGGGCCGGATCGGCTGCGTAAGGTAGAAACCTTCGGGAACCTCCTTCAGGAATTCCCTGTTGAAGGCGATATTCTTGCTCCATGCCTCTCTGATGTGCTTCTCGGCGCTGCGGAGCTCCCGGTATATGGCAAGGCGCGTTTCCAGATCGGCTATCTCCGATTCCTCCTCATCCGTCGGGACTATGGACGGCAGCAGTGTATGAGATTTTATTAGAATGAGCTTTGCGGCCACTACAACGAAGTCAGCCAGAACCGAGGCTGGAACGTTCTCCATTGTGGCCAGGTGGTTCACGAAATCCGATGTGACCTCCGCCAGGTTGACCCGATTTATCTCGAGCTGCTTAGCCTCAATAAGCTCTAATAGTTTGCCTATTGGTCCTTGAAACTCGGGGAGTTTGAATTCATAGTCCTCCATTTGCCTATAGATACGGCGGATAGTTGCTGGCCGGATTCCACAGCATCCAGCCGCCCCACATGTTCTGCACCTGCGTGTCGTGCGAAGCGCACTGCAGTCCGACCGGCTTCTGCGGCGACGGAGAGTAAGTTCCCGATGCAGTCGAGGTCATGCATAGCGAATCGCTTACAGCCTGCATTTCCGATTTTACCATCGACGGCGTGTATGTGGCACCGAGATCGAAGGCCTGAAGCCACGGCCGGAATTTGGCCAGTTTTATGGGCGTGGTCGAGGATGCGTTCATTTTCAGGAACTTGTCGACGGCACTCTCCATTGAGTAGCTTATGACCTGGTATGGGTAGTCAGCAGGATTTTTGTAGCCGATAAAGCCGTTGGCGTAGTGCGACGGATATACCATCGGAGCTATGTAGTCGAAGTAAGGCGCGGCGTCCTGGATAATCTGACCTATACCCATATCGTCGGTGGCTACGGTCGTAAGCCCGAAGACGTCGGCCGAGGTCTTAATGCCCTTCACATTGTCATGGATATACTTGAAGAAGCTCTGTAGAGCTGCGGACTTCGATGTTGTCTTCGGATTGTACGATGGATAGGATAGGTTGCCGATACTGCCGTCGCTAGGGAAGCGCACATAGTCGAAGTTCACTTCGTCGAATCCCCTTTTAGCGGCATCGTTGGCGATATCCACGATATAGTTCCAAGTATCCTTCTCGGTCGGGTCCATCCAGGACAGACCCCCCTTATCCTTCCATACCGCACCTGTGCTCGCATCCTTTATCGCAAGGTCCGGCCTCGCCTTCGCAAGTATCGGGTCCTGAAAGACTGTTATGCGGCCGATCACGTAGATGCCGTTGTCATGCAATTCCTTTATGAGGGCGTTGGGTCTCGCTATGCGTATCTGATCCTCGGCTCCCGATGATTTCACCGCCGGTATGTCCATTGCGTACGAGACGTATCCAGAATAGTCCTTGATATCAATGACCATCGCATTCAGGCCATCGATCTTAATTATATTGATCAGGCTTGTTACCTTTTTAGGAGAGCCAGCTGTCCAGGCTGTCACGTATATAGCCTTGACCACTGTAGGCGGATTGGCTAATTGCGGCTGATCCGGTAGGTCGACGCCTCCGGGACCGATATTAACGGTAAGACCTAGGTTCGCGGGCTGGGGGGCTTCCGGTACGCTAAGAGGGCTTTGATCATTACTGGCCGTAACTGCGGAAGATGTCAGGTTTACCTCATAACCCCTATCTGCTATGGCAATAGAGGCTACGGTTATCACGGTTAAAGCTAGTGCTAGTACGGCAAGTCGGGGCATATAGGTTTTAATGCTTCATTTTATGCTGTTTCCACTTATAATAAAAGCGATGGCTCTTGCGATATACAGGAAATACAGGCCCAAGCTACTATCCGAACTGATCGGGCAGGAGCTGGTCGTCGACGTACTCAAGAATGCCGCACGAGAGGACAAGCTTAGCCACGCATATCTTTTCTACGGTCCGCGAGGAACGGGGAAAACGACCGCTGCAAGGCTGGTCGCCAAGATAGCAAACTGCGAGACGAGGGCGAACGACCCTAAGTTCAGGGCCAAGGGCGAGCCGTGCAACAAGTGCAGGGCATGCAAAGAGATAGACGAAGGACACGCCTTGGACGTTATCGAGATTGATGCCGCTTCGAACAGGGGCATTGATGAGATACGCAACCTTAAAGAAGGGATAAAACTCTCCCCCACTTCGTACAGATACAAGGTGTTCATAATCGACGAGGCGCATCAGCTTACAAAAGAGGCTGCGAACGCGCTTCTGAAGACCTTAGAGGAGCCGCCAGCCCACGCGATATTCATACTGGCTACAACCGAGATGGACAAGCTTCCTGCGACCATAACATCGCGCACACAGCGCTTCCATTTTCGTCGCGTGCCTACGCAAGAGATATTGCAGAAGCTCAATAAGGTAGTCATCGAGGAGAAATTCGATATCGACAGCGCAGCCCTTGAACTGATCGCCACAGCGGCCGACGGGAGCTTCCGTGATGCCGAATCATTGCTTGAACAGGTCGTCTCAATGGGTAATGGCACTACACTTGAGGGCGTAGAGAGGCTATTGGGGAAGGTCGGCCTCACACGCACATCCGGACTGGCAGGATATATTCTTGCAGGAGACGTTCAAGCCACGCTCAGCTATCTCGCGGATATAAATGAATCAGGGTTCAATCTCATACAGCTTACACGCGACCTAATACACTACTTCAGACGGGTGCTGTCGTTAAGATTTGATCCAAACCTCGAGGAGGTGTTCAAACGTGAACTCACCAGTGAAGAAATATCTCTTTTGAAAAAGCATGGCGCAACGGTCAAGGACGATGCAAGACTTATTGCGATCATAAGGTCTTTGATCCGGGCGTATAGCGAGATGCGTTACAGTCCGTTCGCAATCGTCCCTCTAGAAATTGCGATTATAGAGAATCTTAAAGATACGAATAAGCATTAATTACAGCTTGATTTGTGTGGCCTAAATCTTGTTGTTTCTCGAACAACGAATATGTATTATATATACATATAACC
>VFSW01007922.1_pt1 | contig 15349 bp, 11 predicted proteins | sample 5358111 | NCBI WGS metagenome assembly VFSW01 (sample SAMN11554181, study PRJNA540505) | mine drainage metagenome | isolation source: sediment from site ElyBrook_90M | place: USA: Ely Copper Mine, Vershire, VT | collected 2017
ATAGCATATTTTATGCCACATAGTCAAAATATATCGTATTAAAAAATAAGGTGTTTCTACGGAATACAGAATAATAGCCAATAATTAGTTGAAATTATAGCAAAAATAGTTGAAATTACAACAAAAGCACCTTTTGCTACTGCATTTTTTGTATACAGCGTAAATTCAACCAAGCGTCATTCAATCCGAGGGATAGCCGTTTGGTCGGTTTATTGGTTTTGTTTTTGATTGTTTTGAAACGAATCTGATATGAAACGACGCGAATAAAAGATGATTTTGATACACACTATCGCTTTAATTAGGTATAAATATTCAAACAGGCATTCGGGATAATAGGTTTTCCTTGTAATCCATATAAGACAAGGAATAAAGGGAGTTTTATGCCTTGAAGTAGCTTGGAAGTTACACATCCTTAATCTTTACTTTTACAAGCCCTCTTACGGAATTGCCCCAGTATACCGCTTCTGCACGGTTCAGGTCACCTATTTTTAATACCTTCTCCCTGCACAGTTTATTTTTTATAAGCCGCTCCCTTAAAACCCCCGGCAGTAATCCGCAATGAATAGGCGGGGTGTAAAGCTTTCCAGAAATCTTTAAAAAAAAGTTAGCCATCGAGTATTCCGTAATCTCGTTACGCTCATTCGAATACAGAAGATCAAAACACTTGCCCTTCTCAATACGTGAAGCTGTATTGTTGTACCCGGTATTGTACCATGGTCTGTATGTTGTTTTATGGTAAAGATAGACATTCTTACTGTCCATGGCAGAATCTGCCATGAAAACAACCGGTTCATTCTTCAACGTATTCTTATCCAAAGGGGCATAATCATACCTGATACATCCCTGATCATTTAAGAAAATCCTTATCTTATATTTCTGGGTGCCATCAAGACGCGTGCGTATGCTGGCAATGGTTCGTTTCATTTCTTTTCCCCGATAGGTATACCCGAAGAAGTCCGCCGATCTTTTCAATCTCTCAAGGTGCTCTTGAAGATATACCGGATGCCCTTGCCAGAGTATTGATTCAAAAATCTCGAAGTCCGGTACCTGCATGCCGGTTATAAACCTGCACTTGATCATGCACTCTTCCCACTCTGCCCTGGCAGAAGAATCCCAGACAATACCGCTTCCTACGTTGTATGTCCATCGCCCTTTGTCCCTGCGCCCTTTCGGCCCGCTCCTCCGGAGTGTCCGTATCGGAACACTGAAGACAGCCTGCCTTCCTGGTGCAATGTAACCTATTGCACCGCAGTATATTCCGCGTCTATCAGGTTCCAGAGACTTTATGAGCTCCATGGTCCGTATTTTGGGTGCTCCGGTAACAGAGCCGGACGGGAAAATATGCATGAAGATATCTTTCAATGCGACATCCTGTTTCAGTGTTGCCGTGATGGTTGAAGTCATCTGATGAAGCGTCGGGTGCGTTTCCACCTCGAAAAGTCTGTCAGCTCTTACACTGCCGAATCCGGATATCTTGCCAAGGTCGTTTCGAAGGAGGTCAACGATCATAATATTTTCGCTCCTATTCTTGGAATCCAGAGCGAGGCATTTTTTTATCTCCTCATCCTCTTCATACCAGCGCCCCCGGGGTGCCGTGCCTTTCATGGGCTTTACGACTATATTTTTCCCCTGTAATTTGAAAAACAACTCAGGGGAAAACGAAAGGATACAGTCACTGCCCGTATCTATATAGGCGCAGTACGGCGTTTTTTGATTTCTACGCAGTACCGAATAAAGATCGAATGGGTCAAGAGCGCTTTTCAGCAAAGCGTTGAATGTAAAATTCACCTGATACGTATGACCGATTGAAAGCCAGTGTTTTATCTTTTTGATCTTACCGGCATATTCCTTGAATCCTATATTGAAAGACATGTCCATCCCGGGTGTGGCTTCGGGAGCCGGATCCCGTCCCTTGGCAGGCGTTGATGGGTTAATCTGCAACGGGTCAAAAGGGTGTCCACAGCCATGCTTTATCTCTGGACACCATGAGTCGTGAGCATGATCGTACCGGTAAGGCCTTTCAAATACCCCCAGCCATACAAGATTTGAACCGTATACACGCGATGGGTGAGACAAAGGAGAGAGTGCCTTTTCCAGCCCGTATGCTGCTTCATACGAGATATAACCTGCGACCCAGTATCTTTTTGACAGCACATCTATCTCATCGAGTATACCGGGGACATCAGAATATTTGTCTGTCTTTAAAATTCTGACGGGTCTTGTAAACAGATAGGAATAGCGCTCTTTTGAGGAAGGCAGTGCACTTTCGAGAAAAACTACCGGACTGTCTTCCTGTAAAATATGCCGCAGCGGTTCGATAGAGAGAGGTTTGTAAAATGTCATCACTGTAGTTCCAAACACACTATCTGGGTAAAAGCAAATGCTGTTTGTGCCCAGAAATGATTATGATTTAGGGCATGGTTTAAAACCGCATCGAAGCCAGAGGACTTATCTCCTCCTTAGGCGGATGTCAGTCATAGGCTGATCCGTCCATTGGCTGACTTTCTAACGGGGTTTACTTCTCCTCGTATAGAATCCCGGTATACAGCTCTGTACCCCGGGCAATGTCAAACGCCTTGTCGAGGTTCGCGTTGTCATATCCCTGAGGCAGTGGCCTTACCCAGCTTCTCAGGTTGTCATAGAGATAGTTGACCTTATCGAACGTAACGCAGGGACTCATGATATGGATGAAAGAGAACCCCTTGTGCCTGATGCCCTCTTCAAACAACCTCTGCATCTCATCCGGCATACCTGCAAACCCCCGTGCAACATACTTTGCACCATACGAAAGTGCAAGTAGTACCGGGTTCATCTTCGGGTCAGGGTTTCCCATGGGATGGGACCGTGTTACCTGATGCTGCGGGGTCATGGGACTCGTCTGTCCCTTGGTCAGTCCGTATATGGCATTGTCGAACAGAACACACGTTATATCCGGGTTTCTTCTGATCGTATGAGGCAGATGTCCTGCACCTATGCCGAGCCCGTCGCCGTCACCGATCAACGCGAGGACAGTCAATTCAGGCCGTGCAAGCTTTGCCCCGGATGCAACGGGAAGCGCCCTCCCATGCAGGGTATGCATACCATAACCCCTTATAAAAAACGGGTATCTGCCCACACATCCGATACCAGAAATAACGATCAGGTCTTTTGGCTTTATACCGAGGTTACCGAGCCCATTGGTCAATGCGGTCTCTATGCCAAAGTATCCGCACCCCGGACACCACGTCGGAAGCCGTTCAGACCTGTATTGGAGTACCCCTTTTTCTTTTACCTTTTCTATATCCTCATCAGGATAATATACCTCTGGTTTTATATATTGCTCTGTTTTATTCATAGGATTTATTCCTTTAACAACCTATTTATTTCTGCCTCTATCTCGTCATGGGTTATCGGCCTTGTTGCAACCTTATTGTATCTGGAGAATTTTTTCTGGAAATGTATCGAAAGCCAGTTTGCAAACTGCCCCTGATAGTTGAGCTCCGGCACGAGTACCATTTCACAGTCATCCAAAAATGCCTGGATCTCTTTTTCCCTGAGGGGATTTATCACGATCAGCTTGAGCATTGCCACGCTCTTACCTTCTTTGAGGACACTGTCGACCGCATCTGCAACAGCCCCTGCTGTCGAGCCCCACGATATAACGCCAAGCCTTACCTTGCCCTTTTGTCCAATCCTCTCGGGCGATGGAACATCATTCTCAAGCGCTGTTTTTATTTTTCTGAACCTCTTTTCCGTCATTACCGTATGAGAATGCTCGTCATAAACAGGCGTGCCGTACTCATTCTGTTCAAGACCTGAAACGACCTGATACCCGTTTTCCTGCCCTGGAAGTGCCCGGGGAGATACACCGTCATCCGTTATCTTCTGCCGGAGATAAAGCTTCATATCTTCCTGCGACGGTAATTTGTTACCGCCTTTTTTGTAATCCGGCAGCGGGTCGAGTTGAACATTTCTGACGGATAACGATAAAAACAGGTCTATCAGGATTATAACCGGCATCTGGTATTTTTCCGCAAGATAAAATGCCTCTGCTGTCCATTGGTAGCACTCTTTTACGCTGGTCGGTGCCAGAACGATCCTCGGGGTATCGCCGTTTCCCCCGAACAAGGCATGGTTCAGATCGGATTGTTCTGTTTTTGTCGGCAGACCCGTTGCAGGACCACCGCGCTGGCTGTCAACAATAACAACGGGATTTTCCGACATGACATTGTATCCGATGAACTCGGTCATGAGGCAGAAACCCGGACCGGAGGTCGCGGTCATAGCCCGTACACCTGCAAATCCTGCACCGGTTACATGTCCGATGGCAGAGATCTCATCCTCGGTCTGTACAACAACACCGCCGTGTTTCGGCAGTTCTGAAAACAATACCTCCATGATCTTCGTTGCAGGCGTAATCGGATAGCCTGCATATAGCTTGCATCCCGCATCGATTGCACCCTGTGCAACGGCCTTGTTGCCGTCCATCAATTTGTAGCCTTTCCTGTCCACGGACAGCCTTTCAAAACTGTAGGGATCAAGCTTGACAACATTTTCACTCACATACCGGTACCCTTCTTCGAATGCAGCAACAACCGAATCCACGCTCTTGTCTTTTTTTCCGAGCTTCGCAGTGAGGTTGTTCATAAACTCATTTTTCGGTATGTTAAACAATGCAGCAATAGAGCCAAGAACAACGATGTTCTTTGATCTGGACTCATTCGTTGTTTTCTGGCTCAATTGGTAAAGAGGTACGCCGTAGAGATACATGCCCGGACCAAGATAACCTGCAATACTCACTTGATCGTTTGTAATTTCTTTCCATCCTTCTTCTTCAGTATATACACCGGGCCCCAGATTGTGTTCCCCTGTTTGATCCCCATTATGTTGTAAAACTTCATACGTAATATCCTGCGGCCTGTTATCAAATATAACGACACCTTCGTCATTCAAGCTTTTCAACTGCTCGATGGCGTACCGGTCATTCAAAGATATGAGTATGTCGACCTTGCTGCTGAGACTGAGCATGAATTCCCTGCCTGCCCTCATGTGTGCTACGGTCTTCCCGAACCCACGAATCTCCGCAGGATACGCATCGAACGATATGACATGGTACCCGATATCAGACAGGGTCTTTATCAGTATCTCACCTGCTGCAAGGGACCTGTCCCCGGAGCTTCCGCATATTTCGATTGTCAGGCTTCTTTTATATGTCAATTGAAAATCCTTTCCACCCGTAGGTAATAAAATCCTCACCTTCGATTGTTATTTTGCCGGGTTCGGCAAGACTTACGACCTTTTTTTCATCAAGCATGTTCCGTGCGGATATGTTTCCAAGCACCTTGGCGTTGATCTCCCCGGTTGTCTGGCGGTAATCCTTCAACTCGGGATAATACACCGTGGCACACTCCCCTGCAGCCCATATATCCTGTGCACTGGTGTGCATGTATTCATCTACAAGAATGCCGGTCTGGACATCGATACCGCTGCCATCGAGGAAATCTATGTTCGGAATCATGCCCGAGGTAAGAAATGCAAGGTCGGTCTTGACGATCTTACCGTTTTTCGTCATAACATTGATGCCGGTACCATCCTTTACAATCTCCGTCGTTATATCATCCACAATGACCTCGATATGCTTTTTTTTCAGACATCCTATGAGTTTGCCCTTTACTGTTTCATCAAACTCAAGAGGCCAGAAATTATATTCATTCAGAACGAAAGTAACTGATTTTCCTAACTTTAACATCGCTCCGGCAAGATGCAGCCCGATACTGTCCCCTCCAACCATGGTCACATGCTTCAGCTTTCCAAGCCTTTCCCGCAGCTTCAATGCATCAACAGCATCCGTAAAGACTGTAAGCAGGCTTTTATACCGTGACAGGGATTCAGGCAGTTTCGGCTTTGCACCCGATGCGATCAGTAATCTATCATAATATACGTGCTCGTTATGCGAGAGAATAAGCTTGTGCTTGTCGGGAATGATCTTCGTAACTGTCTGATTAAGTCTTAACCTGATATTGTTTTCTTTGTACCATGTATAGGGATAGACATAGAGGGATGTTATATCTTTTTTATCCAGCAGAAAAGCTGCGAGGAGACTGTGATCGAAGTAATGAGTCGGTTTAGACGAAATAATTACTATTTCGGCATCGGGGTTGCCCTTTCTGAGAGTCTCGGCAGCGCTGTTGCCCGCATGCCCGTCACCTATGATGACATATTTTAAAGATTTCTTCGGCATACTATACCTCTACGTCCTGCTCTATGTGCTCCACCTTGACGACATCGATGCATTCAACAGGGCACACCTTCTTGCAATTTCCGCACCGTATGCAGTTGTTGTTGTCGATAACAATGGCGCTTACCTCGTTCCATCTATCCGTAACGACCAGCCTCTGCTTCCCGTCCTCTTCGGTTATAACATCCTTTGAAGTATGGATGCAGTTTGTCGGACAGACGTCCATGCAGTATCTGCAGTAGATGCACCGTGTAACATCGATCTCGAACTTCAGGTAGCAGAGGTAGCATCGTTTCGCCTCTTCTTTACCAAGGGTCATGTTCAGACCGAGTTCTACCTCTACCTGATCGACACGTTCTTTAACAGGGAGCGTTGGCATAACCTGCCGTGGTATGAAATCCCATGCCCGTTCCCTCTGCTTCTCTGTATATTTCTCAAACCTTACGACCTTTTTTCTCCGTGTTCTGTCCACGAGATACCTGTCGATTGCCCATGCAGCGCTGCGTCCGGATGCTATGGATTCTATGACCGTGGACGCACCAGTCCCGAAATCCCCTGCAACAAAAAGGCCTTTTACTTCCGTTGCCGAGCTTGATCGGTCAAACGGTATCATGCTGTTTTTTTCGAGCTTTACCACACCCTTTACAAAACCTGTTTCAGGCCTCTGGCCAATAGCATAGATGAGCGTGTCCGCCTCGTCCGTAAAATCTGAACCCTTTATCGGTACAGCGAGTCTTTCACCCTTTTCGCTGTAACCGCCGAGCCTGTTTCTTTTGAATTTTACATTCAGACTGTTACCGGAACGTTCGACCTGCTCGATGGAGACAAGCCCCCGTATCTCTACGTTTTCGGTCTTTACCTCGTTGAGCTCGTCCCTGTTTACCGTGATGTAATCTTCCGTTGTCAGTATGTTGATGAGCACCCTTTTCGCGCCGAGCCGCAATGATGTCCTGGCACAGTCCATGGCTGTATACCCGCCGCCCACAACAAGGACCTTGCTGCCTACAAAGACATCCTTGCCTGAATTTGCATCCATCATAAAATCAAGCCCCGAATAAACATGAACGAGGTCTTCACCTTTTATACCTAACTTGTTCGAACTGTAGGTTCCTGCAGTAAGCAGCACGGCATCATACGCCTTCATAAGTTCTTCGAGCTTTATGTCCCTGCCCACACGCACACCTGCATTCATATCGACACCAAGCCTGAGTATGTTTGATATCTCAACGTCGAGTATGTTCCTTGGAAGCCTGAATTCCGGTATGCCGTATCTGAGCATGCCGCCGGGATGCTCGAGTGCCTCATATATTGTTACCCTATGACCGAATATGGCTAGGTCGTGTGCGGCACCAAGGCCCGCTGGTCCTGAACCGACAACTGCGACTTTTTTACCGGAAGGCCCGAACATGAACTCTTCTATGCGGTGTCCTTCAGGCTTGAAATCACCGGCAACCCTCTTCAAATGGCATATTGCAACCGATTCACCAAAACCGGGCCATCCGTGCCTGCAGGCGAGTTCGCACGGCCTCGAGCAGATCCTGCCGAGTACGCCGGGCAGGATATTCACATACCGGTTGATCTCGTAAGACCTGCCGTACCGTTCCTGATAATCGGCGTAAATATAGCCTGGAATGTTTGTCAATGCCGGACAGGCTGTCTGGCACGGCACATTTTCTCTCATCCATGCAAAATCTTTTTTATTGGTCGAGAAGAAGACCGTCCTCTCGACACGGCGCGCAGTGGTTAGATGATCGAAAGATTCCCTTTCTGACGAAAGATATGTTTTCTCTTCCTTCATGCTTCTGGTCCCCGCTTCCTTTTTAAAGGTGAGATAAAGGTTCTATCTTTAATGTTTTATTAGCACACCGTGGACATGCATGTACACCAATTTCTTCGATGCTTATTTCCGTTATGGCAGTACCGCAGACAGGACATTTGTTGTTGAAGTCACTGCTGTGCACATCGATAGTAAACAGTTCATGGTCGTTCTTGCACTCAAAGATCTTGAAGTCCGCTGAGTCCTCGTTTAAATCCTTCAGGCTCTCCGCTGTTACGGATGAGCCTAAAATGAGTTCATTGGTATAATCGCAGTTCCTGCAGGATATTTTATACCATTGTGCCATACTCATGCCTCCTGTTTTATCATATTCAAAAGGCCGCCGGACAGCAGTATTTTCCTCTCTCTCTGGTTCGTATCAAGATAGACCTCTATAGTTTTGTTCTTATTTTTAATGGAAACATTTATCCGATCATCTATTTTGATATGCTCCCTGATATTTTCTATGACGATCGTATCTCCCTGCTCGATTGAATCGAAGGCGTCCTGGTCTTTGATGATCAAGGGCAGTATACCGAAGTTTATGAGGTTCGAGCGGTGGATACGTGCATAGGATTTTGCCAGTACCGCCTTTACGCCGAGAAACATCGGGGCAAGGGCGGCGTGCTCCCTGCTCGAGCCCTGACCGTAATTACTGCCGCCGACAATGATGCCTCCTCCCGATGCTTTTGCCCGTTTCGGGAATTCCGGGTCTATATTGAAGAAAACGAAATCAGCTATTGCAGGTATGTTTGACCGGAAAGGTAGCACCCTTGCGCCTGCAGGCATGATATGGTCCGTCGTTATGTTATCACCGACCTTTATAAGGACAACCGATGATATCGCGTCTTCAAGCTCGCCGCGCAGCGGCAGGGGCTTTATGTTCGGTCCCTTTTCTACAACAACCTTCTCCGGTTTTGCAGACGGCTTGATGACGTTGCTGTCATCGATAATAAAGCTTTTTGTTTTTTTGACAACAGGCGGCTTCGGACCAAGCTTTCTCGGGTCATATATCCTGCCCTTTAACGCACTTGCAGTTGCAACGTACGGGCTTGCGAGGTACACCCGGTCGTCCGGTGTTCCGCTTCTGCCGAGGAAGTTGCGGTTCATCGTCCGAATGGACACGGAGCCTGAAGGAGGTGCCTGCCCCATACCGATGCACGGGCCGCACGCAGCTTCGAGGATCCTTGCACCCGCGCTGATCATGTGTTGCAGTGCGCCTGAAGCAGCGATCATTTCAAAAACCTGTTTTGAACCGGGGGTGATCGTCAGGCTTACATCAGGATGCACCTTCCTGCCCTTCAACAGTGCGCCGACCAGCATGAGGTCGTCATAGGACGAATTGTTGCAGCTCCCTATGCACACCTGCCGTACTTCCTTGCCCTGCTCTTCTGTCACCGGGACCACCTTGTCCGGCATCGATGGCCTGGCAACCATGGGTATCAGTTTATCAAGAGCTATTTCTATGACCTCGTCGTACTCAGCATCAGTATCCGCAGACAAGGGCTTATAATCTTTTTGCCTTCCCTGGAGTCTGAAGTATTCAAGCACCCTCGCATCGGACGGAAAGATGGATGTTGTCGCACCAAGCTCTGCGCCGAGGTTCGCTATGGTTGCGCGCTCAGGCACTGACAGTGTCTTGACGCCGTCTCCGCCAAACTCGAAGATCTTGCCCACACCGCCCTTGACCGTAAGCCTGCGCAAAAGCTCGAGCATGATGTCCTTCGAGGCTACCCACGGCCTGAGCCTGCCGGTAAGTTTAACCTGCACGATAGCCGGCATCTTCGTATAATAAGGCATACCTGCCATTGCAACGGCGACATCGAGCCCGCCGGCGCCGATTGCTATCATACCGGTTGCGCCAGCATTCGGTGTGTGGCTGTCTGCACCGAGTAAGATGACACCGGGCCTTGCAAACCTCTCAAGATATACCTGATGGCATATACCGTTGCCGGGCTTTGAGAAATAGAGGCCGTATTTGTTGGAAAAGGTCTGAAGAAATCTGTGGTCATCCGCGTTCTGGAAACCGGTCTGCAGCATGTTGTGGTCAACAAACGCAAAAGCCCTTTTTGCCTTTACCTTCGGTATGCCCATTGCCTCGAACTGGAGTGCTGCCATGGTACCTGTTGCATCCTGAAGCAGGGTCTCATCCACCCTGAGCCCTATATCACTGCCCTGTTTCAATGTCCCTTCGACCAGATGCGACCTGAAAATTTTCATAACGAGATTCTCTGTCATCTAAAAACCCCTTTCTAAAAATTTTATTCAAAGAAGAGACTACATGAGGTACGTACTGTTAAATTTAACACAGAATTACTCAGGAATCAATACATCGTTCATAAAAACCGCAAATAAAAACTATAAGTGCGCAGGAGTATCATTAAAATTCTATACTACGGTGTCTGTTTTTTCAGGGTCTTATACTTAATCATATTCTTACCATCTTTTTTTACTGAATACATAAGACTGTCGGATTCTTTTATCAACTCGTCAATATTGGATACAGGGCTATACCATGTACCGACTCCTATACTGAAGGTAACAGACAGGTTCTTCGACTTTATCATTTCCATAAGATGCTGATAAACCCTCCCCACAGCTTCCTTGACTCTATCCTCGTCGGTTTCAGCCATAAGGATAACAAATTCATCTCCACCAAATCTTGAGACAATATCGGTTAAGCGGATATTTTTCTTAATCGTTTGAGCAATAGAGCGCAATACACTATCACCGAAACTATGACCATGGATATCATTTATCTGTTTAAAATTATCAACGTCAATGTAGGCTATAGAAAGTGGTCGATTAGCTCTTATCGTCCTTTCTATTTCTATTTGTGTCCGTTCATAAAAAGCTCTTCTGTTGGGTATTCTTGTCAGAGAATCGGTCCTCGCTAACGCTTGTTCCCTGGCTAATAATTTCTTGATCGTCATCAGAAAAAAACCAATCAGGAGAAAAAGGCCTAATCTCACCATGGTATTCCACAGGTATATGAAGAAATGTGAAGAAACAAGGCCAGAAAATAAGTCTGACAGAAACCATGCGACAGCGCTCAGGAAAGAAATAATTATGGCAGGTAATCTCCCTTCAAACCATGCAGCCAGAGCAACAGGCAACAAATAAAATATTGAAAAGGATATGTCATAACCGATGAGGTAATTAATAATACTAATGATTACAACAAGTAAAACCGTCACCAAAAAAATGGACGTTTTTGGTTTCTTGCTGATATAATCGAAAGGAATTTTAATACGCCACCTCTTCTAATATTTAATTATCAAAGAAGCGCACTCTTGTCAAAGGAACAGTAAGACAATGTGGAGGTCTTCCAGATACGGGATGGAAGTATAAAGATTATCTACAAGGGACGATTGGTTGCGACATTTAGTCCCGAGGCAGTTTCTCGATTAATTAAGAGTGAATTAGCTGAGCATACTCAATTAAGAATGGTTATCTAATGTATAAGCATACTGACATTTTCACTCGGTAATTAACTGACATATTGACTCGGCTTTAACATAACACGTTCACAAGATTTTTTTAAGTTGTCATTGAGACACATCCCATAAAATTAAGGGATGTGTCTCTTGTTTATTCGATCACTATGGTATATGAATCTATTTCCCCCTGCTCACTTCAACCATCCCTTAAATCCTTACAGTTTTCTTGTGTAAAAAATGTTATATTCTCCCCAGTTTGACGGTGCCTGTACGGTACATGAGTCCTCGGAGTCACCGATATTTTTGTAGGTAAAGTTAATGATCTCGCCTCCCGAGTAAGCAGGGATATTTACTGTTCCTGAAATAGTGCCCGGTGTAACTGAACTTGCAACAATAGGCCCTTTTACTACCCAAGGTGCATTGTCATCATTAGGAGATATGACACCAGCAATGGGATTTCCGGCGCCATCCTTAATCAAAGTCATCCATGTCTTGATAATATATGCCTGCGTGTTATTGAGCGGCGGCGGACTACCCGCCGGGATCTCGGCATCTATTTGATAGCCTTCGATCGAACCATTGTAATTTGCAAAGACAAATACGGACCACCCGAATATCGTTGTGAAGAAATATGATGTTCCTGTCTTCATATTCGGGTTTGGAGGATTGAAATCGTTGCGCGTATTAGCGTAGTAACGAAGCATCCTATTAAGATCAATTGCCAGTGTCAACGTCGTTGACGTAATGGTACCTGCTACAACGGTGAATGTTACAGGAAATGTAAAGCCGAGACTGGCTGCCTGTATCTCAGCAGGTGTCTTGTTATCAAAGTTAGCTCCCTGCAAATCCACAGCAACAAACTCAGGTGTTGTGTTGGCTTCAAAATCAGCGTTTGAGCCGATCGTATCGCTTGTATAGGTATACACCGACACCTCGCTCCGGTTTGCAATAGTACAGAATGTGTATGTACCGGCAGCCATATTCTCACTTGTAAAAATAAGTCCTGCATATCCTGCATAGGCGGGGTCTGTTATGGAGCAACACGTGTGAAGCGGACCTCCGATTAAGCCAGTATAGGAAGTATTAGCGTTGAACGTTCCACTCACACAACCCTTAAATTGACCCACACGTGCAATATTGATATCAATCTGATGATAATCCCCAACAGGGATAGCTTGAGTCGTTATACCAGAAGCAGCAAGGTTAACGCTTCCGCTTGTCAGGTTAACTTCAGTCCCATTCGGGTTTGTGGATTGAAAAATTGTCACTTTACCATTATCGCCATCTGCAGAAATAGATTGTATATAGATCTTCATTGCATCGGGTGGACCTGAGACGATCGTTTGAGCACGATAGGTTGACGGATCAATCGTACGGCTGATCGAAAGCGTATTCAGTCTACCGGTAGACGCCTGCGGATATTGAAGTCCTGAAAGTCCTGATGTGGTTTTAGCATTTATGGATATAATACTGAGTTCAACTGTTCCTGTTGATCCATTTATACCTACACAAATTCCATTCTGGCATACCTGACCGCCTGAACACTGAGTATTGGTTGTGCATGACGAATCATTTGAACTTATACTACCGCCACTGCCACTGCTATTACATCCGTTTTGAAAGATTGTCACACCCAACAATAATAATCCGAGCCACTTTAAGCCTACCCCTGTGATTATATTTATCACTTTCATTTTATACCTCCTTTTCAATTTTTCCAAAACATAAACGTACGTATTTTTGATGATCGGTACTCTGCCATTGCCTGCGGGCAAGAAGCAACCTATAATTGGGTATGGGTTGTATTGCTTCGGCGCGGTGTATTGAGACACCACCTCTCGCTATGGCATTTATATTGATTTTGGAGGAATGAAGATGTCTGAAAGATTGTTTGAAGATATCTTAGGTATTTGAATTGAAACAGTGTGGACACTGTTGAATGTCATGGATGTTGGACATGTTATTATAATTATATCATCCGGGGTAATTATTTTCTTTGTATGATGTATGGATGAATAAGATAATGTTCTCAAATTACTTTTATAGTTCTCACATACAATTCTTAAAGATGCCTTATTGCTTACAGAGTTAATGTTTGAACGGGTTGTCTGGTTGTATCTTGCTGTGGATGCAAGAGCTACATTGGTTGTCAGCGCAAAGATGAAAAGCACAAGGGTAGTTTTCATCACTTTTATGTTCATAGAGAAAGCATCTCCTTCTTCTTACTATACACCTCTCTTTCTTAATTGTAACTAGCCAACTGGCTAAACTGGTTTTCGTAATACATTGAAATATATCAGCTTCCAGACTTATGACTTTTTTGAGTTTGCGAAATAAGAAGTAAATGAAGCTCTCTCCTGAGAACGACTACAATAACATCTTGTCACAGTTATAGAACTTGAACTGCGGAATCGGCTATCTGAAGCTCTGACCTATCATGGAGGACTTCCGAATTTCGTTTACTTTTGCATTATCACAACGGCGATTGCGTAGTCATGCTCATGGGTCAGGGACAGTAAAAACTGTGCACCCTTATCTTCAATCATGGACAACTTGCCGTGGAGTTTTATACCGGGCATACCGTCCGCCCTTCTCACAACCTCTATCTCTTTTTAGCTGTAAAACCACTGCTTGCTCATAGAACTATTTTCATCATCAAAGAACCAGACATAGATGATATCCTCCCAGGGTTTGCACAACAGGTGCATCCGTCTGCGGCGAAAAATGGCGGAGCTTTCCAACGGTGTAAATCGCCGTGTTCATGGATAGAAGGGCGATGCAGGATAGGTGGGTTTAAAGATAATGGAGATGTACCACGAGGCTACATAAAAAGAGAGGGCATTTCTGCCCTCTTTAGAAAGATTTGTACTGTTTGCTTGTGGATTATTTTTTTGCGGCCATACAGCTTACTGTCTTGTGAAAGTGACGCCCAATCCCAATGAAGAGGTGTTGGGGCATGTCATACTGCCACAACTATTACACGTACTGAACCACGTGTCAGGCTTCGTGCAATCCCCGCAATTGGTATCTGTATTAGAAGTCAGCGTCGCAGTCTTGCATAACGCATCCACCGTTAAATTCATTGTTTTTGCCGATGAGCCGCATTGGGCAGGCATGGTAAACTGAATAACATTATTGGAAAATGTTATTGAACTGTTTGTTCCATTGGTTGATGTAATATAAGTGCCGCAAGCGTAAGGGGCCTGGGATCCGATATTAACAGGTCCAATGTTGAAAGTTGCCTGAAGCCCTGATGCCGTATCCACGACATACATGGTAACCGTTACATTACCGGCAGTACAGGGTGAAGCCCATGCATTGCCCCAGTTACTTACCCATGTTCCGACAGGGCATGACGCTGCTGACGGGGTGGATACAACAGTACCTGATGAAGAAGGAAGCACTGCCGATGCAATGCCATCCGCTGTGTCAACAGTTATTGTACCGAGGCTCGTTGAGCCGGATAAACTTACCGTCTGTCCTGCTGTACCTGTAGACGCAGAAAATACAAGCGCTGCAACTTCGGCATTCGAAGTATCCATGATAAAACATCCGAACGGCGTGTCCTTTGCGGCAAAGGTGAGAGAAAAATTACCGCTGGCATCAGCGATATTCGATGCTGCCACAGGTGGGGTTAACAACGTTACGCAGTAGAGACCATAGCCTGCCATAAGACTTCCGGACAAAGGCACAAGTGCCGAACTGCTGTAAGAAGACGGGTTAACCACTGCTGTGCCGGATGTGAGCAAACCCGTTAACGTTATGTTTTTCGAGGTCGAGGGACTGTTATTCGCGGTCGATTTCGTGCTGCTGCATCTGGTACCGCTCATAACCATTGTTGCCGATAATGCGAGTAAACCTATGAACCTTAAATAC
>VFSW01007923.1_pt1 | contig 15349 bp, 13 predicted proteins | sample 5358111 | NCBI WGS metagenome assembly VFSW01 (sample SAMN11554181, study PRJNA540505) | mine drainage metagenome | isolation source: sediment from site ElyBrook_90M | place: USA: Ely Copper Mine, Vershire, VT | collected 2017
CAGTTAAGCCAGAGACAATCAATGGTCAGCCGTTCTGGCTCTTAACTGACGACTGAAGACTGACGACTAACTTTAGTTCATAATTGGAGACTATAAATGACTGATCGCATCCTGATCGCCTACGCCACCCGCGCCGGGTCGACCGCCGAAGTGGCGCAGACCATCGCCAAAGCCCTCAGCGCCGCCGGCGCAGCCGTGGACGTTTGCCCGGTGAAAGAAGTCGGCGACCTCACCCCATACCGGGCCGTTGTGCTGGGCAGCCCCATCCGCATGGGGCGCTGGCTGCCTGAAGCCTTCGCCTTCTTGAAGGCCCACCAGGCCGAGTTGAGCCGCGTGCCGGTAGCCTACTTCGTCACCTGCGTTACCCTCACCAGCAACACCGTCGAAAACCGCCGCACCGTCTACGCATACCTCGACCCGGCCCGCGCCATCCTGCGCCCGGTGTCCGTCGGCCTGTTCGCCGGGGCCCTCGACAGCAGCAAAGTGTCCTTCCTCGACCGGCTGATGATCAAAGCCATCAAAACCCCCGAGGGCGACTTCCGCAAATGGGATGAGATCCACCTGTGGGGAGAGAGCCTCCAGACGATTTTAAGCAAACCTTGAAGAGATCACTTTTTTATATGCAAAAAACCTGCGGTTTTTTGCATATAAAAAAGTGAATCTTTCGAAATTTCTGATGAGTGAGAGGTACCCCATGCCCCCTACCCGTCTGATCCTCATCGAAGGCGTGCCCGGATCGGGCAAAACCACCACCGCCCAATTCGTGCGCAACTGGCTCGCCGGGCACGCCTTCCGCCCGCGCCTCTACCTGGAAGGCGACCTGGACCATCCGGCCGATTACGAATCGGTCGCCTGCCTGACCCTGCTTGAATACACCCGCCTGCTTGAAAAGTATCCTGCCCAGGCCGCCATCCTCAAACAGCACGCCGTTTTCCTGCGCGGCGAATACTTCATCCCTTACCGCAAGCTGGCCAACCAATCTGGCGACCAGCTCCCCGCCGGCCTGATCGCCGACCTGGCCGGCTGCGAAATCTACGACCTGCCCGTCGAAAAACACCGCCGCGTGGCCGCCGAGCGCTGGCAGGATTTCACCACCTGGGCCCTGGCCGGCGATTCGACCTTTATCTTCGAGTGCTGCTTCCTGCAAAACCCGCTCACCGTGCTCCTGGCCAAACACAACCTGCCCGTAGAGGCCGCCGTCGAGCACGTCCTGCGCCTGGTCGAGATCACCCGCCCGCTCGCCCCGCTCATCATCTACCTCGACCCGCCCGACCTGCGCGCCACCCTCGAAAACGCCGCCCGCACCCGCCCATCAGCCTGGCTGGACTACGTCACCGGCTACGTCACCGGGCAGGCCTGGGGAACCGCCAACCGCCGCAGCGGCGAGACCGGCTTTGATGGCATGGTGCGCTTCTACGCCATGCGCCGCGACCTCGAAAAAGACCTCCTCACCCACCGGCTGCCCGCCCCCACCCGCAAACTGTGGCTGGACAACGCCGGCCTGGATTGGGCCGACACCACCACCCGGCTGGCTCAGTTTTTAGAAAGCAGCCTGGGCGATTCCCATACGACAACCTGAAAACACGCAGTCTCGACCCTCTCCCCTGCTCGCTACGCAGCCGCGGTGGGCCACCGGGCTGATCTTTCAGCCTGGCCGGTTCAAGCCTGCTTATTATTCAATGCCAACAATCCTCGTAACCCTTGAATATACGCCAATGCTGCACCACTTCCATGATTTGCGCCTTCTAACACCCGCCATTCCAGGCAGAAATCCTCGTAATTGCGGCGCTTCAGCACTTCTATAAACTGGTGAAAATAGGCTACCTGGTCATCTTCTAATGACCCAACCGAGAAAAAAGCGTGAACTGGCAGGGATTTTCGCTGCCGGGCAAGCTGCTCCTCATAGGCCAGATAATCGGGGAGATTTTGTTCCCAGATACCGCTGCCGATGAAATATTTTTGAAACAGGTCGGGCTCATGGAAAAGGGAATAAATTGAGAATTGTCCACCCCATGAATAGCCGGCCAGACACCGCTCCGTTGGATCAACCGGATAGGTTGATTCAACGAACGGAATTAACTCATTTTTGAGAAACCCCAGAAAATCCGCCGCCCTTCTCACTTTGAAGGGTTGCATCCATTCGGGATAGACCACATCGGGATTTTCCGGAGGGTTCAAATCCACCGCGCGCGCCTTCCACCATTCATCCAGCGTGTTGATATCATGTCCTATACCGACAATCAAGCACTCGGGAATGACCTGCCCCCAAACAAGGCCACCCACGATCCCGGATACCAACCCCATGAACCATTCGCCATCCAACAGATAGATGACCGGGTATTTTCGATTGGCTTCCGGGTAAGTGAGCGGGAACCAGGTAGAAATCTGGTAGGTTACCCCCATGATGGAGGATGGAAAACTCCTGACTTCTGTGGAAAAGAGGGTCGCCCGAGGAAGCGAAGTAACCATTTCATTCTCCTTATCCCGATCCATATGGCTTTTGGATATCACTCCACTGGAAGACCCATTCAACTAACCCGGTTAAACAGAGTCTATCCGGCCCATTCCCATTATTCAATAAGCAATCATCCATGAAATCAAACTCTAATTTACTGTTCTAAATTTGTTCTACTTTAGCGTCTTTTTTCCTTCGGACCGCCTGCCTGTCCGGCCAGCCGGATGGCCTGCCCCTGCAAAGTGTTGCAAATCAGCTTTGCAAAACTTTGCAAAGGGCGAGGCCGGGGTAGGGCGAATCACCCGCAAACGAAATCGCCGGGTTGAGCGGTTAAGGGGCACATACCGGAAATTACGCCTGGACAACCGCTCCCGGCATGTTATTGCGCCGCCAGATAATCGCCCCAAGCGCACCGAGGCCTGCCATCAGCACAACATTGAACAGGCCAATACAAATCGGCGTACCCAGGGTGATCAGGTACATCTCCCCGCTGGTGATCCGGGTATTGGTTGGCAGCCCGCATAAGGAAATCATTTGTAAGTACTGGTCCGGACCGGCCATCCCAAAGACCAGCGAGTTCGCCAACCCGCCCAAAAATCCACCCAGAATGGCGCCTACCCCACCCATACCCCCGGCAACCACCCCGGCTTTTACCGCCGTATTGATTTCACGCGGTTTCTCGAAAACACCTGCCAGGTATCCGGCTAAAACGCCCGCGAACACCGCCACACAGGAAGCACATATCGGCGCCAACAACGTCGCCAGCGCCGCCAGGCCACAAACTACTGCGCCGATAATCAATCCAGATTTCCACATGGCTGTCTCCTTTTTATCTCTCTGAGAATCACCGTGCTTAACTCCCGGACAATGCTTACTTTATTCTGGAATAAACCACAATTGTCCCATCCTGATTCGTTTTGATAAGTTTGTCGCCTTTCACACGAAAAGTAGCCGGATTTGAACCCTGGATATCGAGTTGAATGGTATGGTCATCCAGAAAAGTATATTTTGCGATCAAAATGTTGCCAGGCGCTGGAAAGTCATACAGGATAAATTCACTGGCAGTATATTCAATCACCTGGCCGGTCTTCTCGTTTTTCCATTTCCCAATTAATAAATTTACGGGTTGGGTTGAATTCATTGCCCCTGGCGCCACACTCGGTTTTGCGGAGGCATTAGCTGCCGGAGTGACCATGCCGGTAGCCGGCCGGGGAGCCAATGGTGACGTTAACCGGCAGGCCAGAGAAAAGCCGAGTCCCAAAATCATAAACAGGTAGAGGTTCTTTACTGTCCGGGTTTGTGGAGCATGCATGTTCATTTTTCTCCTCCATCATTTCGAAATACCAATTTCGTGTTTTCGCCGGGCGTCGTGTAGTTCGTGGTGGGAATTCTTTCTTTATTATCGCAACCCGGCGTAAATTATTCGTGAATAAACTCGACCTGCAGCGAGAATTCGGATTCATGGAAACTTCACGTTTTCTTCACACCCTGGCCATTATGATATTCAATAGATCGTCAACCAAATCACCACTACTCCGCTAAACCATCCAGGGAAGGAAAAAATGAACATCTTCAAAAAGCTCCTTACAAAAAAAGAAACCGCCATCAAGTTAGAAAAAACCTATACCATGCACGGCGCGGTAGTCAACGAAATTCGATTTTTGGCGTATAGCGTCCTGGTGAACCACTACCCGGAATCCAGGGAAAAAATCGTACATGAGCTCAATCAGGACCCGATGGATTGGTTCACGATTCGCGACCGCCGGTATGGCGAATCAGGTAGTAATTATGGCATCCCCGAGCTCAAAGGCCAACCGGGCGATCCAGGCTGGCCAACCTGGCCGCAGATCATTCCAACCTCAGAGCTGAACAGTTTGGACCGCCAGATGGACAGCCTGTCTGAGGAACGCCGCCCGCTAGGCGGCCACAACATGGACGATGAGAACCGGCAAATTAAGGCGGGTGAATTTGCCTGCCACGTGTTATATCGAATGTTTGAGGCCGAAAAGCAGGCCAGAAAAAGCTAATAACCCGGCCCTGCTTGAAATAGTCGGAACAGATGCCGTCCGCTTCGCCCTGAGCTAACAAATTATTTGGTTGGCAGACAAAAAGCCATAGAAACCATTAATTTATCTCCTCAATCTATTGGTTTCTGCGGTAAATTTGCTGCTTGACAACCTGTGCGGTAACAGGTAAGATAAATAGAACACATATTCTATTTATGCTGCCGCTTTTCCCCTCTCCTTCTTTTTTAGTGCAAGGACCCTCCAGGCCAGACATGCCACGACCGTTCCACTTATTATCGCTCTCCAGAACACCTTCGCTGCACTGCGTTTGCAGAGAACTGAAGACGAGATGGTCGCGGCTGATCTCGCCAGATGGTCTGCGCCTGCAAAGTTTTGCAAATCTGCTTTGCAAAACTTTGCAAACGCCTGTTAAGAAGAAGAATCTATCCAAGGATTAACTATGGGTGATGATTCTTCTTCTTCTTTTAATCAGGAAGAGGAGTGCAGAGGGGAAACCCGGCCCCAAGGGTTGCAAAAGTTTGCAAAGTCAGTCAGTTGAGCCTGTCCCGCCTGCGAATCAATCCGCACCCCCAATGATCGGGGGCTTCCCCCAATGTTCGGGGGCGTGGGCCAGAACCTGACAGGCCCGATGAATCGGGTTGAGAATATCTCGATCCAAATATTTCAATTTGCGGACTTAGCCTGCTTCCGCAAAGAATCGACCCACCGGCCAATCACCATGGTCAGCACAACCAGCAGAATATAGCCCCCGAGCGCCAGATACAGGTGAGTTTTGAGCCAGGTGAGCGAATTATTTAGCATCTCGCTTTTGAGGGCGTCTTTCAATATGTCCGAAAGCAGTTCCAACGCCGCCACAACCCCTAAAAGGAGCAATGTCGCCAGCCCAATCCAGATGGCGCGTTCGGTGCGCGCCAGCAACGGGGTGGCTGGTTTCAAGAAAGGGTCCTGGTATGGAGAAAGCCTGGCCTGCAAAGCATCCAGGCGTTGGATGGCAGCCAACCATGCATCACTTTCACTTCTCTCATGGTTGACCATCTTGCGCATCACCGCAATTTGCTGGCGGATTTCTGAATCGATGCGCGGAATTGGCAAAAAAGAGGCTTGTCTTTCAAGCGCCTGTGCCGTCGCCCAACTTACCTTTTTATCCTTATTATCCGGCTCCGGCGTCCTCTGGCCCGCAGCTGCTTGCGCATCCCCAATACTCTCCAGCGCCTCTGCCGCTGTTCGACGCATCTCCTCTTCCTGCATGGCCGCCATCAGCGCCGGCGCCGCCGCCTGGTTGCCTATCCTCCCCAATGCCCTGGCGGCTGCCAGGCGCACATCCAGAAGAAGACTATAAGGCTCCTGCACTGTCGCTAACAGAACTGCCAGGGCCTTGGTATCCCCAATCTCCGCTAACGCATCCACCGCGCTTAAGCGCACATCTTCACTTTCATCTGAAAGAGCCATGCTCAGGCTCTCCACGGCGGCTGCGCCCTTTGTTTTTCCTAACGCTTTCAACACATCCCCACGTACATATTCATCTTCATCCGGCGGCGCCGACTCCAGTGCGACCGCCGCCTCTACACCCCCCACCTCCCCCAACGCGTCGGCGGCTGCCTGGCGCACAAACGCAGCCTGATCCCTCAGGGCGGCGCTCAGACCGGCCACTGCCTTTTCACCCCCCACCTTGCCCACCACATTTACAGCTGCATACCGCACATCCCTATTCTTATCACCCAACGCCAGCAGCAGGCCCGCCAGGGCTTGCGCGCCCCCCACCTTCCCAAACGCCTCCGCTGCGCGTAATCTTTCAGAAATCGAATGGCGCCCGCCGGTGAGCGCCTTCCGGCAATCGCTCAATATCTGCGCCTGCACGCCCTTTTCCAGCTGCACCCCTTCGCCCACCAAAGCGGCAGACATGCTCAAGTCACGCCTCAGCGGATGTTCGTAGGCGCTGCGGGCCTGTAATACCCGCCGCGCCAGCTCACTCGCATCGCTTTGATCCAGGCCGCCGGCCATCAGCAAAACTGGCTCCTGCCACTCCGGCAGGTGCAAGCGCGGTTTGAGAAAGCTCCAGGCGCCCAGGCGATTTTCTACCCAGGCGCGCCGCAGCCGCTGTCCCACAAAATATTCCTGCTGGGTGGTGTGGCTGAATACAAATTTATCGCCCGACTGGATCACCATGCCCATTTTTTCACGCAGCAGCGGGTAGTCTATGGCGATGGAAATTTCCTGGCCGGTATGCAGCCCCCAGGCCAGCTCATCCAGCATATGCAGGGCATTTTCTTTTTGGTGTGGGTCAGCCCCCCGCTGCACGGCCCGCTGCCAGGTAGTTTCTACCCAGCGCGCGTAAAGATCGGTCCGGTTTTTGGCAATTTCCCCGTTCCTGGCAAATATCTCGGCTGCCAGGCGTAATAACAGCGGGTTGTCCAGCAAACGCGCCAGAGCCGGTTGAGCCTGCATTTTTGCAAGCAATTCCTCCGCTTGCTGCTCGGCCTGTTCGCCTGGGATGGCCTGCAAGGCTTCCAGCCAGCATTTCAAATACGGCCGGGCCTCCTCGGCCTTGCGGAAGGGTTTGAGCGTAAACTCTTTCAGGCTGGCGCCCAACGAAACAAATCCAGCGATACGCGAGCTGACCACCAGACGGCATTGGTCCGCGCCGGCGCGAAAGGTGAAATCGGCTATTTTCTGCTGTACGGCCGGGCGCTGTGCTTCCGGAACCTCGTCCAGGCCATCCAGCAAGACCAGCAGTTGGCCGGTATCCCGCCAGTAGCGCACCAGCTCGGAAGCCAGAGGATGGTCGATCACCGCATTAACGGCGCTGGCCAGGCAGTCTTCCAGCGTGCAGCCCGGCCCCCATAAATCGCCCGCAAAGAGCCTTAATTCCAGCCGGATGGGGATGCGGTTTTCCAATAAACTCAGGCGTTCCGCCGTCCACCCGGTGTGGGCGAAACACAATCCAATAAACTGCAAAGTGGTGCTCTTGCCCGCCCCCGGCTCACCCAGCAGAGCCATGTGCTGCGCTTCCGCCAGGGCTATGGAAAGCGGCACCGGCGTGGGGGCAGGTTGGCGGTGGCCTTCTTTACCGTCGGGTGCGATTCCGGCATGCTCCCGGCGTTCGGGGATGTCGGGCAGGTCGGGGCGCCTGTCCAGCGGCCTGGGTGGCGGGCTGGCAACCGCCTGCAGCATCACAAACACGCTCGCCAGCGGAATTTCCGCGTCGCCGGCGCGCAGCCTGGACCAGGCTTTTTCGCAGGCGTGCAAATATTGGACGGTCAATGCTTTGCGGGTGGTCTCGTCCATGCCTTATCCACGGAGTTTCAGAACTAGTAAATCCTTATATAGTGTATGATCCTGATTCTAAAACGATAACCTATAAACTCTCTGCTTTTCATAAATATTGAGGGCTACCTATTGTACGCCAACCTCTTAATGCGCCATTACTTCCGCCTGTATATATACTGGTTTCGTCCTTCGATATGGCAATTGAGGTTATCGATGTGTTGTTAGCTTTAAAGGAAAATACTCGGTTCGCCCTTACCCAATCCCATACCTCAAAAGTACCATTCTCACAACCAACTACTAAGAAATCACTATTAGGAGCCCTTGCTCCACAGGTAATTTTGTTCATTGGATCCATCTTCTTGATAACACGACCCTCTTTGATACCCCAGACAGTTATAGATTCTTCTCCAACCAGAAGGCAATGAAGATTTTCTGTAATGGACATAAAACGTACTGGACTTGCAATGCAATCTAAAAACTGGAAGATCGTTCCATCCTTTAGACCTCTAACCATTATGATAGGTGGGGAATTTCTTGTTCTTACATCTTTTCCATAGGTTACCGCATATAAACCATTTGGATCCACAGCAACTGTTTCAGGGTAAGTACCTTCAGTGGTGAATGCATTTATAATTTTCCCATCGCTTAGGTCGAGATGATATAAAGTACTGCCACTGTCGACACATAATGCCTGTCGCCGATCTGGAAATAGCGCGATGCTTCTTTTTGAGTTGCAGTAAATTTCTTGGGTCCATATATAATTCAACCCCTTTTTATCCCAGAGTCTTACTTTTTCATCCCAACTGGCTGATAGGCAGAATTCATCATTCAATACTAATCCTGCAAAACTAATATCGTTATTATTTCCATGAGGAAGAATAGAGGTCAGATTCTTGAAATCCAACATATCGTACAACACAACTTGATCACCTACACCAATCACCAACACCCTTTGATTTTCTGCAAAGTCGAGAGAAAATACTTCGTTTTTAAGATCAAGACGGTTGACAATAAATGGCTCTTTCGCGGTAAAGGGTTTGAGCTTAGTTCCTGGTGCATTCTTTGATGATAAAGAATTACTGGGAGTTTGAGTTGGCGTTGGTGTTAGTTTCGATTTCTCAAGCCCATAGATTTTCATGAATATCGCTACTACACCTGCGGAAAGTGGCTTTGCTAGCGATGGTAGCTGGTCGGTCGGGATTAGTTTAGCCATATTCATAATCTCAGTCGGGCCTTCAACTCCATATCGTTCTGCTTCCTCAAAAAAATGCAGTTGTGCTATTGCAAAGGCCTTTTTATGTTCATCCCCCCAGTAGGAGGTTGGTAAATTACCCCAAATTGAGAAAATACTTTGGTCCTCAGTCGTTAAATCTTGTGCAAAAACATAAAATAATGAAGCTAAGAGGTCTATAAAACCTCCACCTTTACTATTAATGTCAATTTTGTCTCGGCCCTGATCACGAACTACTGAATTAAATAGGTTTGGTGATGCATTTGGCTGTTGTATTTGTTGATCCACCAAACGGAAATTAGGCAATGCCATACGATCAGCCAGCTCAAAGAAAAAACCGCTTATATGATCTGGCATACTCGCGCATTCCTTTTTGGCCCTGGTTATTATGTCGGCATTCTGAATTCGCCCTGCCCCAATGAGCATTCCGGGAATTAGAGCCCGTACACTTTCATCCCATATTGTTAAAAAACCTGATAAATTCAGGATACGAGGAAATTCAGGATCATTGTTTTTTAGAATTTTTATCCAGACTGCAATAACCTGAGTCCTTGCTTCATCAGCATTTTTTGAATAACTACTATTTTCTGGGTCAATGGATTTTTTTACTCCCGTCCGGTAGTTTTCATCCATTTGAAACGGCGCAAAAAGAATGTAAGCAAGTTTTGTGGGGGAAAAATATTTAAGCTTATTACTTGGATCCTCGCCAATTTTCCCCATAGAACTCAATAAACCCAGAGCAAACGAATTTATGAGACATTGCAGTTGATCTTCTGTCATTCTTGAGGCATGGATTGGTTGACCTGCACCGCCTCGTATACCTCTTTGACCTGTTTTGTTGATTACGTCAGTGATGATTTCCTTCAACTGCCATCGAATAACTCCATAACTCATAACAACCAATGCAAAGGAAACTTGCTTTTCCACGGGCAATTTTGCCGCTTTCCTCCAAATAGGATTAAAAAGATTATCGAAAAGGCCCATAATATTTTCCTCCTGTAACAAAGTAATCCAAAGAAATTAGAATCGAACTTTTTGCTTTAGTTGACAAAGGGAAACGCTCAAAGTCATATCCCAGATCCATCTCATCTGCGATTTTCTTTAAATCTCCATAGCAATCTCCAAGGATCTTTTGATGTAACTTCCTTTGTTCTTGGTATTCTAGAACGTTTGCTACCAGCAGCGCTTGAAGAGCAATGCTCGCATCAAATATTGGAAACGATCCCATCAGTAATAAGTTAAGATCCATCCCAAAACGCATTAGTTTTCCAGATAAATATACAGATAAAATCAACCACTTTATATTGTGATGATTAGGTTTCATCGTTCGAAATGCTGTCAAAAGTAAATTGAAGGAATGTTCAAAATCCCCTTGATATAAGAGATACCATCCAATTTCGGGATAATTTAATAAAATCCTTGGATCTTTTTCTCTCCCGATATGCCAAAGTGATTCCAATAAATTAGAGGCATCCTCAAATCGCCTTTCAGTGAGATATAGTGTGGCTAAATTTGCATATGGATCCGGAAGGATTGAGCTTTTATACATTCCATTGGTTCTATTCAGAGTAGTACAAGCTTTTTCATAGGTCACTATCGCGTTCTCTAATTTTTCCAAACGAACATAACAGTTTCCTAATATAGACAACGCTATCGAATTTTCCGGATCATTATGAAGAAAATTTTGCAAAAGATCTATTGCTTCCTCAGCATTCCCTTGTTTTAATAATACAGTGGCTTTCCCAGTCACTTCGAATGCAGTTGGCTGTTCATTGTGAGTTTGAATTCCTCCTTTATCAATGATGTTCAATAAGTCACTATAGGATGATGCGCGTAAACTTGGTGATTCCTGGATTGAAGCAAGGATTAATTCTAAAATTGGGTTGAATCTAGAACCAATCCTCTTTAAACACTGATCAAGTTCTTTCTTTCTCTCATCAAAGCCAATAAACTCAATGGCCGGTTTCTTTGTGACCATTTCAAATATGGTGGCGCCCAATGCATAAATATCCGTTTTTAGAGAAGACGGATAACCCATGAACAACTCGGGAGCCATATATTCTCTAGTCCCAAATAAAATAGAATTTTTTTCACGAACAAAAATGCTTATCCCAAAGTCATTGATCTTTGGAGTACCATCCTTGCCCAACAAAATATTCCCTGGCTTTATATCTCGGTGGATGACCCCATGCTTTTCGTAAGCGTACCTTAAACCATAAACTACACCTAAAATAAAATTCTGAAATCCACTTATCCCAGAAGTTTCGATTTGATATTCGCTCGCTGTCCTAGGATACCATTCGGCCAGAATTGAAAATTTTCCATCAAATAGTCCATACCAAAATGGTTGGGCGATATTCGGATGACCTGTCACCGAAAACCATATTCTTGCCTCTTTTTCGAACTCTTCAAATAGTTGGTCTTGTTGATATGATTTAAGCGCCACCGTGTCAAAAAATGGATTTACTGGTAATAATCGGTAAACGATTCCCATTCCACCCTTGTGAATTTCAGAAATAACAAATTTCCTCCGATCGAACTCATCAATGGTAATAATTGAGCCTATTTCTCTAGATGGGGGAATATTATTCATTAACTTTTCAAATTATGGCAAATTGGGATAGGTAAATAGAAGAATCTTTGTTTATCAAAAGAATAAATCTTAAATCGCTTTTTCCAAAGCTTTCTTCATGTCACCCGCATCTTGATAACGGTCATTCGGGTTATTTGATAATGCTCGGTCTATTACATTAGCAACGCCTTTAGTAATATGACTGTTACGATTACGGATTGGCATGATATTTCCGCTCAATATTGCCTCCATAGGGTCTTGTCCTTTTCGCATTTCCCGAGGCAACTCGCCTGTTAATACAAAATAAAAAGTGGCAGCAATTGACCAAATATCACTAACCGGTTTTACATACTTAAAATTAGTAACTTGTTCACGAGGCATGAATGGATATGATCCAGCATAATTACCAGTTATTGTCATTCCACTAAACCCAGCTTGTGTGAAATTCTTGGACAAACTAAAATCGCTGATTTTCGCAATTAAATTTGGACCATTCTTACGTAATAAGATATTTTGCGGCTTTAAATCACGATGAACTATTCCCCTTGAATGAGCATAAGACAACCCATCTAATACTTGTACCATTATAGGCATCATTTCATCTGGTGATAGTGTCCTACCCAGGTCTGTCATCAGGTCTACAAGGTTCCCCCTTTCACAATATTCCATTACGAAAAAGAAAATACTTCCTACTGCGCCATATTCAATAAATTCCACAATATTTGAATCTTTAAGGGCGGAAATGATCTTTATTTCTCGTAGAAATTTTTCTCTCGCGTCTGGGTGAACTGCAATTTTCGACAATAAAATCTTCAGGGCAGCCAGTCGGTTGTCGCCTTTGTGTTTCACCAAGTAAACCTCACCCATACCGCCTCTGCCAAGCTGTCGCATAATTTCGTAATTTGGAATGTCAACCTGGTTATTGGCTTGCAGCAGTTTATCTAACAATTCCTGCCAAATATTAGCAGTGTTAGAAGCAAGTTTTTTGGCGCAATCTGAACACAAATAGTCTCCAGAGCGAGCAGAGCCTGCTTCTGCAGAAACGTCTTTGCCGCATCTTTGGCATCGGATTTTCTGTTGAAGTGGCTTTGTCGTAATTGTTTTGACAACAAAACATGTACCCCCACATTTTATTTCATCCCCATCCTGCAAATCTACTTGAGGATAATCTCGTTTTGCTCCTTCCTCAGGAGTTTCCATCCTTAACCGTCCACCAATCTTATTCCCATTTACATAGGTTCCATTCAGGCTTCCCAGGTCACGGATGCGGGAATCGGGGGGATTAGCTTCCAGGAGAAAATGATGGCGTGATAACAGATTGTCATCTGGAATACAGATATGGCAGTCATCCATCCGTCCGAAGATGAAAGTATCGTGTTCTGTAAATTCAATTTCCTGACCCATCTTTGGACCCGCAATTATATTCAGAACAACTTTGGCAGTCATATTCTTTTCATCAAGGTTCCCTAATTAAAGTATATACGGGTTAAATCCTTGCCCCATTCTTTTTCGCTGATTTTTTTGGCATCAAAGCTACTTGATATCAATTTAGATTGGAAACGATCAAGATGGTCTATGCCACAAATAAAAACAATATTCATTTCCTGGTGCGAACAGACTTCAATTAATCTAGTGAGCCAAAATTCCTCTCTTTTATCCCAATCTTTATGCGATATTCCACATTTTTCCCTTTCATCTGTCGTCGGATCACAAAACAAGTGATCAATATTTAATTCCCGTGCTACATCTTGGATCGTTGAACATTCAACACCGTTTATTTTACAAGCCTCGGTGCTAAATTCTTCTGCCAAAAGACTAACTTCATACTTCAAAATTTCATTCTTAACAAAATCTTGAAAGCAAGCGATTTCTTGGCTTTTTACCAAGTTCATGGTATTTCTACATTGTAATTGATGGAACACGCCGACTAAATATATATGAGTTGTCACCGTTAATCCCCAATTAAATTAAACGAAATCGTATTTATTATAGCTCGTATATCCTAAACCTTTGTCCCCTTCAGTGGTTTCATCTTCCGTCATCTTCCTCAGTGGTTCAATCCTTCATCCCCCCCGTCCAACCCCTTTCCGCCGCGCCTGCCTCCCCCAAATCGCAGTGACAGCCTGTCACCCTGCAGTGACAGAGAGTCATTCCCGCCGTGACAGACAGACACTCTGCTATGCCACACAGTCCACGCCGCAGTGACACACTGTCACCCCCGCCATGACTCCCAGTCACCCCCGCAGTGACAGGGAGTCACTTGAATAGACTCTTTAAGAGACTCTTTAAAAGACGAAAAAAGAATCAGAAAGTCACAGATCCACGAAAACTTCACGTTTTCTTCACACCCCGCCAGGTATGATATTCAATAGATCGTCAACACAACCACTTCTAATCCGCTAAACCACCCAGGGAGGAAAAAATGCAGCGCATATGGTTATAACAATCGGTCAGCAGCCTTTACCTATGCTGATTTGATCGAATAAAGCCAGTACCGTACATAGTCGATGATTTGAAAGGAAAAGCCGGCATGAACATCCTCAAAAATCTCTTTACGAAAAAAGAAACCTCCATCAAGTTAGAAAAAACACACACCACCCATGCAATGGTCGTCAACGAAATTCGATTTCTGGCGTATAGCGTCTTGAACAACCACTACCCGGAATCCAGAGAAAAAATCGTCAATGAGCTCAATCAGGACCCGATGGATTGGTTCACGATTCGCGGCCGCCAATATGGCGAATCAGGTAGTCGTTATGGAATCGCCGAGCTCCAGGCGAAACCAGGTGATCCGGGCTGGCCAACCTGGCCGCAGATCATTCCAGTATCCGATCGTTTTAATGTGGCCCGCGAGATGGACACCTTGTCTGAGGAACGCCGCCCACTTGGCGGACATAACATGGACGATGAGAACCAACAAATTGCGGCAAGTGAATTTGCCTGCCACATCTTATATAGAATGTTTGAGGCCGAAAAGCAGGCCAGAAAAAACTGATAACTTAGCCCATCATAGGCGCGATTGGTGGATTCACATCCGTGATTTCATCTTCCTTCATCTTTGAAGGGCTTCAACCATCCACCCTACTGCATTAAAGTGCAATTTTGCCTCAAAAACTGCACTTTAATGCAGTTGCAAATTTCCCCCCACCTGTCATAATAAAACTGACACCACTCTATTTCCTCCCCCAGCCACATTGCACGTTAACAACCCCATCGCGTACTTCCCCCGTCCGGCATGCGCATCTCCCAGAAATTCCGCAACCTGATCTCTGACACCTGAAAGCCGAAAGCCAGGGCCTGAATTGTTTCGCTTTGTTTTTTTTCGCGGAACAAATCCCCGCCAAAAGGAGCACAACATGACCATCCGCCAAATGCTTACCGGCGCCCACTCGATCATCTACAGCACGAAACCCGACCAGGACCGCGCCTTCCTGCGCGACGTATTGGGCCTGCCCCACGTCGACGTGGGGGATGGCTGGCTGATCTTCAGCCTGCCCCCGGCCGAACTGGCGGTGCACCCGCCCGAAGAAAATAACCGCCACGAGCTGTACCTGATGTGTACCGACATCCAGGCCTTCGTCGCCGCCATGGGCGAGCAGGGCGTCCCCTGCGACCCGCTCCAGAGCCAGGCCTGGGGTGACCTGACCCACATCACCCTGCCCGGCGGAGGAAAACTGGGCGTATACCAGCCCCGGCATGCCCGGCCGTAGAAAAGTTTTCAGGTGTCAGGTGTCAGGTGTCAGGTGTCAGGGATCAGGTTGTCAGGTGTCAGGGATCAGGTTGTCAGTCGTCAGTCA
>VFSW01007924.1_pt1 | contig 15347 bp, 13 predicted proteins | sample 5358111 | NCBI WGS metagenome assembly VFSW01 (sample SAMN11554181, study PRJNA540505) | mine drainage metagenome | isolation source: sediment from site ElyBrook_90M | place: USA: Ely Copper Mine, Vershire, VT | collected 2017
CGCGCAGGAATTTTTCGCTCCCGACAGCGCGCTGTACCGCTTCCGGCCGCAGTAGGTGGTGCTGGCGATCGAGACGCGAGAGATCGCGCCGGGCCTTTGGCAAAGCTTCGCAGCCGGTGGGCCGGAGGAGAGCCGCGCGGCCGGGCAACTGAGGGAGTGGATCGCGGCATTCCGCCGCAATAGCGAGGCCAGCCTGATCGTTCACAATTTCGAACGCCCGGCGGCGCCGTCGCAGGGCATCCTCGACGCGCAGATCGGCAGCGGCCAGAGCGAGGCCATTCAAAAGCTGAACGCCGAACTCGCGGCAATAGCGCGCGAGAATGCGGGCGTCTACGTGTTGGACTACGACGGGCTTGTGGCGCGCCACGGCCGCGACCGATGGCACGACGCGAAAAAATGGCTGACGGTGCGGTTGCCGATGGCGGCGGCCCATCTCAACGACATGGCGCGGGAGTGGCTACGATTCCTGCATCCGCTGTCGGGCCGGATCGCCAAGGCGCTGGTGGTCGATCTCGACAATACGCTTTGGGGCGGAGTGATCGGCGAAGACGGAATGGACGGAATCCAATTGAGCGCCGAGCATCCGGGCGCTTATTTTCAGGCCGTGCAGCGCGTCTTGTTAGACCTGTATCATCGCGGAATTCTGCTCGCCATCGCCAGTAAAAACAATCCGGCCGACGCGATGGAAGCGCTTGAGCGGCATCCGGGAATGCTCCTGCGGCCGAAACATTTCGCGGCGATGAGGATCGGTTGGGAGAGCAAAGCGAAGGCGATGGGGGAGATCGCGGCCGAGTTAAACATCGGCATCGACGCGCTTGCGTTCTTCGACGACAATCCCGTGGAGCGACAGCATGTGCGCGAGGAGGCTCCTTCGGTGACGGTAATCGAAGCTCCGGCGAACGCCTCCGATTACGCGCGCGCGTTGCGGGAATGCCCGTTCTTCGAGCGGTTGACGCTGTCGGAGGAAGATAAGCGGCGGGGCGAGATCTACGCCGTGCGGCGCGAAAGCGCGGCGCTCCAAAAAAACGCGGCCACGCCGGAGGATTTCTATCGTTCCCTGGAGCAGGAAGTGGAGATTCGCTTGGTCGATAACGCCTCGCTCGCGCGCGTGGCGCAACTCACCCAGAAGACCAACCAGTTCAACCTGACGACGCGGCGTTACAGCGAACAGGAGATTCTGGCGGCGGCGCGGCAGGGACGGCATGTCTACGCGGTGTGGGTTCGGGACCGGTACCAGGACAACGGATTGGTGGGCGTGGCGATGGTGGACGAGCGGGACGGAACGGCGGAGATCGACACGTTTCTATTGAGCTGCCGCGTGATCGGGCGGACGGTCGAGACGGCGATTCTGCATCACATCGCCGGGCAGGCGCGCGAGCGGGGCGCCAAGACCCTGCGTGGCTGGTTTTTGCCTACGAAAAAGAACGCGCCTTCCCAGGATTTTTACGGCCGGCACGGATTTTCGGCGGTGTCGCGCGAGGAGACGGGGACGTTGTGGGAGCGCGACCTGGCGGAGCCTCTTCCCTGCCCCGAGTGGATCCGGCTGGTAATTCCCAAGGAGGCAATCCAATGAACGATGCGATCTTCGAACGCGTAAGGACGGCGGCCGCGGTGGTGCTCGACGTGCCGGCGCAACGCATCACATCGGAAACTTGTCCGCAGGAGATCGAGGCGTGGGATTCGGTGGCGCATCTCAATCTGGTGCTGGCGCTGGAGCAACAATTCGAGATCGAGTTTTCACCGGAAGCAATCGAGGGCATGAAGAACGTCGGCGCTATCACCGGGATCGTTGCCGGGAAGACCGGAGGCCGGTAGGTTACCTCTCTCGCCCTTTACGGGACCACTACGATCGGCGCGCGCCAAAACGCCGCCTTTTGTCCGCCCGGGTCGAGCACCGTCACCTGACACGCATAATTGCCTGGGGTCAGTTTGCCCAGCGGAACGTCGAACTGCAGAGGGATCGTGGCCAAACGGACGTTCGTGGTTTCGCGGACTTCGATCGGCTTTGTCTCGAATGCCTTCGTTTGCCCGCGATAGAAGCTCACGAACGCCACCAATGGCCGAGCGCCGGAAGGCTGGCGTTCATAGGCCTGTAAGTAGACATACAAATCGTGGCCTGAGCTGAACACGCGTGTCACGCTGGGAACCAACTTCCTCCCGTCCTGGACCAGAGGGTTGGCGGCTTCGGATCGATCCTTGCCCTTGACCGCGTTATATAAAGCGTCCTTAAGCTCTACACGCTGGCTGCTCAACACCACGGAGCTGAGAGGCAATCGCTTCTCCTCTTTATTCAGGTTAGGAATGGTGAAGGCGGTCTGATAGGTTCCGATCCGGCCCGTCTCGTCGTCGCGCGCGAGAAACTTGATGATGTAATCTCCCGGAAGCAGCGTGAAGCCGGCGTCGTATTCGACCGGACGCTTCGACAGTTCGATCGCGGTGGCGTCCGACAGCTTGACGTTCACTTTGTCACGTAGGTTCGTCATCGTCGTGCCATAGGCGTCCTTCACCTCGCCGACGAAATCGATCAGCGTGCGCACCGCGCCCCCGCGCTTGGCAAGCGCCAGTTCGCGCCCCGGAATCTTCACGGCGATGGGAATGAAATATTCGGCCCGGTTCAACTGGAAATAATCGATTTCCATGGCGATCGTGAGTTCCGTCACCGGATCCGGCAGCATGAGGGCGTCCTCCAATTGGCGCTCCTTATCGGCCGCGGTGAACTTAGCGAACCTCTTGCCGGCAAAGTAACCTTGGCGATAGTCGAGCTTCGCCGCAACCGTCCCATCCAGCGAAATCTCGATACGGCGGAACTTTCCGTCCTGAGCTGTGTTCGTTGTGTAGTATCCGAGAATGTAGTAACTGGAAATAGATCGCTCCGCCTGGAGGATTCCTCTCGCAAGATCGTTGTTGTCGAAGAGAGCTTTCCCGCCTGTGTCGGCTGCGAGCGCGTAAAGCGAATCCTGCGATTGTTGAAAGTTCGTCGTGACGGCCAACGCGGAAACGCCCGAATACATGCCGATTCCGCCCGGCGAGCCTTGTGTCGCATCGCCCAACGGAGCCTCAGCGACCAAACCGCGGGCGTCGACCGGCCAGAACGACACGCCGGCGCGGATGGCGGCGTTGATGGTGGCGCGCAGTTGCGCCTGGTTATTCAGGCCGTTCAATCGCAGGCCGCTGGCGAAGTAAACCAGCGACTTCTTCTCGCTAAGTTGGCCCAACATGTTAGCGGCGGGCTGCAGTGCGGACAGCTGGCGATCGGTGTTAAAGATGTTGAACTCGCTGTCGTCCTGTCCGAATGCCGCCCCGGTGTCGGGACTGCTGGCGTCGTTTGTCGATTCGTCGAAGCCTTGTCCTTCTCCGACGATCATGGTCTGGACAATGCTCAGCAGGCGGTCGTGGTCGGCTGTGAAATCCTGGAGTACGTCGACCGAGCCGCCGGAGTAACGAAGGATGGCGGTTAGATCCGCGGAAGTCATCTGAGTCCGAATGAACTTCTCAGCCGCGGCGAGCGCACGCAATTGATCGGCGGGGGGCATGGCCGTCATGTCGAAGTAAAGAGCCAGCAGCCGGCGATCTTTATATCGAGTATTTCCCGGCGTTTCGGGCGTGATTTGCGTCCGGCCCAGCTTGTCGTAGATATGGATGTGTCCGGCCGCGGAAGGGACCGCCGGGGCCGCTCGGGCGGCCTGGGCTGGATTTTCGTATTCGAAGACACGGATCGCCTGTGGGACGCCGTCTTCGGTGACGGTGAAGTCTTTGGCGGTCAAACCCTCGACCGGATCGCCTTTCTTGCCGGTTACAGCGACGGTTTCGACGACTAACTGGGCGCCACTGGTAAAGGTAGCCGTGCCGTTGCTTCCGGGCGGCGTATTTTCCCCGGTCTGCTGCGCGGCGGCGGCGAGAGAGCAGAGAAAGCCCACTATCATTGCGCGTCGCATACCTCAGAATCTCAAGCGCAGGGTCGTTTGTATACTGCGCATCGCGTTCGCCGCCGCGGGCAGCCCAAACTGAACACTGTTCACCGTGGTGTTCCAGGCGGTAAAAACGACGTGGTTCAGCGCATTGGTGGAGTCCACACGCAGGTCGAGGTTGAGCCGGTCGCCCAGCCGGAACGTTCGCGCCAGGGAGGCGTTCAAGCTGAACTGCGCGGGGCCGGCGATAGAGTCCCGCCCGGCATTTCCCCATTCGCCCGCAAACGGAGCGGAGTAAGCGGCCGGATTCAGGAAAAGACCCGGCGGAGCCGTATAGAGTGGCGCGCCGGTATATTCCGGCCGGATGGTTCCGGTCACGCCCGTACCTTGAACCGCGGCGAGATAGACAGGCGTTTGAGGCAGGCCGGAGCCGGCGGTGATCTCAATCGCGAAGGTCCAGTCTTTTAACAGCGCGCCCTTCCAACCGCTCAGAAGCGTTCCTCCCCCCGTTCCCATCCCGGTGGTGTACTGCGTCTGCAGACTCAGAAGATGGCGCTGATCGAAAGTGGACAGCCCGCGTTCGTCGCTCAGGTCGAGCCAATTTTGCGCGATGGCCAAGCCGGCGGGATTTGTTCCGCCGGACACTGCATTGCCGGTGCTGAACGGGTTCTGCATATCTGTGTTTTGCGCGCCGGTGGAAGCCCCCTGGCCTCCCAGCGCCGCGACATCGTCGATGGATTTCGAGAATGTGTACTGAAGCGCCGCCGCAAGACCGTTGTGCAATCTTCGCCGCAATTGAATCTGCGCGGCCTCGCGGGTGGAGTTACCGCTGGATGTAAGATAGGCGAATCCGGTGGGACAGGCGGGACAGGGACTCGCCGCGCCAGCCGGGTAAGTATTGGGCAGAAATTCCTGCGGCCCTCGCGTTCCTTTTATACCGAGATACGTCGCGGTCATCTGCAGCGAGCCGGGCAGGTCGCGCTGAACGGACAACTGCCAGTTCTGCGCATATCCGGGGCGGAAGTTCGGATCGATGGCGAACGTGTTAGCGGCGCTAGAAGGCGGCGCGGTAAAGCCATTGGCCAGTGTAAGTGGGCCGGCGGCGCTGTTTTGCACACTTAAGGTTTTCGACAGCGGAGGTTGTTGCGCCATCTGCAGGGCGATGGTTTGATAGACCGACGTGTCGTAGTAAACTCCATAACCGGCGCGAACGACCAGCGACGAACCGGAAACGGGGTGCCAGGCGATGCCGATGCGCGGCTCGAAACCGCGCTTGTCGGGCTCGACGAGCGAACTGGGATATCGTCGCCCGGTCAGCGCTCCGGCGGGATCGCCTGCCACTACCGGCGCCACCGCCGCAAAGCCCGGAGCGATGTCCAGGTTCACCAGACGGCCATATAGCTCGGTGATCGGAGCGCCATATTCCCAGCGAGCGCCCGCATTGACGCTGAGTCCCGGTCCGATTCTCCAATCGTCGGTAAAGTAGGCGTCGTAGACGGATTCCCGCAGATACTTATCCGCGTTGCCGAAAGCGATGGAGCTTGTGTCGGGAATACCCAGCATGAAATCCGCGAAGTCGGAGCCGGTTGCGGCCCCCGTGAATGTGAACGTGCCGCGCGGGTCTTGTTGCGACAGGTAGTTGAATTCCTGCCTGCGGAAATCGGTTCCAAACGAGACGTTGTGCGCGCCGTGATTCCATTGCATCGAATAGGATATGCCGGTTGTCCGATCGCGATCGAAGGAGCTTTGCGAATCGGACAGGCCGGCGATGCCGCTCGCGAAATTGAGGCTGGGCGGACCCCAGTTCATCGGATCTTGATTGTTCCCGGAAATCCCCGCGGCTCCGGAGACGTTGGCACGATTTTCAAAGTAGGGCGTCACGCGGGTCGATTGCCTGCTGAACTGGACTCCGAGATTCAAGAACCATTGTTGGTTGAACCGATGCGACCAATTGGCGCTCGCGGCGATCCCGAGGATATCGGTCGTGTCCAAAAAGCCAAACACATTCGGAGTATCTGTGCGCGTGCTTTGAAACGCGAATCGGCCGTAGAGCTGATCTTTGGAACCGAGGGTCTTGTCGAAGCGCGACTGCAGAGCGTCTTGGTGCGTGGGACTTACTAACGGAATTTGATAGTTATAGCCCGAATTACCCGTGAAGTTTGGAGCGGGATAGAAACCGAGCAGAGATCGCGCTTGAGGGCTGATGCGGCTGGATGGAATTACGTTGCCGGGAAACGGGGCGCCGGTGAGGGGATCGCGAATCAAATTCGGGAAGATCCCATTGCGCTCGGCGATGTCCGGCATGAGAGCCGAGTCGGTGGTGGCTTCGTTGTTGTGGGTCCATTGATATCCAACGAAAAAATTCGGCCCGTTCCTTATGAATCGGGGAATCCGCAGCGGGCCGCCCAATGCCACGACGCCCGTCATCCGGTTATATGCCGCCTTGGGAGTGTTCTGGCCGGTGAGGGAGAACGGCCGGGCGTCCAGAGCGGAGTTGTCGAGGACGATGCCGATTCCGCCGTTGTACAAGCCGTTTCCGCCGTTGCGATGATTCCCGAACGCCGCGGCTTGCGCGAAGGAGGAAGTGGCGCCGTTGTTCATGCTGCCGTTGATGAGGAGGCCGTCGGCGGCGCGCTGAGTAAGATCGTCGCCGGGCGTCTGGGTGGCGGGAGCGGTAGCGGCCGGTGGCTCGTTCCCGGCCGGCGCGGGCATCGTTGGCCGCTGAATCTCGGCCTGAATCCGGCTGAGCGGTAGCAGCTTTAATTCCCATTTCGCGGCGGGCGCATCGGGCGCGACCGCGACATCCCGCTCAGCCGCCTCGAAGCCAAACATCTCCACCTTCATCTTGCAGGTTCCATCCCTCAAGTCCGGAAATGAATAGAAGCCCCGTAGATCGGTGAAGGCCTCGAATTTCTTGCCGTCCTGGACCGCCGTCACCGTGGCGCCGGGAACCGGCAAGCCGCCGAAGCTGACAGTTCCATGATGTTCCGAAGCCGCCATGGAGGACGCGGCGAGGCAGGCAAGTGCGCAGAGACGGAAATAGCGATCGATGTGCGGACGTCGCATGGGAATACCCTGGGCGCCGCGTCTCGCATCGGCGGTCAATTCTCCGTCGGCGCCTTCTCGATGCGATCCACGATCAGGACATCCATGGGCGCCTTGCGCGGCTCCAGTTTTAACCCGTAGCGCCGCACCGATTCGAAGATCGTCCCAGCCGGCTCCGCGGGCGGATCGGACGGCTGGCCCCCAGCAGGCGGAGGCGGCGGCATCTGCCCTCCCTTGCCCCCCGGCATGCCGCGCATCGTTTCCGGCGAAAACACAAGGTCGAAATCGTACTGGCCCTCAATGCCCGTCATGTCCACTACCGGGCGCTCGGTAAAGTGCGAAATCATTTCCGCCAGTCCGGCGAGCGTCGCCGATGGCGCCTTCAAGTGCGCTCCGGCTGGATCGATTTGCATCATCATCTTTCCGCGAGGCATTCCACTGCCGTCCACCTTACCGCCCGCCGCGGCCGCATCGCCCGGCGAAACCTCCGCCGGTTTCAACTTTGCACCGCCCTTGCCAACCACCAGCGCGTAGATGGAATGAACCTTTGAATCGCGATGCACCAAAAGCTTGAACCGGTCGGCCAGCAGCGCCTGCAGCATCTCCGGGATCTGATCTTTCGACGGCCCCGCCGGGAGCTTGGCCACGATATCGAAGCGCGTGTCGCCGATCCAATCCGGCCCCTGCACTTGAAAATCCTTCACCCGATACGCGACGCGGATGCATTCCTTCAGCGACACGTTGGTGTATCTCAACATGCCGCCGTCGGCGTTCATCCCGATAAACACACGGCCTGTCGTCGGGGGCGCGGAGGGCTTGATCGACGCCACTTCAAACGCAACGCCGCTGGATGGCTGTTGGCCGGACGCCATGAGGCAGCCAAGCAAAGACGCGCACAAGATCCACGGTTTCATGTCTCCAGCTTGCGCCGGATCGCATGTTCGCCGCGCAAAATGTATGTAAGGAATGTAAAGGTGTATAGCCGCTTTGTGGACTCACCCTCAACCGTAGGGAGTGCTGCGGGCCTCGACCCGGCGCGGCCGGTCTAGCCGGTGGCGAGTTTCTGCAGGCGTTCGACGGCCTCGATGAGGTTCACGGGCCGCCACATAATTTTCACCACTACGCCGCCATCCTTCGTCGGGGCGTCTTCGGCCTTCTGACGGTCGGAATCGCCCAGCTTCTTGCCGGATAGCAAGTAGTTCTGTTCGTAAATCTCGGCCGCGCGCCGGTCGAAATCGATGCGCTTGGTCCCGCTCCCGTCAAGCATAAAACCGGCGAGCTGGGCTTGAATCTCCAGAAGATAACCGGGAAGGAAAACCTTTTCCGTCGATTTCCGGTCGTTGACCCATTCAATCAAATCGAACCGGTTCTCGGCTTCCGGCCCGACGTTGGTTTGGTAAATATAGCCTTCGATAGGGTCTCGAGTCGACGTCCGATTCGTACTCAAAAAGACATAAGCGTGACCGACGCCCTTGCCAATTACGTCGATGCGAACGACAAAGTAACCGCGAGCCTGTTGCATCTCGAGGAAAGCCTGCTTCATGCGCGCATTGTCGGCGATGTTAATGCCCGAGCTGGGAGTGTCCCGCAGGCCATCCCCGATGAGGATTTCGCACATCCGCGGAGCGCTGTCGCCGCAGCCCATGGGGGCCTGCTTCAGATAGTCGAGCTTGGAGCGCTTCCAATCGTCTACCATCATCCCGATCGTGATGCCTTCGTCGTCGAGACCCTTGAAGCGAAGCATCGCGTCGGCGTTGCTCCAGGCCGTGATGATGGCGTGACGGAGAGATTCGTTTAATGGGTCCGGCATGTAGTTACTCTATGTCGAATCCGAGCGAATTACAACTGAAAGGCATCTTACTTCCTTCGGGCCGAAGGCTACACCGCCAACTTGTACCCGACGCCCTTTACCGTAAGAAGAAAGCGTGGATAGCGCGAATCGGTCTCGATCTTCTTCCTCAGCCCGGCTATATGCACGTCCACGGTGCGGCTGAGGGTATCGCCTTGCAGGCTCCAGACCTTCTCCAACAGTTCCTCGCGCGCCACAACGGCGCCGCGGCGCTCGATCAGATATTCCAACAGCCGGAACTCCACCGGCGAGAGCGTCAATGGCTGTCCGGCGCGCGTCACTTCGTGTTTGCGCAGATCGAGGCGCACGTCGCCGAAGCCGGCATACCCGGCGGCCACCGCGATCCCGCCGCCCGATCGCCGCAGCAGCGCTTCGATGCGCGCCATCAGCTCCACAGGCTCGCAGTTTTTTTGCACGTAATCGTCGGCGCCGAGCTTCAACCCCACCACTCGGTCCACCACCTCGCCCCGCGCCGTCAGCATCAGCACCGGCGCGCTCACTCCCTCGCGCCGCAGATCGCGGCAAATATCGAAGCCGCTCTTGCCCGGCAGCATCACGTCGAGGACGATCAAATCGGAAGGCCGCGCCAGCCCAGCCTCGTATCCCGCAAGCCCCGTCCGCTCCCACTCGACCTCATATCCTTCCGACTCAAGCCGATCGATCAGGCCCACCGCGAACGCTGCCTCGTCTTCGACCAACAGAATGCGCCTCATACCGGCAAATGCATCGTGAAGGTGCTCCCGCGCCCCGGCTCGCTCACCACCGTCACGCTGCCGCGATGGGCCTCGGCGGCGCCGCGCACAAGGCTCAATCCGAGGCCCGAGCCCGGAATCTGAGCCTCGATGGCCGCCGGTCCCCGGCAGAACGGCTCGAAGATATCCGCCTGCCCGGCCGGTTCGATGCCGGGGCCACGGTCCTCGACGCCGATCCGCACTTCTCTTTGCGCGGCCGAGTAAGTGGCGCTCACTCGAATCCAATGTCCTCCGTTGGCGTGCTTCTCCGCATTACTTAGCAGATTGTCGACCGCGGTCCGGAGTAACTCAGCGTCGCCCGATACCTCCGGCAGATCCGCGCTTAGCGCCGTCTCCAACTCGAATCCGCCGCGCGCCAGGTCCGCCCGCCGCGCTTCGATCGCATCCTCGATGAGGCGGCGCACATCGACGGCGTGATTCATCTGCCGCCTCGCGCCCGAATGGATTCCCGCATATTGCAGCGTCTGCTCCACCATCTCGTTCAGGCGCCGGCTTTGTTGGTGGATAAGCTCTCCGTACTGTTTCACCCGCTCCGCGCCCTCCACCAAGCCGTCCGCCTGGTTTCGCGATAACATCGCGATGGCTGCGACCGGCGTGCGCAGCTCGTGCGAAACGCCGGCGACGAACTGCAGCTTTTGATCCGCCAGCCGTTGCATGCGCCGCGCCGCGATCACCAGAAAGACAATCGCAGCTAGTACCAACGCTTCGACGCCCAGGCTCGCCAGCAGATCCCGCCGGCCGCTGCGTTCGAAAGCCGCGGCCAACGGCACGCCCTTATGCGCGACGTCCAATTCCCAGATGCCCGGGCCGAACAATTCCGCCAGACCCTTCGAGACAACAGTCTCGGTATGCCGCAACCACACCATCGTCTGCCCCGGAACCGGAGGGGCGCCCAGCGGCGATTTGGAGAACGCCAAACTGCCGGGATCGACTGAGAAAAACGGTTTCCGCAAATCCGCGCGGATCGGCGCACCGTAAAGCACCTCGCGCGGCTGGCTGCGCGAAACCACCGCGAAATCGTACTCTCCAGCCGCCGTTCCGCCAAAGCTTTGACGGATCAGTTGCGGGAAGAGCGTATCGCGCAAGTAAGCCTGGCCGATGCGCGCCACGAAACAGCGGTCCGGCTGCCGGCGGAACGTTTTCAGAAAGCGCTGGCCGCTGGCGCCATGACGCTCCGCCATCGCGACGTCGAATATCGGCGCCACCAACGCGAGCGGCCGCTCGATGGCCGGCTCCGCGCACCGGGGAACCGGCATCCATTCCGGCGCCCGAGCCGAGGCGAAGATACCTGCTCCATTGAGACGCCGCACATTGGGCTCGCCCTTGGCCGGAATGTCGAAATAATAAAGCTCATCGATCAGCTTCGGGACCGCCGCGAGCCGCTGCCCCGATCGCAGCGCGTTCCAGGCGTCGCTTCGCAGAAACTCCGCCGCCTGTGCGGCGATGCCGTTGAACTCGCCCGCAAACAACGCGGCTGCCGAATCCAGATGTTCTTTTTCGCGCTGCGCGTCCGCTTCCGCCACCCGCGTGGACCACCTGTATTGCACGATAGCCAGCGCAGCCAGCAACATCGCCAACGCGCAGGAAATCGCCAGTAACATGCGCAAACCGGACGATCGTCCCATCGACCTGCATTCTAGCCAATGGGCCGGGATAGCGCTAGTGAGCCGCGTCTTCGGCTCCCGCCCGACCGAGCGCCTCGTTCCGGTCGGCGAAGGCCCGCATCCGGAAGCGATCGCGCAAAAACATGCGGATGCGATCCACATGCCTATCTCTATCGCATAGGGCCGGATCCCCTTCCGATTTTGCCACTCCGAGCGCGCGGGGCGGGGTCGTAGCGCCCGAGCCTGTGTCCGCACGTCGATATCATTGCAGAGAATGGCGCAGATGAGATGGACGGCGGTCTACATGAAAGTGCCGGAAGGCTATATCGCATTCGTCGAAGAACTGCCCGGCGCCAACACGCAAGCGGAAACGCTGGAAGAGGCGCGCTCGAATCTGGAGGAAGCCGTCGCGATGGTGTTGGATGCCAACCGCGAGTTGTCGGAGAAGTCGCTGGAGGGCGCGGAGGTCATCCGCGAAACCCTGATCCTACCCGCCGCTTGAAACGCGCCGAACTCATCCGGCATCTGGAGCGGCGGGGCTGCGAGCTTCATCGCGAGGGTGGCAACCACGCAATATACGTCAACCGAAAGGCGCGGAGAACTTCGGCGGCTCCCTGTCATCGCGAAGTGAACGATTTTCTGGTGCGAAAAATCTGCGACGACCTCCAGATTCGGCGGCCGTAGGATGATGGATTCTCTTGGCTTTCGCGGAGCCCCATGCGCTTACGCGGCAAAGAGAACTTCAGCGGCTCCGGGACAAACGCGCCGCCAACGATGGCGAAGGTGGGCCGCGATTCACCGTGCGTGAGCAAACGCGGAAAACGTCGCTAACTACGCCCCAGTTCCGCTTCGCTCGCTTCGATCTCCAGAAACAACAACCCCGCTCCCAACGTTTTCCCTTGGGCGTCGATACGCAGGGAGAGTGTGCCTCCGCCGCCCAGGGCTTCGTGCAAAAGAAAATTGAGCGCGCCGAGATTCGGCAATTCATAGCGCTCCACTTCGCCGAGCACGAGTTCGCCGAAATGGGCTTTGACGCGTTCGGGCGTGACTTCGCGGACCAGGATCGGGTAGTGCTTCGGATCGTAAGCGATCACGCCGATGTTGGCGGTGTCGCCTTTGTCGCCGGAGCGGGCGTGGGCGATTCGGGAAAGTGGGATGGTCATTTTTCGATCCCCTCGACGCGGGTTTCGATCAGTTCGCGCGGAATCAGCGCCGGCCAGAAGGCCACCACTTCGCGCACCGGCGGACGGCCGTCGCCGAAACCGGTGGCCGTGGGTGGGCCGTTCAACACCAAAGGAACCAGCTCGCGGGTGAAGCGGTCGACCGCTTTGCGATCTGGGCCGCGGACACCGATGCGAAGCTGCACCTCGGCCGGCGAGCCGTTCACGGGAGCGGCGGGGCCGTGGCAGGAATTGTAGCCGAGGATCTCGCTATGGATCGCCTCGAACTTCAATCCGAGTTGCGCGACGCGCTCGCGCACGATACGATCCGCCGCCTGCGCTTTTTCGACCGCCTGCGGGGCGCTATAGACGAGCGTCCCGGTGGCCTTCCACCCATAGGCGTAAGCGATCGAGAGCTTCAGCATGGGCGTGCGCGGTCCGCCTTGGATACCACTGACGCGGACGCGATTGGCGCCGGACGCGGCGAGGCGGATGCTGGTGAAATCCGCCGTGCAATCGGGAGTGATGTAGTTCTTCGGATCGCCCAGTTCGTAGAGCAATTGCTCCTTCACAGTGTCGAGGGAGACGCGGCCGCCGGTGCCGTGGTGCTTGGTGACGACGAAGCTGCCGTCGGGATCGGCTTCGACGATCGGGTAGCCGATATTGGCCATGTCGGGGATGGATTGCCAATCGGCCTGGCAGTTGCCTCCGGTGCATTGTGCGCCGCATTCGATGATGTGGCCGGCGATCGTTCCGGCCGCAAGGCGGTTCCACTCGGCCATGTGCCATCCATAGCGGTGAATCATCGGCGCCAGCGCCAGGGCGGTGTCGGTGCAGCGGCCGGCGATCACCACATCGGCGCCGGTTGAGAGCGCCTCCACCAGCGGGAACGCTCCGATATACGCGTTGGCGCTGAGGATGCTGTCGCGAATTCCCGCTAACGGCTCGCCGGTGTCCATGTTGCGCATCTCGTGCCCGGCGTCGAGCAGTTCGTCGATGCGATCGAAAATGTCGTCGCCCTGCACCACAGCCACTTTTAAACCGGGCGCCAGCCGCCGGACTTCCCTGGCGCAGGCCACCGGGTTGACACCGCCGGCATTGGCCAGAACCTTGATGTTACGTTCGCGCAGCAGCGGGCCGATGCGGGCGATGAGCGGCGGAAAATCGCGGGCGTAGCCGAGCGCGGGGTCGATCTCCTTTTGCTTTTGGAGGATCGACATCGTCACCTCCGCCAGGTAGTCGAGAATCAAATAATCGATGGGGCCTTGTTCGACGAGGCGGACGGGAGCTTCCAACCAGTCGCCCCAAAAGCCTTGACCGTTAGCGATGCGAATCATGGTGGTCTTTTTATAGTGTCTCTAACACAAGATGTTCACGGTGACGGGACGCGAGCGCCGCTTCGAGAGCGAGGCTTAACACGCGGCGGGTCTCGAGCGGATCGATCAGCGCGTCTACATGTCCGCGAGCCGCCGCGTGCCGCGCGTCGAGCCAGCGCTCGTAATCGGAGCGCGTCTGTTCGATGCGCGCCTTCAGTTCCTCGGGAACCGCGTCCCCCGAAGCTCGCAACTTTTCAAGCTCCGGCCCATGGACGGCCTGAACGGCGGAGTCGCCCTCCATCACGCCGATCCGCGCCGTAGGCCAGCCGAAGGCGAAGTGCGGATCGAACCCTTGGCCCGACATTGCGTAGTAGCCCGCTCCGCTGGCGTGGTTCAACGTGAGAACGATCTTCGGAACCGTGGCGCAGGCCATCGCCTCCACCATCTCCGCGCCGGCGCGAATGATCCCGCCGCTTTCCGCCTCCGCGCCCACCATGAACCCGGAGACGTCCTGAAAATAGAGCAACGGCGTACCGGCGCGTTCGGCGTTTTCGACGAAGTAAGCCGCCTTGCGCGCCGACTCGGTGTAGACGATGCCGCCGATGCGCGCCCCGCCGGCGGTTTTGAGAAAGCCGCGGCGATTCGCCATCAGCGCCACCGGCATCCCATGCAGACGCGCGTGTGCGCAGAGGATCTCCGGGGCGTATTCGGGTTGAAATTCAAGCGTGCCGTCGCCATCGACGATGCGGGCGATCACCTCCTCGACGGCGTAGGGCAAGCGGTGATCGGCCGGGAGCAGATCGTACAGGCCCTCGGCGGGCTTGGCCGGCGGTATGCCTTTTGGCCAGGGCGCGGGCGCCGGCAGATCGCGAAACTTTTGCCGGATCAGGCGCAGGCAATCGGAGTCGTCCTTGGCCATATAGTGCGAGACCCCGCTGGTAGCCGTATGCATGTGCGCGCCGCCCAGCGTTTCCGCGTCGATGATTTGCCCCACCGCCCCCTTCACCAGGTTCGGCCCGCCGAGCCCCATGAAGCTGGTCTTGTCGACCATGAAAATAACGTCGCTGAGCGCGGGCAAATAAGCGCCGCCGGCGATGCACGGACCCATCACCGCGGCGATCTGCGGCACCTTCAGCTTGCGGCGCATGAGCGAGTTGTAATAAAAAATCCGCGCCGCGCCGTATTGGCCGGGAAAAATGCCGTCCTGGAGGGGAAGGTTCACGCCGGCCGAATCGACCAGATACACGATGGGCAGGCGGTTGCGCATGGCGATCTCCTGCGCGCGGAGAATTTTGGTGATGGTCTCCGGCCACCACGCGCCGGCCTTCACTGTAGCGTCGTTGGCGACGACGACGGCGGGCCGGCCCTCGATTTTGCCGAGGCCGGTGACCACGCCCGCTCCCGGCGCCTGGCCGTCGTAACGGTCGTAAGCCACGAGCAGGCCGATCTCCAGAAACATCGAACCGGCGTCGATCAATTGCCCTACGCGTTCCCGCGCCGTCAGCTTGCCGTCGCGGTGTTGCTTGTCGATTTTCTTCGGGCCGCCGCCGAGACGCAGGCGGTCTTCCAGGTCGAGCAGCGACTCCACCAGTTGCTTCATTTGGCCCGTTGGCGCGGCGGTATTCACGATTCCCAGGGTATTGTATCTGCATGACCGGCATCGACACCCGCGCCGCCAAAGCCGCCAGGCGCGTGTGTCTGGTGGCGGTGGCC
>VFSW01007926.1_pt1 | contig 15344 bp, 11 predicted proteins | sample 5358111 | NCBI WGS metagenome assembly VFSW01 (sample SAMN11554181, study PRJNA540505) | mine drainage metagenome | isolation source: sediment from site ElyBrook_90M | place: USA: Ely Copper Mine, Vershire, VT | collected 2017
TTGTTTATATGTGCCTGGCACTTTATATGTTGCAAACGACTCGCGGCAGTGCTTGAGTAGCGCGGCTACGTCGACTTCCTTCGCAGCCGGTACCACGTACAGCGCCACTTTCTCGTCCCCTCTCTCGTCGATCGCAGCTACCGCTGCTGCCTGCGCCACATCAGGGCGCTCTGTGGCAACCGCTTCCACTTCGTTCGGATACACCTTGAACCCGGACACGTTGATGACATCACTCAACCGATCCACAATGAAGACGAATCCTCGTTCGTCCATACGGCCCAGATCCCCGGTTCGAAGCCACCCGTCTGCCGTGAAGGCCTGTGCTGTCAGTTCCGCCTGCTTCCAATAGCCACTCATCACCTGCGGTCCTTTCACACACAACTCGCCGATTTGCCCCGCAGCTACCTCGGCGCCGTCCTCCCCAATTACAAGCACTTGCGTCGAAGGCATCGGAACGCCGACAGAACCGTTGAAGTCCGCATCGGGCGGATTGATGCACACACCTGGAGAACACTCCGTGAGGCCCCAGCCCTGCGTGAGCGCGACTCCGGTGACCTTCGACCACTCCTCCGCAATCGTGCGGCTCGTATCCATTCCGCCGGTCAAAGCTATTTGCAAATCCGAAAAGTCGAGCTCCGTGAACCCCGGCGTGCTCAACAACGCACGGAACAGCGTATTCACACCGCTGATGAAGCCAGGACGATACTTGCCAAGTTCTTTCACAAACCCGCGCACGTCCCGCGCATTCACGATCAGAAGATTGCTCCACCCCAATCTCATGAACAGCAGAAAATTCCCTTCTAGCGCGAAGATGTGATAGAGCGGCAGTGCAGTGACCGCCAGGCCCGACGGGCGCAGCGCCCCCTTGACCCACGCCTGCGACTGCAGAATGTTCGCGCACAGATTGGCGTGCGTGAGCGCTGCCGCTTTCGGGGCCGCCGTCGTTCCGCCCGTGTATTGCAGAAACGACAGATCCGCGCCGGCAACCGGCACCTCGACATAAGTTTCGGCGCTTCCGCGCCTCACTGCCTCGGCCCACGCGATTGCGCACGGGATCACCGCAAACCTTTTGCCGGCACCCCGCCGCGCGACCCGATTGACAACTAATCTCTTAAAGCCGCCCAGCAGATCCCCTACTTCGGTCACACACACACGGCGGACTGCCGTGCGCGCCAGAACGGGCGCCACGGCTTCGAGGACATTCGCTAGGGCCACCAACACCGTCGCCCCGGAATCCTCAAGCTGCAACTGCACTACCCTGGCCGTGAACAGCGGATTGATATTGACCACGACCGCGCCCACGCGAAACGCCGCGCACAGGACCACCCCATACTGCAGCACATTCGGCAGCATAATTGCGACCCGATCACCTTTTCGCACACCTTCGCTTTGGAGCCAGGCGGCGAACTGCAGCGAGTACCGGTCGAGCTCCGCGAACGTGAACCGGCGACCCATCTGAATTAGCGCGACTTTGGCCCCCTCGCTACGAAACGCCTCCTCCACGAGCTCCTTGAGCGACAAGAGCGCGGCGGTATTCACCGTCTGCGCTACCCCTGCCGGGTACGATGCACTCCATCGATGAACATTCGGGGCGCTGCCGTTCATGTCGGGTTGCTCACTCCGCGGCGCGCCTTTTGGATTCATCTTTGAAGCGCTGCTCGTGCAGTGCCACAAGAGACCGCCATTCCGTACCGTGCTCCGGACAATTCGCGACTGATCCGTCCGTCGTCACTGCGGCCATGAGCGTGCTGGCCGAACGCGACAGCGCCTCACTCCAGACCTCCTGGACAATCGCTTGTACTCGCTGCGAGTCGTCCTCCGTCGCCGCCCTCGACAAGACGAGAATCACTTGCCCCCGGTCGAATCGCGCGAAGGTATCGGCCCCCTCGATGGAATCCATGACTCGATGTGCGATCGCCGCCTGGGTGCTGTAGTACAGGCTGTCATCTGCCATGTGTTGCTTCAACTCGCGGTAATTGTGAACGGCCACGGCGACGCTTCCCGTTGGCTGGCCGGTTCTCTTTGCGCGTTCAGAAAAATAATGCAGCCGATCAAACGCCATGTGCCTTTCCGGCACCCCGCTTTTGTCATGTATGCGGACTTTCATGTCCTGGCGGTCGGAGAGTTCGCGGGCGCGGGATATGTCTATCGACAGGCCCCGAAGCCTGATGATCTTTCCTGCCTCATCGCGCTCCGGTACCCACCTCGTAAATAAGAGAAGCACCACACCGTCAAAGAATTTTTCTTCGTACACTATCTCGCCCGCTGTTCCGTGCCGCAGCGTGTGTTCCACCGCATTCCGTGCAAGCGGACGGTCTTCTTCGCGGATAGTCGCCAGGAAGGTGTCGAAGGGAATGGTCTTGATCGGGCTCTCGACACCCAGAAAGTGTTTCATGGACCCATGAAACACGATCATTCCTCGGTCAATCTCGTACGTCCATTCGGCCACCTTTGCAAGCCGCCAGGTGGCGAGCAGCTTCGCCTTGGTTTGCTCCAAGGCCAGTTCTGCCTCTTTGCGTTCCGTGATGTCCTGGACCGCTGCGGCTACCGTGCCGGACTCCGTTGCGACGGCATTGATATGAACCCATCGAAAGGTGGCGTCTTTCTCCCATCGGCAATCCATACTGCAGGACGGCTCTGCTGATGCTGTCCCCGACGCGTTCGGATCTGTGTAAGCAATGACGCGCTCGAGAGCGCTTCGGACACTTCCCTCGTCGTCCCGATGAATCTGTCGATAAAAGTTGTCCAACGTAAGCCGAGAGGAAGGCGAATATGCCGTTCCCAGGAGTTCCGCGGCAAATTCCGATACGGCGACCCTTCGGGTCTCGGTCGCAATCTCAATGTGCGCGAGACGGCCTAGTGTCTGCACACGGGCAAACTGGCGCGCGACGACCTCCGCCCGCTGTTCGGCTGCCGCCGTCGTCGTCGTGTTCTGCACGACGAAAAACACCCGCGTCACGTTGACCCTGTCTTCCAGCTGCGGGATACCGTGAAACTGCAATGTCTGCGCCGGCGCACCTCCGTCAAGGCCGCGCCGAAGCGTAATATTGGCGCGCTGCTCCTTCCTGGACGTGCGAATACTTTCCAGCAAGTCCGCTACCGCACCCACTTCCTTTTCGCCTAGCGCGCCCGTTAAGGCTGACAGAAACTTCTTTTCCAGGGCTTCGGAATCCACACCCAGCATTTCGGAGGCACTTTTTGACCACTCTGCACGTCCCGACGACAGCTCGATCTCGATGCTGCCGATTTGGGCGACTTGCTGCGCGTACTCAAGACTGGTGTTCTGCTTGGAGATTAGGCGCTCACTCTGCTTGCGCGCCGATATATCGCGCCACACAGCCAGCTGCGCCGGCTCATTCTCATGAAGCGTCGGCACGGTGAGGCCTTCCACCTCGATGGTTTCTCCATCGAGCGTTAGGAGGCGGAACTCCAACAACGATGCGGAATTGACCGGCTCCTGCAGACTCGCCTTGAATCTCGCGCGATCCGCCGGATCTATCAGCGCCAGAATGGGTGTCCCTTCGATTTGTGACGCGGACTGAGCCCGTGTCAACCGCACTCCCACCTGGTTCAAACTGATGATCTTCCCGCCGCTGTGCACCAGGATCACGTCGAAGATCGAATTGACCAGCTGCTCGTACTTAAGTTGATCGCCTTGCCGCGCGCGCACTATCTGCACGCGGTCGGCGCGCGCGCCCAGTATGTTGATTCCTTCGGTAACTTCCGCCGCGATCTTCTCGAACAAATTCACGACGTCATTGGCGAATATGCTGTCGTCCGCGCCAAATACCGCAAGAGCTCCCACGGAGCTCGCGTCCGAAAGCAATGGCACCACAAGCGCTGCGGACGCTTGAGGATCAAGCCATGCGTCGCCGTTGCGGCTCACCGCCGCATCACCCCGCCTGGCGCGCTGAATCTTCCCCGTCCTGATCGCTTCACCGAGCGCGTTGCGACCGTTATTCTGTCCCACATCCCAGGACAGCCCGCCCGGCTGCGTTCCCAAGGCCGACGCCGCGGCGCCGGCGTACACCCGCAGACGCTTGCCGTCCGCGCGCTCCGCCAATGCCACTACGATCCTCGGATAGTGCTCCTCAATCGCCTCGCAGCATTTGTGCAGGAACTCATCAACCTCGTTCGCGCGGGCCAGGTGATGGCGGATGGTGAACAGTATGTCGATCGCGTTGAGTGAGCGGCCGGCACTGATCCGATCCGTGGCGTCCGTGAGGATGCCAACCACGCCGCCCATCTTGCCGCCGCTATAAGTGGGAAAGAGCCGCACGTCCCAATGTCCGTCATGGATGGGGACAGTCTGCGTGACATGCTCTCCTTCAAAGGCCCGACTGATAGCGACTACCAGCGATGGCGAGTCCTGGAACTGCTTCTTGAAGTGCTTTGCCAGGCCTTCCCGAAAATCGGCCGAACCGGAGTGCTCGTCCGAGACCGCGAAGACCAGCGTTCCATCAACGAACCACTTCAGCAAAGCGAGGCTCGACCCGCTCCAGGAGGACAAGATGTCCTTGCTCCCCAGGAATTGATGTACGCCGCCCGCTGACCTGACCTGGTTCATACTCGGTGCCTACGGAAATCGCCTGTGGAAATCATACACTTAAAGGCGTTTCCTGCCAGTCTCTACCCTGCAACTGGTGGATTACGGGTGAGCCATCGCCGTATATTCGCAGACTGGACGATCCGATTTGATGGAGCCGGCAATGCGTGTTGTGGTTACGGGAGCGACCGGGTGCCTCGGGCAAGTGGTCACTCCCCTTCTGTGTAATGATCCCCGCGTTCAGGAAGTCCGCGCCCTGGACATGCGCCCCGGGCACTACAAGCATCCGAAATTTCGCTTCTTCCCATTCGATATGCGCCAGTCGGTTCCAGCGGAGGCCTTCGTCGGCGCCGATACCGTGATCCACCTGGCCTTCGCCATCGCCCAGGGCACCATGACGCCCGCAGAAATGCGGGAAAACAACGTCGGTGGCACCATCAACGTGTATCGCGCGGCGGGCGGCGCCGGCGTCAAAAAAGTCATCAACCTTTCCAGCGTTTCCGTCTACGGCTCCGGGGAGGGTCTGACCGAATCGACCCCGGTGGCTCCCTCAAGCCGCTTCCCCTACGCCCACCACAAAGTCGAAATCGAGCGCAGGTCCAAGTCGGAATTCCCCCACATGGACTTCGTGCATCTTCGGGCCACATACATTTTTGGACCCCGGGCGGCGCTGCTCCTTCGCAAGATGTGCACCGGCGCGTTCTACATAAGTCCGCCGCCCCCTCATCCCCGCGTCCAGATCGGCCACGAGGACGACGTAGCGGCCGCCATCATGGCGGCCTTGGACCCGGCCGTGCGCTCCGACGTCTTCAACCTCGCTGCCCCGGAGGTTGTTACATTTCCAGCAATTGTTAAACACCGCCGCCGGTTCGTAATCGGGTTGCCAATCAGTCTCATCGAGGTCATTGCCGGGCGGCCGCCGCCGGACGGCAGCCCTCGCCTACGGCCCCGCGACACCACGTTAGATATGCTGCGAACAACTCTCACTGTTAGTTGCGACCATGCCAAACAAGTTTTACATTGGACCCCGCGATTCACGCCGTGGCAGGCCCGAGAGTGTTTTGATCTTCCCGCGCCAGCACCATTAGGGTCTGTGTAGGGGTGAGGTGCGACAACAATGCAAAACCGAATCGAACTCCAGCGGCCGAAGAACAAATACACATCGTTTCTGATTCGGTATCAGCCCGGCACCGCCAAAGACCTTCCGTTGGTCTCCCCGTTTGCATTCGAGGCCCTTCGTGCCCTCAAGCGGTCTGCGAACGATTTACGCGCTATTTCTAGCGCTTTCCTGACCGACCCTTTTCTTGCCGCGAAGCTGTGCGGCGTAGCGAACTCCATTTTCTTCAATTTGGAGCATCGGCACGTCCTGACGATCCCAGAGGCCATTGACCGAGTCGGAATCGACTACGCGTCCAACCTCCTGCTGAATGCCCCCACCTCCGCCTTGGGCGAATCCACCGCCGAAGCCACCGAGTATTGGGCGCATTGCATGACCGTCTCTTATGCGACACGCGAGATTGCCGCGCTCGGTTCCTCCTCCGAATGGACGCCCGAGGCCGCAGCCTTCTTAGGCTTGATCCACGACATCGGCTACCTGGTCGAGCTTCACTACAACCCGCAATTCATGCCGGACGTGCTCGCCGCCATCCGAGGAAACGAGCGATCCCCAGACAATCAAACGCACTGCAGCCTAGGCGAATCCCTCTCTGCATTCTGGTCATTGCCAAGCGTCGTGCAAGATGCACTGCGCGCCCATCATGACCTTGAGCGGGCCACAAGCGTTAACGGCCGGCGACTTGCCCACTTGCTGCGGCTTGCGGATCGTGTTGCCTTACAAGCTCCTCTGACCGAAGCGCAGGACGAGGACGCCATCCGGTTGCTCGGCCTCAATCGCTCCGATCTGGACGCCCTCTACCCGAAGGCTAGCGACATCCACCGCGGCTTTATGGACGGCACCGCGCGTTTATAACGGGCGGCGCGGCCTCAAAAGGCGGTCGCCGCCTGCACCGCGATAATGTCCACGTGCGATGACTGATTACCCACAATATCCCCGTACAGGGCTGCGTTTCCCCCATTGATGTCCAGCGGTGCCGCCTGCTCAAACAGATGCGCATACCCCAGGTCTATGGTGAATCGCGGCGCGGGATTCCACTGCAGTCCTGTAGAGATCCACACTCGCGAATTATCGGGCAACCGCGGGTTGCGCGTTGAGGCTGGAACCGGCGTCTGATCGTAGGCCGTGCCCGCGCGCAGCATCCATTGAGAGCTTAGTGTGTACTCCGCCCCGAGCGCGACCCTCCAGGTGTTGTGGTACAGCTCCGGCGTCGCCGACAACAGCGAGCCGGAATCCCGCGTCACATTCAGATTCTTGAATACGCTCCACTGGGTGTACTGCAGATCGGCCACCACCCTGAGGCGCGGATCGACTAGCACATCGGCTGATCCTGTCACTGACGAGGGCAGCGTCAACGGCAGATACACCGACCCATTGGATAGCGCCCCGCCAGCAGACGAGGCCCCCGCAACAATCTCCTGCCCTACCTGATTCGCCACCGTGGGCGCCGAGAATCCCACTGATCCCCGAATAGTCGCATGCACTTCTGACCGGTACGCGAGTCCGAACCGAAGTACATCGTTGACCGTATAAAGAGCGCCGAGGTTGAAGCCCCACCCGGCGCCCGTGCCGCTGACTCGCGTGCTTCCGGACAATCCGGCATTCGCTGCCAGGAGCGATGGGACCGCTGCCGCCGGGATCTGTCCCGCCTGGGCGAGCTGCTGCACGCCGCCGGCGATCGCGGCTGAGTAATCAACACCGCTCGTCAGCGTCGAATTGATTTTTTCGTAGTCAACGCCGGCGCCGATCGACAGATGATTGTTCACTTGCCATGCCACGGCCGGATTGAAGTTCATCGTCTTCAACTCGGAGTAGACGCCTTGGTACTGACCGAGCCAGTTGCCGGCGTAATCCAGTTTCAATCCGAATGGCGCATTGATCGCAAGACCGAGACTCACTGAATCTGAAACAGGACCGACGAGGTATAAATTCGGCACCGTGTTCCACGAGCCGGCATTACCTCCATTGCCACCCAACGCCTGGCCGTACGCCGGGATGGAATTCGTGTTCGTGAAACTCGAGGACACGTCAATCAGCGTGAGGCCCGCAGAGGACGTGAACTGCTTAAACGCCGTGATTCCCGCGGGATTGTAATAGAGGATGGAAGGATCATCGGGCGTGGATGCCGTCCCGGCGAAGGATCGCCCCAGGTCGCTCGCGCTTTGCTCTTGAATCGCGAACGCACTGGCGCAGGCCTCGCGCACCACTCCGACCCCCGCACAGCAGCCCATCACAATGGTCGCTGGCAATACCCACGGTTTTTTCCCCATCGACGCTCACTCCCTGGCGGCTTTGTTATAAAAATCGCTTTGACTATACAAGCCGGAACAATGTGCCTACAAGTTTGATTATTCCGACTGGCAGATTATGGTATGAACTGACCATATTTGATAGGGACCGGTGTGCGGCAGGATCGTATGCGCTCACCCTCCCCTCTCGGGTCTTCCTTGAGGCCGATAGCGTTGCGAATTCGACGCGACGCGCCGGTGTCCTGTTAGCGCGCAAGGACCGCGCTTGGCCGCGGGTCGTCCACGGAGTCCACATGCAGCGCAGGCCCATCAAAACTGGCCGGAGCATTTGCGGGCCCCTGTGGGCGATGCTCGACGGATGGCCCGTGCCCGCGGTGTGTGATATCCCGATAATCTGTGAGTCCGCGAAATGCGTCGGCCAGTTGCCAATTAAGGCAACGTGATGCAGGATTGACCTTGCATGGCTACACGGTCGTTCAGCAGTTTTGGGTACGTGCTGGTTTTTTCAGCCCGTATGGCTTTTGCTTCCGGGCTTGATTATCGTTCCGGACGGCCTTAGGCTTAACATATGAGCACACCCTCGCCGTCTGGAAATTTCTCTCCTCACTCCGCGTCGCTGGCGGATTTGGTCGAGCTGTACGAAAACGCGGACAAGGTCATCGAGGCCAGCCGCGAGGATGCGATGCGGCCGGAGAATCGGAAGGTTCTAAGACCATTCGTCATGAAGGACGTGTGCAAACTGTTGAATATCCATTCAACAGTGTTCTATGAGAAAACCAGGGACGTGCCCGCCCTGGCCGGAACGAAGGTGAATAATCAGCGGCAATTTAGCCTTGAGGACGTTCACCGTCTACAGGCACACCTTGGAAAGCTGCCGAGGCAGATGTATGGCATCGACCGTGCTGTCACCGTGGCCGTTGCCAACTTCAAGGGTGGAGTGGCCAAAACATTCACCGCCGTCACCCTCGCCCAATACTTCGCCCTCCGCGGGTATCGGACACTGATGATCGATACGGATCCGCAGGGCAGTCTGTCCACAACTTTCGGACTTAGTCCGGCCTCGGTGGATGACTGGAAGACGATTCTCCCCTACCTCTACGGCAGGAAGTACGTCGAGCAATTCGGACACGAGTGGCCGAAATCGTTCGCAGAATCAATCGACAAGACCTACTGGAGTGGTCTGGATATCGTCGCGGCCAATCTGGAGCTCTACTCCGGCGAATTCGTCATGCAACTGCGCCGACAGGATGATGAGCGCTTCCACTTCCATAAGCCGATCTACGATGCCATCGAGGACGTGCGGAGCGATTACGACATCATCGTCATCGACAACCCCCCTGCCCTTTCGCTTTCGACGGCTGCGGCTCTTTACGCGGCCGATGCCCTCATAGTCCCCACCCCGGCCGACATGCTGGATTTGGAGTCGGCTCGAGCCTTCATAAAGCTCGCAACCGAGATCCTGGGCGCGGTTGAGAAGACCTTCGGCGAGCGGAAGGTGTTCGACATTTTCCGTGTACTGGTTACCAAATTTAAGACTGGCAGCGATGCACAGCAGCGGCTTGCAGCGACCATTCGGCAGATCTTCGGTGAATATTGCGTGCCTCAACCAATGGTCCAAAGCGAGGCGATCCAGCGGCTTGCCCAAGGCTTCCTGACGATCTACGAGGCCGACCCGCGCGCAAAGGGGCGAACTGCCCTCAAAAACGCGCTGGACGCCGCCAATGACGTTAACCGTCTCGTTGAGGCGGATTTCATCTCGCTCTTTCAATCGCGGCAGGCCACAGCGCACGGCGCGAATCGAAGCGGCAAGGAGATAGCGGCATGAGCGAGGGCAAAACCCGATTTAAGGACATTGGATCAATCTCCGCCGGCTTGCCTCTTAAGGGGTTCGGCCTGCGCCCGAAGGGCACCGTCATCGATCCATCTACTCAAGCGGTAACTGCCGTGGGTCGGCAGGCAGAGGCGGCCCAAAAGTCACTTGTTGCCCAAATCGACGAACTAAAGGCTGAGCGCACCACCGGCATGGTTCTCCTGCGCTTGGACCCCAAAACCATCAAACCCACGAAGTTCGCAAACCGCGACGCGCGCGGACTCACGATCAAGGACCCAGCCTTTGCAACGCTGAAGGAAAGCATTCGCACCAACGGCCAGGACACTCCGATTCGAGTCCGACCGGGGAAGGGCGGGGAGGGCAAAGATTACGAGGTCGTGGAGGGGCACCGGCGCCTTGCAGCCATAGTGGAACTCGATGCCGAGACTGATGGTGGGTTCCTGATCCTTGCGCGGATCGACGCGAAGGCCGCGGAGACGAAGGATTTGGTCCTCAAGATGTACCGCGAGAATGAGGAGCGGGCGGACCTGTCGGCCTTCGAGAAGGGCTCCATGTTCAAGCAATGGCTGGCAGAGGGGGTCTACGAGTCGCAGCGTGAGATCGTCGCGGCAACGGGACTGTCCGAGACCAGGGTGAGCCAGTGTTTGACCATTGCAAACCTGCCGGCAGAGGTTCTTGCGGCATTTGGCGATGAACGCCAGATTTCACTGCGATGGAGTCCGGCGCTCGCCAAGGCTCTCAAGGAGCAGTCGGCCGAGACCGTGAGCCGCGCCCGTCGGCTTGCGAAGCTCTCTCCGCGGCCCGACGCCGAGTCGGTCTACAAGGCGCTGACCGCCGCGGCCGCCCTGCCTCGGAAGGATCGTGGCTCCAAGTCAGAATCCGTCAAGATGAACAACAAGACGCTTTTCACCGCTTCGCTGCGAGGGGGCCGGATCTCCATGACCCAGAAGCAGCTACCGCCTGAAAGGCACGCTGCCGCGTACGAATTCTTGAAGGCGTCGTTCCAACAGTGGTTGGACGACAACGGGGGGTCCGGGCAGTGAGAGCAGTCACGCTGTTCACGGAACTTTTACGCGTAAAAGTTTGGGGGTTGCTCGGCTCTCGGACGCAAACTTTTACGCGTAAAAGTTTTGCACCTCCGCCCCCGGGCAGCGAGAATGAAGACTTCACGAAGGGCCGCTCAAGCGGCCCTTCGGCTGTTATGGGATCGGTAATTTTTGAAGGAGGGTCTATGCCACCACAGAAATGAAAAAGCCCCAACGAGCGGGGCTTTCTCAATTCAAGGACTGCTCAGAGGATTCGCTTAGAACCCGCCGAACTGACCCCGATCTGGTAAATCAAGGTTAGTTGCCCGGTTTCCCTGGGTCAAGAGCGAATCCCCCAAAACAGTCCCTTTTTAACATTCGCGACTGTCGAAGGGAGCTTTATGGCCAACGATAATGGTGGCGCGGGACACCTATGCCCGCAAGAAACGTCTGATCCCAGGACCCGCATCTCGCAGGAATGTTTCTTCACTGCCAGGCCGGAACCGTTAGAGGCTTGGCTTTGGAAGGCGAAGGTGCCCGCAAGCGCCGAGCGAGTGTTTTGGCTTCACTGGCGGGAGGGCCTTCGCAATCACGACTGGTGCTCATCGGTGCCCATCAGCCAGGTAGCGGCGCGATGCTTGATGGACGAATCCACCGTCACGCGCGCGTATCAGATCCTTGCACGACTCGGCTTGCTGCGGCGGACCGACCCCGGGCGCGACCCACGAAATCCGTTCAACCAGGCCACAGCAGTCACGGAGGTATTTGTTCCCCGGGCGCTGGTCCAGGGCTTTCACGCTCTGCCAAAGCGCGCCAAGGCGGCCACCAGAGCGACGACGCCCGTCGCGTCACCGACACCGGCAGCGTCACCGACCGCGCCCACTGCTGATACACCCAAGGAATCAAAGCCCCACGTCTCGTGGAAGGAGAGGCGGAAGGAAATGGCGTCCTGGGAATCCGCCATGTCGGAGAAGGAGCGGAGCAATTTCCGAGATTCGATGTATCGACGCTTGCCGGGCATGACATTCGATGCCGAGACGACGGTCTCGGAAGACATCCGTAAAGCCATCCTGGCCTACTTGGGGGCGCTGGTGGCCTCAAGCGCCGCCAAGGCGGCACCGACTCCGGCTGCGCCCCCTGCAGCCTCTAATGGCCCCAGGAAGCTCACCCTTTTCGAGCTCGCCCGCCTGAGACGAGAACTACAGAAAACTGCCGACACTAGCGACGTTGCTGAACTGACCCGGCAAGTGCTTTGGGCGGTAGAGCAGGGGGCATTGCTGAAACTTCCGTCAGCGAAAGCCCTGAACGTCGCCCTCAAGAAGATCCGCGAAGGGGCTTGGACTCGCCCTCACCGTATGCCGCCCAACTGGACCCGCTCGATTGCCGCCCCCGAGACCTGCGGGGCCGCATAGGGAATACAGGATTTATTCCGGAATCATGAATATCAAAACATAAGGCCTTCGGCCGTTGGTTGATATGCGAACCCCAAGACGAGAGGGCAGGGGAGGGGGCACCGAAGCATCGTGGCATCGACCGCACTTGCGGCGGCTACACGGGACGAGCTGCCGCAGGATCGCTAGACCTTTGCTGGAGGGCCAGGCGCCGTGGCCGATTGCCCAGGACGCCGAACCACAATACTTATCTGTGGATAACCGTGGAACATGCAATTTATGCTTCTACGGAATATTTATCTTCATTTCAATGGCTTATGTCGCTTCGAACATTGTGATTCGGATTGTTCCACGAGCTGGGCAACAGAAAAGACGGTTTAAGCGGAAAGCTTTCCGCTTGCGGAGCTATACCTGCAGGGTGCACTCGAATAATCTACGGGTTCATACTCTGCGACTGGCAGTTACTATTAGCCGACCGCGGCGGCGCGGCTCAGAGAGTGAACTTTGAAGACACTGGTCATCACGACGGAAAAGGGCGGCGTCGGCAAGACAACGCTTAGCGTCCAGCTGGCGTTCTACCTGGCTTTGCGCCTCTCCCGGCGCGTCCTCGTGCTCGACTTGGATGTTCAGAACAACGCTTCCCGCACGATCACCATGAATGGGAAGGCCGCCACGGCTTCCTTTAGCACCTACGACATCTTCACCGCAGCCGTAACGCCACTTCCCCAAAGCCCATTCGTACTGGTTCCCGAGGGCGATCGCCAGACTTTAACGCTTGAGGGGAAATCCGAAGACGAACAAGGCCAATGCAGCGATCGCCTTTTTGAATTCTTGCGGGCCGTCGAAAACGACTTCGACGTGTGCATCATGGACACCGGGCCCCGGCCTGATTTTCCCCACTACATCGCCATGATGCACGCGCAGTATTTACTGACTCCGCTGCAGCTTAGTCAGCACGCGTTGGATGGTGTCGGCGAAGTTCTTTACTCCGCGCCCTATGGCTACCAAGCGATCAAGAAGCACGTCAATCCGGCGCTGCAGTTTCTAGGCATCTTGCCCGTGCTCTTTGAGGCGAAGCGAGTCCAAAAGGGGATGCTCGCGTTCGTCGAACAAGACGCAAAAACCTCACCGCTTCTGTTGCGGCACGAAGACAACACCGTCGCTCGCATCCCTCGGGTGCAGGCGATGGAAGAAGCGCAAAACAACGGCGTTTTTATCGGCGATATGAGGTCCAGCCCTGGGCGTGAGGCGTGGACTCAGGTCAAGCCCGTATTCGATTTGATTCTTCGATCAATGGCAGTGAGTACCACACAATGAACGACACGAGTCAGCGACCTAGCCTCAGTAAATTCAGGGAATCCTTGTCTGCCGAGGCATCCGCAGGGGACCGTAGCGGGGCGCTCTCCGCGGAACTGCATCGCTTCATCGAAGATCCCAAGAATCCCCGGACTGAGTTCGACGAAAAAAGCGAGGGCTTCCGCAACCTGGTCGAAGACATCCGCGAGCATGGTGTCCTGATGCCCGTGGTCGTTGTTTCTGGTGACGATGACAAGCTGATTATTCGCTTTGGGGCCCGTCGCCTTCGTGCCGCTCGCGTCCTGAATTTGCCGACCCTTCCGTACACCATTCAGAAAGACGACCGTCAGAATAGTCCGTTCGCGCAGGTCTCCGAAAACGAGCAGCGAGACAATCTCTCACCAATGGAGTTGGCGCGTTTCATCGACGCGAGAGTAGGGGAGGGGATGTCGAAACAAGACGTCGCTAAGAAGCTGCGGCGGCCTTTGCACGACATCACCTATCTCCAGGCCCTCACAACCGCGCCAGACTTCGTATTGGAGCTATACAAGTCCGGCAAGTGCCGGTCCCCGCAACAGCTTTACCTACTGCGAAAGCTATACGAAGCCGATCGGGTGCTTGTTGAACGTCGATGTTTGGCAGTCCCCGAAATTACGACCACGTTCATCGACGGACTGAAGGCCGCGATAGCAGCCCGAAAGGGGAAGACGCCCGCAAGAGGCTCTTCTAAAAAGCCAGGCAAGAAGTTCGACAACACGGAGTTGCCCCTGGTCTCGGATGCCTTGGCACAGCGGATCATGAATCACGAAGGAATTCCCGTGAGGATCGTTCGCGGCTTGATGATTGTCCGGGCCGAGGATGGATCGGAGCGCGAGGTGGGTGGTGACGCATTGGCCCAATTGATCCATGCGGCAGCGAACAACCCTCCGGCTACCACGCCCTTTGCGAGCGACTCGGCGCCTGCTTGCGCTTGACGCTGAACGAAGCTGCGAGCTCACCACACCTTGCAAAACCATTCCTCGGTCATGGCACACTCGTCTCGATCCGCCGCGGCTGGCGCGATGCTAATGCCCCCCATCCCGGTGCTCCTGGGGATTTCCTTGCAAGGAAATGGAGCTGAGAAGGGGATGACGCGAGAGGATAAGCAGGATAGGCCCTACGGGCCGCGTGGTATTACCACGCTGGGTGCGCTGCGCTTGGTTGATGTGATTGGGTTTGCCCGATTGGGTGTCGATGTGGGTTTCCGCCCCGCGCCCAACGCTGGGCGAGGGCGCGGCTATGGATGAGCCACGCCTTCCGGCGCGAAAGCGCCCTAACAACGTCGTGGTGGATCTCAAGGACCTCAAGTCTCGATGGCTCCAGTGGTGTCAGTCTGTGGACATGGCGCCCAGCCAGGCGATGCGCGTTCTGGTCCGGCGTCTGGAGAACGGCCAGTGGCCGCGCGGAACAGGGGAGGCGCCTGCTACGACGCAGCCGGAGCAGCGCCGCTCCAAAGCGCTCAGCGTGCGTCCTCGCGTGCCCCTCACTCGGGTGGAGGCAGAGGCCGCGGCATTGCTGGCGGACCTTGAAGGGGTCTCGGTGCAATGGTGGATCGCCGGCCTGGTCCGCGCGCGGGTTGCCGATCAATCCCCGGTGGGCCGCCCCGCGCTCCAGGCCCTCGGTATTGCCACACTTCAGCTTCAGGCCATCGGCCGCAACGTGAATCAGATCGCCCGTCAGTTCAATGCCGTGGCGGAGCACTTGGCCGAAGGCCGAACGCGCGAATACGAGCAGGGCGTGCGGAAACTGCGCGACGAGCCACTGATGGATCTGATGCGGGACTTGGAGCGGATGGTCGACGTCGAGCGGATCGCGATTCGCGACGTGCTGGACGAAAACGAACGGCGGTGGGG
>VFSW01007927.1_pt1 | contig 15343 bp, 21 predicted proteins | sample 5358111 | NCBI WGS metagenome assembly VFSW01 (sample SAMN11554181, study PRJNA540505) | mine drainage metagenome | isolation source: sediment from site ElyBrook_90M | place: USA: Ely Copper Mine, Vershire, VT | collected 2017
AAACGATTTCGCGAGCGGGACAAAAAAGATGGCAACCAAAATTCTGACCGTCTCCGAGTTAGCCGAACACCTTAACGTCCATCGGATCACAATTTATCGTTTGCTCAAAAGTGGCAGCCTGCCCGGATTTAAGATTGGCCGCGTCTGGCGTTTCGATCTCGATGAAATCGGCCTCTGGATGGCCGATGGAAAATCTGCCGAGGCGATGAAAGCCGCGGGCGACGGTCATCTGGATGGGCATCTGGATGGACATCTGGACGGTCATCTGGACGGTCATCTGGATGGCAAGCCAAGCACGCATGCCGATGGCAGGCCGTCATCGGCGGGAGTTCCAAGAAAAACTCCCTCACCCTTGCCACGCGGACGCGGACCCAAACCGAAGCGCTGATCTCGCCCTCGCCGCTTGACAGAGGCGGCCTGAAAAAAGACCCTCGATATTCGCGCGAGAGTGGCGGAACGGCAGACGCGCCGGACTTAGGATCCAGTGCCGCAAGGCGTGGGGGTTCAAATCCCCCCTCTCGCATCTCTCAAATTTCTGTTATTTATCGCGGGCTTGCCGCGAGCGGCGCGAGCTGGGTCGATTTCGATGGCCGCACCGGCTTCCCTAAAGTGCCCACTTTTTGCCCACTTTTTTTTGATTTCGCGGAAAGGATGTCGTGCACCACGCTGTCCATGGCGTTCGTGCGCGTGGAACGGAACCAGTGGGAATAGACGTTCAGGGTGATGGCCGGTGAACTGTGACCGAGGATCGATTGCACTTCGGTAACCGGGCTCCCCTTGGCGATCAGAGCTGACGCGAACGAGTGCCGGAGACTGTGCATGTTGACCCTGCGCAGTTCGGCGCGGCGCAGGGCTGGCCACAGCCCCCGCCGCAGAGCAATCGAGCGTCGAAGGGGTTGCCCTTCGAGGTTCGGGAATACGAGATCCTGGTCCGAGGGCGGCGCCTCGAGCTTCCAGCGCTTGAGCAGGGCCGCCAGTTGGGCGGGTATGAGAACAGTGCGATGTCCGGCTTTGGTCTTGGGCGGATAGAAGCGCGGGCGAATGTCCTCGCCCTTGACGCGCGCCCATGAGAGGCTGCGGCGGACGTAGATTTTCGGTTCGCGGGTTCCAAGCTGACAATCGGCCCAGCGCAACGCGAAGGCCTCGCCTGATCGAAGGCCGGTCGCGGCGAGAAAGGTCAGAAGCATCCGGTATAGTCCGGGCGCGGCGTGGGTAAGCAAGAGGCTGATTTCCTCGGGTGCGAGAACTGTTTCAGGCGTTGCTTGATCCGCCTCCCCTTCCCCGGCGGCGGTCGCCTTCAATTCCTGGTCGCCGGCATAGGCGCGCTCGACGCGGTCTGTGGGGTTGAGGGTGCAGAGGCCTCGGCGGATGGCCATCTTGTAGATGCCGCCGATCATCCGAATGATTCCGTTGATGGTGACTGGCGAGCGTCCTTGCTCGTGGAGCGCGTCGCGCAGCTTCTCGATTCCGGCAACTGTGACCTGGTCGAGATGAATCGGTCCGAACTGCGGCAGGAGATATTTGTTGAGACGGCTGTGCAAGGTTTCGGTATAGCTCGGCCGACGGTCGCTCTTGGACTGGACCCATTGTTCGGCCGCGACGGCGAAGGTCGGAACCCGGCTGCGATCGAGATACTCGCCGCGCGTGACTTTTACGGATGTTTCGGAGAGGTGCTTTTCAGCCGCCTTTTTAGTCGGGAAAAATAGCCGTTTTCGTTTACCACGTGTGCCCAAAGGACGGTAGTCCAAGCGCCAAGGACATTCACAAGTTCCTCCGGGACAGTCTTGTTGATGGTGTCTTTTGATAGCTGCCATGGGATCGTCCTGTAGTCCGAAGGCGGGCCTTCGCGGCTTTGCTGGGCGGGCATGTCCTTCATATCCCTTTGCTGGAATTGCGTAGTGGTACGTGCCCGCTGTTCAATGGTCGATAGATGTTCTTTGATGTCGTCGAGACGGAACCGGACGTAGTGGCCAAGTTTCACGCTGGGCAACGCGCCGATGCGCGCCTGCTCGCGGACCCATGATTCCGGGACGGAAAGATGTTCGGCAAGTTGCTTGGCGTCCAGGAGCCGGGGAAATCCGTCGCTGTGGACGTCGTCGTTGCGCTCGGTCAGAAGCCGCCAGAGGATTTGCGACTCGAGCGACTTGAGCGCCGATTCTCGCTCGGCGATTTGTTTGAGGGTGTCGCGCACCTGATCGTCTGCGAGTGCGTCGGCGCGGTTTGGATGCGCAATCAGATCGTCGAGCGTGATTTTTGGCGGTGTGGCCACTGGCTGTTAGCGCTCTTCGAATGTGTTAAGTCCGCGAGAATGCAGTAGCATGTCGAGTGCCTCGCCGACGAGCGCCTGCAGCTTCGTCCCCTCTTTGGCGGCGAGAGTGGCGAGTGCCTTGTGCAGGTCCTGGCTGAAATATCCGGCGATTTGTCTTTTGTTCTCGCGCGAGGGTGCGATCGGGGATGTGCGCTCGCGCAGGATTTGGGTCGGCTTCGCGGGTGGCGGGGGCGCTGACTTTGTTTTCAGATTGGCGAAGCGGCTTAGGCGGCGTTCCTTGCTTTTCGTGGCTCGTGACGACATGTGGGCATGTTGGCATAATTGCGCGCCCATTTCCAGAGCGCGGCGAGCTAGAATCGGCCCGCGCGGTTGCCCAAACCGAGGATTTTGTGCGTTCGTCGCTCATATTAGCCTCCTAACCCAGGCTGGAAGGCGGCAATTTTTTTGGCGCTTTGGATCGAGATGGATGTAACGGCCGGAGCAGATAATCGTCGGGACATCCGCAACACGCTCGCCCCGCTTCAAAACCAGTGAGACAATGGAAACTAAATGTTTGACCCCAATAAGAGGCTGAATGAACGTGAGCTGATGGAACTCGCGGTAGAAATCGCCGAGAAAAGTATTTCTGAAGGCGGCGGCCCACGTCCAACGGTGGGCGCGGTAATCGCCCGGGATGGGCATGTTCTCGAGACCGGCTTTCGCGGTGAAGGCGAGCCCGGCCGGCACGCCGAAGAAGCGGCTCTTGCGAAACTGACTGGAGCCCAAGCTGCAAAGACCGTCGTGTATACCACTTTAGAGCCGTGTACGTCTCGCAGGAGAATGCCTTGCGCACAGAGACTCATCACCAAGCAGGTTGAGCGGGTGGTCATTGGAATGCTCGATCCGAACCCAGACATTCGCGGACAGGGGGAATGGCTTCTTGAGGGCGCTGGCATCTCCATCGGAAAATTTGAGTCTGATCTCGTTAAGACGATCAAGGCCCAAAACAGTGAGTTCATCGACTACATGCTTGGCCTTGGGGTCACAATATCTTCGCCTGAGAGCGGCACGAGGGTAGACCAAGAACCGATCTCCGCGCGCGGAACGTACCGCGTGCGTCCCCGAGCCGGCGACAATGTCGTGCTCTTTACACGACAAAAATTCGTCTACTACCCTCAAGCTCCGATTGTTTGGGGCCGGAATCCGGAAGAACGAACTTGGGAGTGCCCGCGGGTCTCGTTATGGGCCTACGAAGACCCAACAGAATATGGACTCGTCGTAGCGCGGGTAAGCGAGGACTTCAGCGTTTGGCTTCGAAGCTACAGCAACGTCGCCGCCGAAACCAAGAAATTGTTCGGGAAAGCACAATGGTTCGGGGCAGAGATGCCCACTCTACCGCCTGGGTTCGAAGTACTTGCTTCTGTTAGCATTACGCGCTCAGCAAAAACGAAGTAATCCTCGGCCGGACGGGCTCGGGTCGGAGCCTGGTCGGGATGACGCCATCACGGGGCCAATCTTTCTCGGGCACTAAAATCGTGTTCACTCGCGTCCCGGATGAAGATGAGTTTTTGGAATATGGTATCTTGACCTGCGGCTAAATGGGGGTTTCTTTAGTTCCGTCGATCAAGGGGCCAACTTGTTTTCTCGGGATGCTGGTTGCCATGAGTCTGTTCGCCAAGCACATCAAAAAAACGATGACGGACGGCTCGACCGTCGAGGAATACTTCTGGGCAGGCGCTTTGCATCGCGTGGATGGACCGGCCATGGTTCGGCGAAATGCGGACGGTTCATGGATCGAGCAGTATTACCGGATGGGCAAGCTTCATCGTGTAGATGGGCCAGCGATCATCTGGCGCAAGCCGGACGGCAGCATGAGTCATGCGTACTATCGCGACGATGAGAGGTATCAGCGGCTGTTAGGCTGGGTTGGAGACGGACTCGGCGTTGCGAGCGACGGTGCGCGTACGGAATATTGAGATGGGGTGAACACCGCCGGTGATGTTGGGGTAGAGAAATCGGGCAGACATGACCTCATATCCTCATGAGAACATGCTCAGTCGGTTATCCGGAGTGCGTGTGAATGGGTTTCGAGCCAGAGGTTAAGAGCGCTTTTGACGAGCTGGCTCAGCGGCATCCGTCTTCGTTTGGCAAGAATGCTCAGTTCGATGTGGGCATCACCGGGGATAGCGACTTGAAGGAGGGCCTTGCCTTGGCGCCACGCGTTTCGGTCGTGCTTTACAGAAGGTGAGTGTTTTTCGTTGGCGCGTTGGGGCGTCGGCGATGGCCGGGTCTCCCGTTGTAGGGGTTGGGTCGTGGCTTCGGGCTTGGACGATCGTTGACGCATGAGGCGCTCGGCGAGTCCATCCTCTTGGGCCAGACCTTCACTAACGATATCTAATGACGCAAGCGCGGTTTCTTTTCTGGTCATTGTGGTCTCCTTAGGCGACTGCGGCGCGGGAATCAGGGTCGGTCTTGGCTATCGCGAGTTCGTCCCGCAACCAAGTCCAAATTGAGCGAATCTCATTGGCCGCAGGTTCAAACGGCTGATACTCGGTGACGCCTTTCCCGGATTCGAGTGCGAGACGGTAGTCGGATCTGTGGGTATAGCAGACAGGTGCGACAGAGCCCCCTGCTCGTTCGATAGCGGCCGCTGCATCTGAGCGGCGCCGCGAAGCCCCGGCCGCCCAGTCGATCAAAAGTACGAAATGCGGCGTCTGGCTGCCTCGAAGACGGGCGAAGGTAGGGCCGAGAGTCGAAAGCTCCAGGTCTGTCGGATGGCACGGGATAAGGACAACGTCTGCCGCTGCGATGGCGGCCATGATCGCATTGTTATCGCGGCCTGCAGTGTCCAAAATCACGAGGTCGGCACCAGCGTCGCGCAGTTCCGAAAGGCGGTCCTCGATATCGATGGGAACGCAGGTTTCCGCTACTGGACGCGATGGTAGCTCGGCTTTCTTTCGAATTCTCGACCAGCGCCCGACAGAGGCCTGAGGGTCGAGGTCGAGGACCGCGACTTCGAAGCCCTCTTCGGTGGCGGCGCAAGCAAGGTTAACTGCGGCGGTGGATTTGCCCATTCCGCCCTTGTCGGAAGTTAAGGCGACGACTTTCATGGCAGAGAATCTCCCTGTGGCCTAAGTAAATGGTAACACGGGCGCCGCAAGAGCCAATGAGGAAATGAGGCAATTAGCTACTGTTTCCATGACCTCATGCGGGAATGAAGGGAGTCCATCTCCGCCGGGGCTGGGTCTCATGGGCTCATGAGTTAATCACCTCATGAGAGTATGAGATAATTAGTAATTAGACTCATGAACTCATGGTGTAATGTTCTCGTGGCCTCATGCGTTCGGCGATCATTTGGAGATGAAACGTATATTTATTTGGAAGTGTATTTTTAGTATCGAAACGATTCTGGCGCTCGGTAGCATCTGATTGTCTCATGAGGGTATTTCCTCATGAGGGCAATAAAGTATGAGGTCATGAGTCTTTACTTGTGGTGACCTGGTGTAATTTGCTCGGTCTTTGACGCCGTGTTGGGTGAGCCATTTGGGGGTCCGTCTGCGGGCTGTTTGGCGCTTTTGTTTCTGTTGTAGGGTGTGCCGAGCGCGAGAGCTGGGGCGATAGCCTGCGGCGGATTTTGTATCACGAACAGCTCTACATCGCCAGGTGCCTTTTTCACTTTCCCCCTGTTCGAACAAGGGGTTCCATGAGATTGTGGCAAGAGGTGGCTTGGGTCCGAATCCTTCTGGTGTCCGACAGGTATCATTAATCGGACGTGGTCGCTCCGGTTCCGGAATTTTCGTTGGAGGCACTCTATTCCGCAAAAAACGGCACTCATTGATGCGACCGATCAGCTGGACCCGCCGCTCGCCGGGGAGGCGGACTGTGTGTCGGCTTCGTTGCCGACGGTGGTCGGAAGGGATGGGGATGGGCGAGACCTGGCCATCCGGTCTGCCCCTGCGGCCAGCAGGATGCCGGCGACGGCGGCCGAGGAGCTTGACCGGCTGGCCGATGCCCTGGACCTGAATGCCATCGCCGCCAATACGAAACGAGGCTACCGGGCGGACTGGACAAGCTGGCTGGTGTTTTGTCAGCAGCAAAATGTTCCGCCTTTGCCCGCCGCCATCGAGGATGTACGCCGCTATCTCGCACAGCTCTCCGAAGTGGGCGGGCGCAAGGGCAAGAAGCTGAAGGCCAAGACGGCGGAGCGGCATCTGGCGGCGATAGCGGCAGGACACCGGGCTGCCAATCTGGTCTTCGACACGGCGCATCCGGCTTTGAGAAAGACGCTGAGCGGAATCCGCAAGACCCACGGCGAAAGGCAGGAAGGCGCCAGGGCGCTCAGGAGCGGCGATATCGTGGCGATCTGCAAGAAGTTCGGTCTGGGCCTGCAAACCGTGCGCAACAAGGCCATTATTCTGCTCGGGTTCGCGGGAGGGTTTCGCCGGTCGGAAATCGTCGGACTCAACGTGGCCGATCTTGAATTCCCAAAAACAGGCGGGCTGCTGGTGACATTGCGGCGGTCGAAAACGGACCAGACCGGCAAAGGAAGAACGGTCGCGATCGCTCGCGGCGCCAATGCCGCTACGTGTCCGGTGGCCGCTGTGCAGGCCTGGCTGAGGGCTTCGGATCTTAAGGCCGACGGCGACAATGCCCTTTTCAGTCCTGTAAACCGTTGGGGGGCCGTTGAGCTGAATCGCCTCTCGGACAAGGCCGTCGATCGCCTCGTCAAGTGGGCCTGCCGCGTCGCAGGTCTGAAAGGCGGATACAGCGCGCATAGCTTGCGGGCAGGCCATGTCACCGAAGCGCTCGGGCGCGGCGCCGACCGGGCCTCCGTCAAGCGCCAGACCGGGCATGCTAGCGACGCCATGCTCGACCGCTACGCTCGCGAGGCCGATCTCTTCGCCAACAACAGTTCGGGGACTCTCGGTCTTTGAGTGCTAGCCGCACGGGCATACCTACGAGGATTGGCGTAGCCAAACTTACGCCGGCGGGAAATGCTTTCTGGGCTGACGAAGGACCTGACTTTATTTTCAATACGCTCACAGTCGAGGGACCGCGCGAGCCGTTGCATGAGTTTTTGGGCGCGGCTTCTGGTCCGGGATTCATCGACTGGCGGCCGGAATGGTACGGCGTCTATGAAAACATTTACTTCACCCTCATGCGGGCCGGAATGCCGACGGTTCAGGCGGCCGACAAACTCGCGAAAAAGTTCCGCGACATCGCCTGGTGGGCTCATGAGCGCGGGCGAGTCGAGGCCGAGATCGATTCGCACCGGCAGCCGTTGGATTTGAACGCGCTGTTTCCAATCCCGAAGCGCGTGCTGCGCAAGGGGTTCGCCGAAGGCGGGCAGGAGTGGATGTGGGCGAATTGGGGGGTGCGGTGGCCGATTCGGCGCGTCACGTTCGCGATGGAACAACAGCGCGTGGGCCGCACGAAACTGAAGCGGGTTGCGGTGTTCCGCTTTCTCAGCGAGGATTGGTCGCCCTGGATCGCACTGGTGCGGATGCGGAAGCGGTGGCCGGAACTGTGCTTTAATATGAGGCCGGGGTATTTGGAGGCAAGAGAAGGTCAAAGGCGCGGAATGCTCTATACTGGAACTGGTTGACGGGATGGAGCTATCAGATTGTTGGGCGTGCCCGCCGGACTCGAAACCGGCCCCTCCAGGAGCCGCCGAAAAGGCTGCGGACCAAACCCGGCTAAAACCTTGGCGGGGAAAGCCCTTTGAACTATAAGGCCAACTGGACTCGGAGAGTCAAAATTGCGTGCAGGAACATTTTCTTGAATTAAAGACACACCATGCATCCACTCACGACTTTGGCTTGCGGCAATGCGAAGACTTCTGGCGCAATCGCACAAGTCCATTCACATCTGGCCAGTAGTCTGGACCGCCTACTGGTGCGCGCGCGCACTCTAAAAAGGAGCGGAGATGCGGTGGACCTCGCGCTATTTGGCCCGTCACTAGGAAGAGCTACAATCGAGGTCGCCTTGACGGCGATTCTCGCTCGATTTGATCCTTTCCGCGTGTTGGCGATTCGCCGGTCTCAGTTGTCCTCGGAATACGATGCAAAGATTCGCAATCCTCTGGCATTCAATTGGACGAGCGACGTTAAAGGAGAAGAGAACCCCAAAGATTGGGATAACAGACTAGGCGTCAAAGACGTTCAGCGCGCTCTGCTATGCAAGCATTTCAATGATCTCTTCTGGGAGGAAGCTTTCACGACGATGGTCGATTCCGTTCCGTACGGTAGAGGGCACGGCTGGATGGAAAAATTGAAACGAATCAATCCAGAAGGCTTCTTAACCAGCATGCGTACTCAGGCAGACCGGGTCTACTCCGAATTGTCGAAAGGTGTTCACCATGAGTTCGTGATCCCTATGACTGCCCAGTACGACATTATTACCGTTGGTGACCTTTTGAGCAGGTCTTGGGAGCTAGTCGGAGCACTCAGCGTTACAACTTGCTATTCGCCGGCAGTAAAATCCCTGGAGGGAGCCGATCCTCTCGACTTGTATGAGGAAACACAAAGGGAGCTGTACTCCTGATGCCAGTCCAGGGAAATTCTGAGAGAAACCTTGTGCTCGCGGCGGAAGATTTCGACGCGCAAGAATTTCATGAGTTACACAAGTTTTCGGCCAATGACGAACGCGTGATCGCGAAATTGATCGCCCACGGTCCCGTGCTGCTTCAGGGCAGTCGTGGTAGCGGGAAAAGCGCGCTGATGCGCGAGGCCGCGGAGCGCCTACCTCTTCTCCCAAATTCTCCCGCATTGGGTGTATATTTGAGTTTGCGGCATATGCCGCTCCTAAGAAGTGCCGGTGACGAGTATCAAAGAATCCTTTGTCAACTCCTCATCGATCGAATCAACCGAATCGTTACAGAGAATGGATACACATTCGATGCCAGTCCAAGCCTCAGCAGTGTCCAGGCCAGCCTGACCGATCTTTCACAGGCTTTACAGAAACGCATCGTTCTCATGTTCGACGATGCAGCGCATATCGGACGCGAGGCCTCCCTCGCGGACTTTTTCGACGTCTTTCGGACCCTTGGGAGCAGTGCGGTCTCATGTAAAGCGACTATCTATCCGGGAGTAACCAATTTTGGCAACCGCTTTGATGTTTACAATGACGCCACCGTTGTGGATGTCATTCGAGACGAGGACCAACCGGGCTTTGCTGCCCTGTTCGGCGAGGTTGTCAAAGCACGTTACCCAGAGCTCGCGGAGAAGAGATTTGCTTCCGACCTAAAGCTGGATGAGTTTGCGGCATTTGTTGGAAAGGGTGTACTCGGCAATATGCGCAGCTTCATATTTGCCTGCAATGACGTCGCAAATTCCGAAGACAAGAACATTGGCCTTCCTACGCTCAGCAAGTGCTTCCTGGAGATGACGATCAATTTTTATTGGCCGCTCATTGATGAGGTAAAGCCAAAATTAGGCAAGTACGTGCCAATTGTAGGGCCGGCCAAAGATATCGCCGAGGCACTTCTCACTGAATGCGGTCGGCAGCAGAACCCCTCTGTAATAGTGCACAGAGACATCATTGCCCGGCTGGCCAAAGCGTTCGAAATACTCGAATATGTCGGCTTTATTTCAAAGCGCGAATCTTCAAAAGCGATGAAGTCAGGAGGGAGAGGAAGCAGATACGCCATCAATTTATGTATGCTTTTGGAGAGCGTAACGGGTACTCGCCTGACAGCAGAGCTCTTTCAGAAATGGAAAATGAGCCACGAGGAACCCGTCCAGCTTCACAGTAAAGGCACGGTGCTAGCTGACATTGAATTACCGGACCTACTTGGGGACCAAGAGCCCGAGATTCTGAACGACCCAGTCGAAACCCTGCATAAGTCTCCGACCTATCCGTATGGGATAAGTGACCGCATGGTCGAAAAACTCCGAGCTGCAAACATAGTTACCGTTCGCGACCTCTACGAAGCGTCCGAAAGTGAACTAGACGCTATCGAGTACGTCGGCGAATATCGAGTCCGGCAGCTGAAGAATGTGGTCGCGCAAGCCATCTGGCTCTAGTGGGTACTCTTCAATGCGATAAGAATACTTATGACACCCTTCGCGCTCACGCATATCCCGGAGGAGCTTCCATGTGGCGCTCATATGTAGCCCTGTCACCATCGCGGTGATGTGGAACATGATGTTCGATAGCCGTAATAAGGTACGTCCCGAGAAAATCGCATCATCGAGTTTAACCGCGGGCATGCTCTGATCCTTGACCGCATGCCCAAAGTCTAGCCGCGCCTTGATCCGCGGGCAAGCGCCGCCACGCGCCGCGCTAGGTCGTGGTGTCGTTGTGGGCTAACGCTCGTATACGCGTTCTGTAGGTTTGTGCTCCAGGCGACAACCCGAACATGATCTAGTTCGCCCGTGTAGAGGCGCGTCTTCTGCTTACCATGTTTCGTGATCACATCAGCTTCTGCCAGCTCTAGATCCATGGCGTGTTGAAATCGCGTCCTTACGCCTGTTCCGTTGATCAACAGCAACTGCAGCGTTGCGTTCTTCAATTGTTTCCGTAGAAACCTGAGATCATCAGCAATCAATCGTTCACAAACCAAGGGCTTCGTTTTTAGTAACTTGCCCCAGGTGGGATCCGTTGCCCACTGAACAAGATCGAGATGACACGCCGACCCGTCGCAGTACGATGCTCCGCAAGCGCGCAAGACCGGTTCAAGCTTGTCGAACCAGGCATAGTGATCGCGCTGGAAGTACCGATTACACTCTTCAAAAACCTTGATTATGACTTCCTGAGACACTCGAGAGAGGTCGGAGACGCCGAGCCACTTGCGGCTTGCGAGGCGACGCCTGTCCCCTTTCAAAAGGGCACCTTTCCGATCTAGAAACTCCCGTCTACTCGGATTAAGACCCAAGGTTGCGACGCGAGCCGTCAAGCAGTTACCGAAAGCTACGACTGGGGTCGAGCCGGGCACAACGCACCGACCACGGGGAATTGGGCGCCGAATACGCTCCTCGATATACCGGGGGATTCGCTTTGCCTGGGGGCCGGTCAGCATGGGCATCTGTTCACTCCATTAAGTTTAAAGCTAAGCAGCTTGGGCAAGGACATCCCAGCTATGACAGTACTCTGGTCAGCAAGCTGTTGGCTCCATTGTCGGCACGTGCGAATAGTCACCATGTAGGAAACACCCTCCGGTGAGCGGGTCTTTTTAAGACCGGACGTTACGCACGTCCTGCCGCTGCCATCAGTTTGCGTGTTTAGTCTTGATGAAGTTCTTCACCATGTTCAACAGATACTGCGTTGGCTCAGGCATTGGGTGGCCCTTGCCCCGCGGCGTTGGGCGCTCGTGCGCCTTATATCTGCGAGTGATCTTCTTCCAATCTTCGGGATACATTTCTTGGAACTTTGCTAAGAGAGTTTCAGGTGAAGACGCTGTAGGCAAGGCTGCTTTGACTGCTTCCAGCTTCTCCGCCTTTTTCAGTACGATTTGGCCTTTCGGTGAATGTTTTCTGCCCACGAACCACCTCCGCTGGCGCGGATTCTATCATCCGCCCGGTTGGGCTTCTTGGTGGCCGCTGCTGGTCCATACGTTCCAATCAACGCTTCAACTTCCCGGCAAGGTCTTTGAGAGTTTCAAGGCGGGCCGTGTAGTCTCGCGGCGCGGTCGCCACCCGGTCTCTCCATGATGGTGCTGCTGCTGGCGGTAATGGTGGTGGCGCGGGCGGTGGTCATCAACATCGCGGTTCATGGACGACGGATCGCCGCGGCGACGCGCGGCGTGAGGCTAGCGGAAAAAGCTAATATTGGCTCGACATAATAAGCTAATTATAGTACAACACAATAGGCTAATTATCGTACAACACAATAGGCTAATTATCGTACAACACAAAAAGCTAAATCTGAGGATCCGCTCATGGCCAGCCCGCCCGAAAAACTCGCACAGTCCCTAGAAATCTTGGGAAAGCTCCAGACTTCCAATGGCGCAGCCGCCATCCGGGCAAGGGACCTGTCGCGTACGCACCGGGAGCGCCTTTTAGCCAATGGCTTTCTCCAGGAGGTCATAAAGGGCTGGTACATTCCGAGCCGTCCGGACGAAGTGAAGGGCGAGAGCACGGCTTGGTATGCGTCGTTCTGGCGCTTTTGCGCTGCCTATCTGGAAGAGCGTTTCGGAGCGAAGTGGTGCCTCTCGCCCGAACAGTCTTTGTCGCTGCATGCGGGTAACTGGACGGTGCCCCAGCAGCTCCTGGTGAGGTCGCCGGGAGCCCGCAACAAAGTCACCGGACTTCCGCATGGCACATCGCTGCTGGATCTTCGCGCCGCGCTGCCTACCGCAGGAGACAGGCTGGAAAAGGAAGGCCTGCGTGTATTCTCGGCAGAATCTGCCTTGGTCATATGCTCTCCTGATTATTTTTCGAACAACTCGACGGATGTCCGTGCTGTGCTGCTGATGATACCCGATGCCTCCGGCCTTCTTGCCAGGCTCCTGCAGGGTGGTCACACAGTGATTGCCGGCCGTCTGGCCGGCGCTTTCCGCAACATCGGGCGCGACCGCACAGCGAACGATATCGTGAAGACGATGTCGGCTGCCGGGTACGCTGTGCGTGAAAACGATCCCTTCGCTGACAAGCCGTCCCTCGTCATTTCGGCTCGAGAGAGATCTCCCTATGTGAACAGGATACGGTTGTTGTGGCAAAAGATGCGGGAGCCGGTTATTTACCGCTTCCCGAAAGCGCCGGGTCTGCCGCGCGATATCGGGGCATACATGAAGCGCGTCAACGACGCCTATGTCACAGATGCGTATCATTCTCTGTCGATCGAGGGCTATCGTGTAACTGCTGAACTGATTGAACGTGTCCGCAGCGGCACATGGAATCCCGAGACGAAGGAAGGCGACCGGGAACAGCGGAACGCCATGGCGGCGCGCGGTTACTGGCAGGCTTATCAGGCTGTCCAGAAAAGCGTCCGCAGGGTTCTGCAGCGCGAAAATCCCGGTAGCGTCGCTGACGATGATCACGGGACGTGGTATCGGGAATTGTTTGCGCCGAGCGTCGCCGTGGGTTTGCTGAAACCCGCCGATCTTGCCGGTTATCGCAACGGCCAGGTTTATATTCGGAAGTCCATGCATGTGCCGCTGAACTGCGAGGCGGTGAGGGATGCCATGCCGGCTTTTTTCGATCTGTTGCGCGAAGAAACCGAACCGGCCGTGCGCGTGGTGCTGGGACATTTTGTGTTCGTCTACATCCATCCTTACATGGACGGAAATGGCCGGATCGGGCGTTTTCTGATGAACGCGATGATGGCGTCGGGCGGCTATCCCTGGACAGTCATACCTGTCGGAGACCGCAACATCTATGTCGATGCCCTCGAGAAGGCGAGTGTCGGAGAAGATATTGTCCCGTTCACGAAGTTCCTGGCCGGGCTCGTGCGTAAAGGATTGGCCGGCGAACCGTTGCCGGCCGTGCCGACTTCATGAGAGGCGTGGGCAGGAAAGGGGATGTCACCGGATGGCTGCCATACCAAAACTGGACGATGCAAACTTGCAGGCGATATGCGACATCCTGGGCGCCACTGATACAGGACTGACCGGGTCGGAGATCGGGCGATATTTGCGGGAGTGTGGTTGCCCTGATCCGATCCCGCAGATGACCAAGCGGCACCGGCTTTATGCTGCGCTTCTTGAGAAACAGAACTCAGACAGGTGCGCCAACAATATCCTGAGCTTCATCATTCATGTCATGAATCCCGTCCGCCACGTCGGCAGCCGGGATTACTTTGAATCGGAACGAGGGAAGCTGAATGGAGTTCTGGCCTTCAGCGGCCTGACTCTGGGAGAAGACGGCAAACTCCGCGAGGTTACAACCGCGCGCACACTGACGGAAGCGGAGGCGATGGCGAGTGCCCTCCGGAAAGCGCTCGTCGAGAGGAAGGTACATGCCGACGTGCTGAAATTCTGCCGCGCTGAACTTGTTGTTGACAATTATTTCCATGCGGTATTCGAGGCGACCAAGAGCGTCGCTGAAAAATTGCGTCAGAAAACCGGACTGGGTTCCGACGGTTCTCAACTAGTCGACGAAGCGCTTGGCATCGGGAAGATCGGATGCCCGCGCCTTGCCTTCAATACCCTGACGACCGAGAACGAGCGCAACGAGCATTCCGGGCTGATGAACCTTATTAAGGGGTTGTTCGGGGCGTTCCGGAACACCGCTGCGCATGCTCCGAAGATTCAGTGGAACGTCACGGAACAGGATGCGCTCGATATTCTGACGACGATATCTCTGGTTCATCGCCGGCTTGACACCGCCGTTCGGACACACGTTCCGTAAGTGTTGGTTCCGATACGAATCACCCATGATAAAGCGGATTATCATTCATGCTCCGCCGTCCGTACAGGCGGGGGACGTAAAATTTGTTTTCTGAACTTAACGATTTTTTAAGACTTGTTCCGTATTTGTAATAACCACTGGTTGTAATTTCGTAACGTTGTTGGAGTGATCAAATGGAAGTTCGGGTTTTGATTGGTACGGTTGCTGGGTCTTTTGATTCCTGGATTCATGTCTCTGCGATCAGGCACGAAGAAGAAGAAATTGTTTCTGCGATACCCGTGACGATGGTTTGCGTGGTCCGGCGTCCGCGCCCCATGCCCGGCTTGAATTTGTAGTCCTGGAGAGAAAATCAATGCAAAGGTTGGAATTTGAAAACGCGCTCAGGCGCGTGGCCGAGTTCGGCTGCGCCGAGAATGTCGACTGGATGTTCGATCAGTACGGAGATGTGGGTCTGTCGCAGACGGCGCTCGATGATGCGGTGAGCGCGGCGCTGACGCGCGGTTATCCGCAAGTAGCGCAGACGCTGCGGGCGCGTGCTTGCGTGTTGTCATGATGAGGCGTGTCGTCATGCTGGTATGCGGTCATGAAGTCGGCTGGTGAGTGCGGCCTTTGCGGCGCTCGTCGGTCGACCCGTCATGGTACCCACGCAGATAGTCCTTTGATCTGTCCGGCAGGAGTTTCTGGATTACCCAGACAAGCCGTTGCGATGCAGCGCGGTGAGTGGCGTTCTTGATCCCGGCTATCGTGGCGTTCGCAAGATTGACAACCTCGGTAATGCCCGCGAGGCGGCCGGCAGCTTTCTGGGTTT
>VFSW01007928.1_pt1 | contig 15341 bp, 15 predicted proteins | sample 5358111 | NCBI WGS metagenome assembly VFSW01 (sample SAMN11554181, study PRJNA540505) | mine drainage metagenome | isolation source: sediment from site ElyBrook_90M | place: USA: Ely Copper Mine, Vershire, VT | collected 2017
CCCCGGCATGGCGCGCGTTCGCGCGCGCGCGGGAACTCGGCATCGCCACCGAGCGGGGCCGGCCGGGCGGGGAGCGGGAGGGAAGCGCCGAGCGGTTTTTTTCACCGGGCGAGGTCGCCGAGTTGCGCGCGACGCCGGTGGAGGAGCGGGACGAGGCGTTTTGCCGCTGCGGGACGCGGAAGGAGGCCTATGTGAAGGCGCGCGGCGGCGGGTTGTCGATTCCGCTGGACAGCTTCGATGTGACGCTTGCGCGGGAGCGTGCCGGGTTGTCGCGGGCGGCGGATGCGGAGCGATGGACGATGACGACGCTAGAGCCGGCGCCGGGTTACGCGGCGGCGCTGGTGGCGGAAGGGAGCGTGGAGGCGCTCCGATGTTTCACGCGTTGAGCGTCAGGCGTTTGCGCCGATGCTTTCTTCGACGACGCGGCCGTCGAAGAGCGTGATGCTGCGCTCGGCGCAACGGGCGTAGCGCGGGTCGTGCGTGACCATGCAGATGGTCGCGCCTTCGCGATGCAGTTCACTAAGTAGGTTCATAACCGCTTCGCCATTGATGGAGTCGAGGTTCCCTGTCGGCTCGTCGGCGAGAAGAATCGACGGACGTCCGCCGAGGGCGCGGGCGACGGCGACGCGCTGCTGCTGGCCTCCGGAGAGTTGCGATGGGTAATGCTTCACGCGATGCGACATGCCGACGCGTTCGAGCGCTTCGTGGACGAATTTCTTGCGCTCCGACGACGGCATGCCGCGGTAGGTGAGCGGCAGCTCCACATTTTCATAGACGTTAAGGTCGCCGATCAGGTTGAACGCCTGGAAGATGAAGCCGATCTCGCGGTTGCGGATGCGCGCGCGCTCGCTGAGCTTGATGTTCTCGACGCGAGTGCCGTTCAGGGTATAGTTTCCACCGGAGGGGCTGTCGAGCAGGCCGAGAATGGCGAGCAGCGTGGATTTGCCGCAGCCGGAAGGGCCGGAGATGGAGATGTATTCGCCTTTATGAAGTTCCAGATGAATGCCGGCGAGGGCGTGGGTTTCCATTTCGTCGGTGCTGAACACTTTGGTGACGCCTTCGAGGCGGATCAATGGCTGGCTGGCGGACATAGTGGCTCCTTCTTCGCTGGAGATTCCGGCGCTGATAGCGGATTGGACGACATTAGCGGCTTTCGGTTAGGGGGCGTCATGAATCAAGATTGCTAACCGCTCCGTTACGGTCGCGGCTCGGAAGGCGCGGCTCGGAGGGCGCGATTCGGAGGGAGGCCGGTAAATTTTGGTTTTCCCATTCAGTTGAAGTTACGACATGAGACGGGATTCGGTTCCGCAAACTTTTACTACCGGGCGAATGGGGCGAGGTTACAGGGGGAGGAGTAATTTCGCTTCGCAGCCAGGGGAGTCGGCGCGATTGGCAAGAGAAAGAGTGCCGCCGTGATTCTCGGCGATCTTGCGGCTGAGCACTAGTCCGATGCCGGAGCCGCCGGGTTTGGTAGTGAAGAATGGCACGAAGAGGTTATTGGTGTTGGCAAGGCCGTGGCCCTGGTCTTTCACCCAGATGGCGAGATTGGTTCCGGCGCGGCCCCAGCCGGCTTCGACGGCGCCGCCGGTTTCAAGCGAGGCGTCGGCGGCGTTGCGGATCAGTGTGATGCGAAGCTGTTCGAGTTGGGCGGAGTCGGCGAGGATGGGGAGCGAGGGACCGGGGGAAAGCGCGACTTTGAGGCGGGTTTCGAGACCGGCGACGCGGCGGACGATGGTATCGACGCTGACGGCGGCAAGCGTGGGGGGAGGAAGCTTGGCCAAGCGGGCGTAGGAGGAGAGGAAGCGGCTGAGGGCGTCGCTGCGCGAGGAGATAATGGAGAGTCCGCGGCGCATGTCGTCTTCCCAATCCTCGGCGCGGGGGTCGCGGGAGAGGATGGACTCCAGGCTCCCGGCGATGGATTTGATGGGGGCGAGGGAATTGTTCAATTCGTGGCCCAGGACGCGGACGAGGCGCTGCCAGGCTTGCAATTCCTCGTCGCGCAGCGGGCGGGTGATATCGGTGACAACGAGCAGTTGATGCGGCAGGCCGCCTTCGCGAAACGTGGCGCGGTTGACTCCCCAGCGGCGGGTGGGATCGGAAAAGGCGCGTTGGATGGTTTGTTGATCCTCGCCCGTGAGATATTCGGCGAGGCCGAGAGAGTCGGCGTCGCGGCCGAGGAGCCTTTCGGCGGGTTCGGCGAGCAGGCGTTCGCCCGCGGCATTCACCAGACGCAGCGTCTGTTGGCCATCGAAGGCGAAGATGGCGACCTCGATCTCCTCCATTACCTTGCGCAGCAAAGCGGTGGCTTCGAGAGCGCCGAGGCGCTGGGCGCGGAGGGTGGCGGCCATGGCGTTGACCTGATTCATGACTTCGCTCATGGCGTCGCCGCCGGAGCCGGAGCGGGCGCGGATGGAATAGTCGCCCTCGCGCATGGCCTCCAGCAGATTGGCGATGGTGCGCAAGGGCGAGACGACGCGGTCGCGCATGGCGAAGGAGAAGCCGAGCCAAAAGCCGGCAATCAGAAACGTCAGAGTCCAGGCGAGCCTGGGGGAATGGCTACCGGTCCAGAGCAGGATCATCGACACGGCCACGGCCGGCGCACCGGCGATCAAGGCGAGGAGAAGCGCGTGTTGGTCGTGAGTGAGGCGCGGTTGATTGCGATTCATCGCGGAATCGAAGGCACGGCGGTCATAGTCCGTAGCGCTGCAAGCGGCGGTAGAGGGCGCTACGGCTAAGGCCGAGCGCATTGGCGGCATGGCTGACGTTGCCGTTGTATCGGCCGAGCGCCTTCTTGATGAGGAACGCCTCGACATCCTCGATGCTCATATCTTCCAAGCGAACGGAGCCGTCGCGGACGGTGCGCAGGGCGAGGTCGGGGGAGCGGATGACGGTGTCCTGGGCCATCAACACCGCGCGTTCGACGACGTGATTCAATTCGCGGACGTTGCCTTGCCAGGGATTGTCGAGCAGAGCTTGCAGAGCCGCGGGATCGAAGCCGGTGATGGGTTTGCGATAGCGCTGGGCGTGCATGCCGAGGAAGTGGGCGGCAAGCAGAGGAATGTCCTCGCGGCGCTCGCGCAGGGCCGGCAGATGCAATTCGATCGTGTTCAGGCGGAAGAGAAGATCCTGGCGGAAACGTCCGGCGGCGACTTCGTCGTCGAGGCGGGCGTTGGTGGCGGAGATGATGCGGACATCGACGCGGCGGGTTTTGGACGAGCCGACGCGCTCCCTCTCGCCGGTCTCGAGCACGCGCAGCAGCTTCGCCGGGACATGCATCGGCCCGTGGGCGATTACGGCGCGGAAGAGCGTGCCGCCTTCGGCCAATTCGAAGCGGCCGACGCGGTCGATCTTGGCGTCGGTGAAGGCGCCGCGGACGTGACCGAACAGTTCGCTTTCGAAGAGGCCCTCGGCGAGGCCGCCGGCGTTGACGGTGACCATCGGCTTGGAGCAGCGGTTGGAGATGGCGTAGAGCGTCCGGGCGACGACTTCTTTGCCGGTGCCGGGTTCGCCGGTGATGAGGACGTTGGCGTCGGAGGGGCCGACGCGGGCGATGAGTTGGAGGACCGGCTCCATGGAGGGCGCTTCGGCGATCAACGACGGGCGGCCTTCGGCGCGGAGCAGACGGTTCTCGGCTTCCAGGCGCAGGCCGCGGCGGATGGCCTGGCTCAGCTCGATTTGTGTGCGGACGACGCTGAGCAGACGCTCGTTTTCCCACGGTTTCTGGATGAAATCGCGCGCGCCGCGGCGCATGGCTTCGACGGCGAGATTGACGGTGCCCCAGGCGGTCATGACGACGACGGGGAGGACGCTGTCGAGGGCTTGGATGCGCGAGAGGAGATCGAGGCCCTCCTGGCCGGAGGTGGTGTCGCGGCTGTAGTTGAGGTCCATAACGACGACGTCGAAGTCGTTATTTTCGATGGCGGAGAGGACAGCGGCGGGAGAGGCGGCGGTCTCGATCCGATAGCCTTCGGCCTTCAGCAACAGGCGCAGGGCTTCGACGACGTCGGCTTGATCGTCGGCGACGAGGATGCGGAGCGTGGAGTTGCCAAGCTGCTTCATAGGCGGGTCTAGACGGCCGTGATCCAACCGTCGGCGATATTGATGATGCGGTTGCCGTACTCGGCGTTCTTCTCGTTGTGAGTGACCTGGATGATCGTGGTGCCTTCGTCGTTGAGCTTCTTGAACATGTCCATGATCTGTTTGCCCTGGCTCGAATGGAGGTTGCCGGTGGGCTCGTCGGCGAGGATCACTTTCGGGCTGGCGACGATGGCGCGGGCGATGGCGACGAGTTGTTGCTGGCCGCCGGAGAGCTGGTTGGGGAACAGGTCCTTCTTACCCACCATCTGGAAGCGGTCCAACGTGTCGGCGACGATGCTCTCCCGCTCGCTCTTCTTGATGTTGCGATAGGACAGCGGGATGTCGAGGTTCTCGTAAACGGTGAGGGAATCGAGCAAATGGTAGCTCTGAAACACGAAGCCGAAGTGTTTCTTGTACAGCTCCATGCGGTCCTTCTTGTTCATCTTGTGGATGGGGTGGTCGAGCAGGTAGTATTCGCCGGTCCAGGAGCTGTCGTGCATGCCGAGCAGATGGAGCAGCGTGGACTTGCCGGCGCCGGAAGGGCCCATGATGGAGATGAACTCGCCTTCCTGGACGTCGACGTTGACGCGGCGGAGAACAAACGTTTTTGTGGGGCCGTGTTCGAAGTACTTCTCGATGTTGCGTAGGGAAATCAGCATGAGGGTGTGTTCCTATTATCCGCCGCGTGGTTTACTCTTCGCGCAGAGCGATCGCCGGATCGAGACGGGAGGCGCGCCAGGCGGGGACGAAGGAGGCGAGCAGGGCCACGGCGGCGAGGGTGAGCGCGAGCGTGGCGAAGACGATGGGGTCGGCGGGGCTGATTTCAAAGAGAAAGCTTCGAAGGACGCGGCCGAGGGCGAGCGAGGCGGCGAGCCCGGCGGCGAGGCCTAACCCGGCGAGCGCGAGCGCTTTGGTTAGCAGCATCGCGACGACCTCGCGGGGTTGGGCTCCGAGGGCGAGGCGGATGCCGATCTCCTTGGCGCGCAGAGCGACGGTGTTGGCGATGACTCCATAGAGGCCGATGGCGGCGAGGGCGAGGGCGAAGACGGCGAAGAGCGCGATGAAAAGGGCGCGCAGGCGCGGCGTGGCGACGGAGTCCGAGGCGATGCGCTCCATGGGCGTAACGCGGATGGGCGTTTCGGCGCTGAGCGCGCGAATGGCGCGGCGGATGGCGCGAACGGCGTTAGCGCCCAGGGCGGTTTTCACCACCAGGCTGTAGCCGCCGTTCATGCCGGGGTTCTGATAGAAGGGGATGTAGGCGGCCATCGACGGCGCTTCGGCGAGGCTTTCGTGGCGGATGTCGCCGACGACGCCGACAACGGTGAGCCACTGCGGTTTTTCTTCGAAACCGTAGAAGCGGATGCGCTGGCCGATGGGGTTGCCGCGGGGCCAGAAGTGGCGGGCGGCGGCTTGGTTGAGGAGGGCGACGTTGGGCTGGGAGCGGTCGGTTTCGTCGATGAGGCGGCCGCGTTGCAGCCTCATTCCCAGGGTGCGGAAATAATCTTCGCTCACCAGGGTGTAGTCGATGTAATCGGATTCTTTGTTGCCGGTGGCGTAGCCGCCCTGCACTTCGAAGCCGCCATTGCGGCCCTGATCGGTGAGCGGGACGGTGTCGGTGATGCCGGCGGCGGCGACGCCCGGCAGAGCTTTCACGTTGTCGAGGAGGGTTTGATAAACGCGCGGGGAGGGAAGCGCCATTTCGGCGACGAGAACGTTCTTGGGGTCGAAGCCGGGATCGACGTTTTGGAGCAGGAGGAGGCTCTTGACGGTGAGGCCGGCGCCGGCGAGCAACACGAACGAGAGGGCCATTTCGCCGGCGACGAGCGCGCCACGGAGACGGTTGTTGCCGCGGGAGGAAGAGGAGCGGGTGGCGTTCTTTAATCCCTCGTTGACGTCGACGCGGACGGCGAACCAGGCGGGAGCGAGGCCGAAGAGAAGACCGGTGAGAATGGATGCGGCGAGAGCGAAGGAGAGGACGCGAGCGTCGAGCGGGACGCCATTCACGGGGAGGGATTGCGCGGGGATCCAGGCGGTGAGAAAGTCGTTGGTCCAGACGGCGAGAAGGAGGCCGGCCGCGCCGCCGGCGAGCGAGAGAAGGAGGCTTTCGGTGAGGAGTTGGCGAAGGAGGCGGCCGGAGCCCGCGCCGAGAGCGACGCGGATAGAGATTTCCGTGCGGCGGGCGGCGGTGCGCGCCAGGAGGAGATTGGCGACGTTGACACAGGCGATGAGAAGGACGAAGCCGACGGCCCCGAAGAGCAGGTAGAGAGTAGGCCGGATGGCGGCGGTGGATTGCTGTTGGAGCGGAACGAGGCGGGCGCGGAGGCCCGTGTTGGAATCGGGATATCGTTTCTCGAGGCGCTCCATGATGGCGGTCATCTGCGCTTGCGCCTGGGCAAGGCTGACGCCGTCGCGGAGGCGTCCAACGACGCGGTAATTGTGCGCGCTACGGGCGGTGGTGTCGGGCTCGAGTTCACCGGGGATCCAGATTTCGCACATGCGCGGGAGGTCGAACGACTCGGGAACGACGCCGACGATGGTCCACTTTTTCCCGTCCAGCGTGATGGCGCGGCCGAGAACGGCTGGGCTCGAATGGAAGGCCCGTCGCCAGAGGGACTCGCCGATCACGGCCGCTTGAACGCCGCCGGTGCGCTCTTCGTCCTTTGAAAACGTTCGCCCGAGAATGGGCTTCGCGCCCATCACGCGGAAGAAACCGCGCGAGACGGAGGCCCCGACGATGCGTTCGGGCTCGATGCCGCCGGAGATGTCGCCTTGCCCGGCGCCGTAGGCGGCGAAGCCTTGAAAGGCTGTCGCCTGATCGCGCCAATCGCGAAAGTTCGGACCGGCAACGTTCATGGAGGGTCCGCCTTTGCGTGTTTCCGAAATGGAGAGGAGGCGTTCGGGGCGGCTGTAAGGCAGGGGCCGGATCAGGACGGCGTTCACTACGCCGAAGATGGCGGTATTTGCTCCGATGCCGAGAGCGAGCACCAGCACGGCGGTGAGCGAGAAACCCGGCGATTTCGCGAAGGCGCGTAGGGCGAAACGAAGATCCTGGCGCATGGACACACGTCTCCTTATCTAGATCGAGCATTTTTCATGAAATCACTGCGCCAACCGCTTCCTTACGGTCGCGGCTCGGAAAGCGCATTCGGTACGGAGCTAAGGCTTTAATGCCGTTATTTCATCGAAGATGGCGGTCAGGGCACACTGGGCGGCCACGGGGAGGGCGGGCACGCTCAACCGCGGACACTGCAGCTCCACGGGCGGGAAGAAGGCTGCGCCGGAAGCGGGCTGAACGAGGTCCGACACAAACATCGCCGCCGCGAGAAACAGGATGGCAACCAAGTCCGGATCCCGCCGCGACATCACATCACCCCCACGCCTTCTTCGACGATGCGGCCATCGAACAGACGGATGGTGCGGTCGGCATAGCGGGCATAGCGCGGGTCGTGGGTGACCATACAGATGGTGGCGCCGCCGCGGTGCAGTTCGCGGAGCAGCTCCATCACCGCTTCGCCGTTGGTGGAGTCGAGGTTTCCGGTGGGCTCGTCGGCGAGGAGGATGGACGGATCGCCGCCGAGGGCGCGGGCGACGGCGACGCGCTGCTGTTGGCCGCCGGAGAGCTGGGACGGATAGTGTTTGACGCGATGGGACATGCCGACGCGTTCGAGGGCGTCGTGGACGCGCTTCTTGCGCTCGGCCGACGGCATGCCGCGGTAGGTGAGCGGCAGTTCGACGTTTTCATAGACGTTGAGATCGCCGATGAGGTTGAACGCCTGGAAGATGAAGCCGATCTCGCGGTTGCGGATGCGGGCGCGCTCGCTCATTTTCAGGCTCTGCACCGGCTTGCCGTTGAGCACGTAGGTGCCGTCGCTGGGGGAATCGAGCAGGCCGAGAATCGCCAGCAGCGTCGATTTCCCGCAGCCGGAAGGGCCGGAGATCGAGATGTACTGGCCTTTCTTCACCTCCAGGTGGATGCCCGCGAGGGCGTGCGTTTCCACTTCGTCGGTGGTGAAGACCTTTGTCACGCCTTCCAAATGAATCAGAGCGTCGCTCGTTGCCATGCCATCTCCTTTTAATTGAGCCGGACGCGTTTTTGGGCGTCCCATTGCGACATGTCCGAAAGGACAACCTGGTCGCCTACTTTCAATCCGTCCACGATCTCGATGGTGCTCACCGAGCTTCGTCCCAGCGTCACCGGCACTTGCGTGGCGCCCTTGCCGTCCTCATCCAAGCGGAACAGGCTGATTTTCTGGCCGCTCTGGCCGATCACGGGCCGGCCGACATAGACCACATCGCTGAGTTTTTCGATTTCGATCGTTCCGTCGACGCTCAAGTCCGGACGCGCGCCGGGAGGCAGCGCGCCGTCCAACTTGACATCCACGTCGAAGGTTCCGTTGCTGGCCGCCGGATCGATGCGCATGACGTGGCCGGGAATGATTCCATTGCGCGTATCGATCGACGCTTCCTGGCCGATCTGGATGTCTTTTACCTGGGTTTCGGGGATCTTCAGCGTCGCTTTGAGTTTCGACGGCTGGGCGATTTTGGCGAGAATCGCGCCCGGCGCCACGCGTTGTCCCACTTCGAGTACCTGCAAGGCGGTGCCGAGTTGAATCAGCGTGCCGTCGACGCCGGCGCGGATGGTCAACTGCTCCACTTGTTTCTTCTTCAGATTATAGGCCGCTTGCAACTTCTCGATGTTCACCTTTTGGGCGTCGAGTTGAGCGCTGATGGATTCGCCGCTCATGTCGAGCTGTTGTTTGGAGAGGCCATAGCTGTTCAGCAACTCGTCGGCTTTGGCGGTGGAGAGTTTCGTTTCGAGGTCCGATTTCAAGCCCTGTTTGGTGAGTTGCTCGTCGCGGTCGGCGGTGAGGCGGGCCTGGATGAAGTCGGCGTGGGCCTGCTCTGTGGTGGATTTTTGCTGAAGTTGCTTGGTTTGGAGCTGTACTTTGAGATCCGTATAGGTGGCCTGGGCGGCTTTCACCTGCCATTCCAGGTCGGCGGCGGCGAGCTCCATATCGGGGTTGCTGAGAACGATCAGGACGTCGTTGGCGTGAACGGGTGTTCCGGGGAGGTGCAGAATTTTGTCGACGCGTCCGTCGAAAGCGGCGGGAATCCACAATACAGACTCGGGAACCAGCGTTCCCAGGCCGCGAACCTGCCGTTCCATGGGACCGCGCTTCACGGTGTCGATCCAGACGGTGGCGCGTTCGACGGTGGGCGCGGCGGGTTTCAGCCGGGACAAGCCCCAAAAAATGGACGGAACGGCGATGACGACGAGGGCGATAAAAACGATTCGGCGAATAAGGCGCCTTCGACCGACTTCTTTTCCGCGGGGTATATCCATGGCTCTCTCCGTAGTGGCAACTACCGGGCCATTCGCGCGGGCGCCCGCATCCCAAGTGGAATCAGCGGATTCGCGGGATGGAATTGCCGATGGGGCGGCGTTGGCTGTCCGTTTGTGGGACGGATGTGTACGTGAAGGGACAGGACGGTATGGTACGGAGATGCCTGTACAGGCGGGGAGGGACCGGCTACTATACGGGGATGCAGCCTCCCAAGCAACGGATTAAGTCGTTCAGCGTGATGCACACAGCCCGGTTTGCCGCCGTCTTGCTGGGCATTCTGGCGGTGGTGGTGAGCGTGCCGTTTGGGGCGGCTCTTTTGCTGGCTTCGCTGTTTGCGGCGACGGGAATCGCCGCGTATTCGCCGATTTTGGTGACGCTGGGATTGGTGGGGCTCCCGGTGGCGGCCGCAGTGGGCGGGTTCGTGCTGACGGCGATCACGTGCGGGCTGTACAACGCGCTGGCCGAGCGTTTCGGAGGGATCGAGGTGGAGTTGAAAGTGGCGCCGGGGGTGCTGACGTCGAGGCGCGGTTAATCGACGACCCTGGCGGAGAGGACGAGGATGACGGCGCTGTTGGGAAGGCTGGTTTTGCCAACGACGACTTTTTGGCCTTCGCCGATGTCGATGTCGGTATCGATGGAGGAGGATGATGCGGGATGGTTGGGCGCGTTCAAGGCCAGGTGTAGCCCGTTTATCCGGATCGAATGACCATTGGATTTCTCGATCGAGGTAAGCGAGGCGAACTTGAACCAATAGGATCCATTGTCCGGGAGAGTGCCGTCGTTGTTGCCCCCGTTTCCACTCCGCGCTCGCATCACGAAGCTTTCCATCACCCGGTAATCGCGATAGGCGAACACGCCTCGGACCTGCTTCACCACCGGCTCCAATTCCTCCGGCAGCGGCGCCCCTGCTGCTGCGGCCGGCCCGCTGGACGCTCCAATAAGATACGCCGTCAGTTCCACGTCGGGCGCCACGGGAGGCGGCACGTCGATCTTCTTCAAAGCGGCTTCGATCGCATCCACGGCGTCCGAATGTCCATTTACGGCGATGCTGTCGCCGATCTGAACGCAGTTGGCGCCAAAGACCTTCACCAGTTCGGTGACCTGATTCAAGTTTGCGTACTTGACCGGGATCACTTTTCGCACGAATTCCTGTGCCCAGCCAATGGGCGCCAGCGCGAGCAGTCCGATTGCAAGAATCTTTTTCATTAGTCGCCTCCTTCGTTATCCACCAGCCAATAAATCACCACATTCGGGTCGTCGGTGAGGATCTTGATCTTCAGCGGCGGCGCGGCCTTCGCTAATTCGTGGACGGGCGCGGGCCGGCGATGCACCGGTCTTGATATAGTTCTCGCCGCCCAACCGGACGGCGGTCCGGCGGCGTGGAAGGACGCGTGAGGCTTCGGAGGAGCCGCTTCCGGAACTCCGAGCGTGAGCATCGAAAACGCTCCGGCGAGGCACGCGGCGAGACCGGCGCTCCAGGCCCACGCCCGACGCACGGCCCGTTTCTTCGCGATGCAGGCGGAAACTCCCTGGCGCAGGGCGAACAGAGCCACGGGATCCACGTCGCGAAGGGTTGCGAGCACTTGCCGGTCCGCCTCTAGCGCGGCCGCGAAATCGCGGCAGGCGGGACATTGCCTCAGGTGCCCGTCCGGTTCCGAAGTGCCGTCCTCCAAAGCGAGGGCGCTCATGCATTCTTCACAGTTCATGAATTCCTCCTTCGACGGCCATCTTCCGCAGCTTCCTTCTCGCCGCGCAAATTTGCGAACGTACCGTGGTTTCCGAGGAGTCGAGAATCGCCGCGGCTTCGGCGGTGGTTAATCCCTCGATCTCGCGAAGCACCAAGGCGGCGCGCTCTTTCTCGGGCAATCGCAAAAGCGCTTTTCGCATCCACTCGCGCTGGCGCGCCGCAGCCGACGATTCTTCCGGGCCGGGATCGGCGGCGGCCGTTTCCGAGCGGGCTGGAACCTCCGGAGGAAGGCTACCGCGGCGCTTGGCGAAATCCAGGCAGACGTTTACCGTTACGCGATAGAGCCAGGCGTTTAACGCAGCGCCGTCCAGCTTGCCCAAATTGCGAAACAGGCGCAGAAACACTTCCTGGCTGGCGTCCTGCGCGTCCTCGATCCTCCCGAGCATGCGCCACGCGGTGTTCAGCACTTGCCGTTCGTGCTGCCGCACCAGCCGTTCGAACGCATCTTCTTCGGCCGCGCGGCGATCGGCGATTCTCAGGGTCAACTCCAAGGCGTCCACGTTCAATAGATATAACCTGCGCCGGGGAGGAAACGTTGAAGAAAAAACGAACGGCGATTAGAAGCCGGAGGGTTGGATGCGGAAACTCTCGCGCCACGCACCGCCCGGAGGGATGGATTGCAGGTCCTTATAGAGACCGGCGTTGGCGAGGTTGAAGGCGTTTGTGGGGCCGGACATCGGCTCGAAGCAAATGTACTCGCGGCCCGGCGGGGCGTAGATGACGGCGTTTTGGTATTTCGGGCCGTAGACGACGGAGATTTTCTTGTCGCCGCCGGTGACGGAGAAAACGGCGTTGCCCTGGGCGTTCCGAACGAGGGAGCCGAAGACGTCGTCGAGTTGAACGCCGGAGAGGGTGAGCGGGTCGGGAAACGCGACCGGTTCTTCTTCGCCGGTGGGGATGGTGACCTTCGAGAGCTTCAACCGTTGGCGCGCGGCGATGTGGACTTGCCATCGATCGCGCGGGACGCCGGGGATTTGAAAGTAGGGATGGAAGCCGACCGAGACGGGCATGGGATCGCCGGACAGGTTTTCGAGCGTCGTCTCCACCTGGAGCGCGCCATCGCGCAGGCGGCAGGTGATGGAGATGGTGTGGGCGAAAGGGAACTGGGCCATCCAATCGGGATGGCGCCAGAATTCCAGGCGGCTGGTGACTTCGGCGCCGTTGGCGTCCGCATGCAGCGCGGCCACTTGCCAATCGGATGCGTGGGTGAGGAGGCCGTGCATCGGTTGATGGTTTCCATCGCGGGGAACGTTGTTCAGCTTGGGGTTGAGAACGTACTGCTTGCCGTTGGCCCAGAAGGCGTCGCCATCGAGGCGATTGGCCCACGGCTCCAGGAACGGGATGCCGGAGAAGCCCTTGCTCAGCCCGGCGGGTGAGGGAGAAGCGGTGTAAATCACCTGCGCTCCATTCACCGTCATGGAGTAAATATTGTTGCCCATGGAGGGAGCGACGAAGACCTCGGTGTGGCGCGCGGCGTCGGCCAGGCGGACAACCGGGACGCCATCGACAGTGGTCTTCTCGGCGGAATAGTTTGCCGCTCCGGCAAGGAAAGGTAGCATAGCGAAAACTACGAGCTTCATGATTCCGAGTTTCTCCAAACCGGACCAGTTTACGCTACTTGAGTTCCGGCTAGGCGCTCTCTTCCTTGCCCATGTACATTTCGCCGACGACGGAGCGGAAGTTTTCGAGGACGCGGCCGCGGCGGACTTTCATGGTGGGGGTCATTTCGCCGAGCTCGATGGTGAAATCGCGGTCGAGGACGCGGAATTTGCGGATCTGTTCAAAGGGCGGAAGCTGTTTGTTGACGCGGGCGACGGCTTTGCGGACGCAATCGATCACCGGAGCGGCGGAGGCGATGGCGGCTTCGGCTTTGTCTTTCCACGCCTCCATTCCTTTGAGCGAATGAGCGATGGGGAAATTCAGGGTGAAAAGGGCGGTGACGAAGGGAAGGCGGTCGCCGACGAGGACCACTTGATTGATGAGCGGTTCGGTCTTGAAAAGCCCCTCGATGCGGGCGGGGTAGATCTTTTTGCCGTTGGAGGAGACGATGAGTTCTTTTTTGCGGCCGGTGATGTAGAGGTAGCCTTCGGCGTCGATCTCGGCGATGTCGCCGGTATAGAGCCAGCCGTCGCGCAGGACGGCGGCGGTGGAGGCGTCGTCGAGGTAATAGCCGGCGAACAGGCTCGGGCTCTTCAGCAGCAGCTCGCCATCCTCGGCGAGAGTGACTTCGACGCCGGGCAACGGTTTGCCGATGCTGCCCGATTTGGGGCGGGTTAAGGGGTTCAGCGTGGCGACGCCGCCTTCGGTGAGGCCGTAGCCTTCGATGAGCGGCATGCCGATGGCGGAGTAGAAATCGGCGAGTTCTTTTCCGAGCGGGGCGGCGCCGGAGGCGGCGATGCGCATACGGCCGCCGAGGCGTTCGCGGATTTTTGAAAACACGAGCCGGTCGGCGATGCGCAGTGGAGCTCGCAAGTGGGGTGGGACGGGTTTTCCCGCTTGCTTCAGGCGGCTCACCGCGAGTCCCAGACCGAGCGCTCCGTGAAACAGCTTTTGGCTGAGCTTGGGCTTCTTGCGGAGCTCGGCGCCGATGCTGGCATAAATGCGTTCCCAGACTCTCGGCGGAGCGAGAAAGAACTGGGGCCGGATGGATTTCATTTCGGCGGGCAGTTTCGAGAGGCTCTCGGAAAACCAAACGGTGACTCCGAGACGGAGGGTCACCATTTCCATGACGACGCGCTGGGCGATGTGGGCGGAGGGGAGGAAGACGATGGTGGATTCGCCTGGAGCGAGGCCGAGCGCGGCGGGTCCCATGTCGGCGTTGGCGGCGAGGGCGGAATGAGTGGCGAGGCCCATCTTGGGTTCGCCGGTGGCGCCGCTGGTTAGATAGAGGATGGCGGGGTCTTCGGGATGGACGCTGGCGCGGATGCGGGCGAAGAGGCCGGGATCCTCTTCCATCGCCCGGCGTCCCAGGTCGCGGAGCGCGCCGAGGGTGAGGGCGTCCGATCCGGCGGCGTCGCCGGTGAGCAGAATCCAGCGGACGGGATCGAGGCTGCCTCCGGCCGCGGCGCGCAGGCCTTCCATGCCTTTGGCGTCTTCGGCGAAGGCGGTTTTGATTCCGGCGGCGTGGAGATTCTTGACTTGGTCGGGCAGCGGATAGCTGGTGTAAAGGGCCGCGGCGACGGCGCCGCTTGACAGTATTCCGAGGTCGGCGATGTAGAATTCGGAGCGGGTGTTGGAGTAGAGAGCGACGTTCTCGCCCTTTTCGACGCCGAGCTTGTGGAGTCCACAGGCCACCTCGCGGACGGCGTGTTCATACTCGCGGTAGGTGTACGTTCGGTAGTTTCCATTGCCTTCCGGCTGGCGAAGCGCGGCCACGTCCCCCCAGTCGCGGGAGGCTTCTTCGAGGATCGTGAACATGGTGCGGGCCGTCATTGCGATCATCCTATCATGCGTCGGTTACTATGAAACGAAATGGGCTACGAACGGGAGATCGACCTCGCACGAAGCACGGCGCGGGATGCGGCGGCGCTGGCGCTGGGGTATCAGGCGGGGATCGAAGCGGAGGAAAAGCCGGACCATTCGCCGGTGACGCGAGCCGACCGGGAGTGCGAGCGATTGATCGCCACGGCGCTTCAGCGGGCGTTTCCCGAAGATGGCATCTTGGGAGAAGAGGGATCGTCGGTGGAGTCGCGTACCGGGCGGCGTTGGATTATCGATCCGATCGACGGGACGCGGGACTACGTGCGCGGGAATCCGTTGTGGGGTCCGCTGATTGCGCTGGAAGACCGGGGCGAAGTGGTGGCGGGAGTGGTGCATTTTCCGTCGCTCGGAGGGGCGACTTATTGGGCGTGCCGCGGGGGCGGGGCGTTCCGCGATGGACAAAGGCTGCGGGTGTCGGCGAAGACGTCGGCCGGCGAATCGGTGTTGTGCATCAATCAATTCAATAAGCTGGAGGCTTCGCGCTTGCCGGGACTGCTGCCATGGATGGCGCGCTTTTGGGCGGTCCGCAATTTGGGCGGGACGCCGGACGCGATGATGGTGGCCTCCGGGCAAGCCGAGATTTGGATCGAGCCGTCGGCTTCGCCGTGGGACTTCGCGGCGCCGAAGATCCTGATTTAAGAGGCGGGCGGCTTGTTTAGCAACTTCGACGGCGGAAGTTCCCTTTATGCCGG
>VFSW01007929.1_pt1 | contig 15340 bp, 16 predicted proteins | sample 5358111 | NCBI WGS metagenome assembly VFSW01 (sample SAMN11554181, study PRJNA540505) | mine drainage metagenome | isolation source: sediment from site ElyBrook_90M | place: USA: Ely Copper Mine, Vershire, VT | collected 2017
CCCCGCGGCCGGGCGGGCCTGGGGGCATCCACCACCACTGCGGCGATCGCAGGCGGCCGCGGGGCGGCGATCCGGACCGGCAGGCCCGGCGGCGCCGTTGTAACCCATAGCGCGGCCATCAACGCCGCACCGGCCGCCGCGGCGATCAAACCCCACCATGCCGAGCGCGGGCCGGCGCGGGCCGTCCGTACCCGCCGCAACACCCGCTGTTCCAGCCCCGCCGGCGGCTCCGAGTCCGCATAGCGCGCCAGCGCTTCGTCGAGCACGCGCTCTACCGCATCCGGTTGGTCATTTCCCATATCGCCCTTCCATGAGTCCCGCCAGCTTTTGCTTCAGCATCTGGCGCGCCCGCATGATGCGCGTGCGCACGGTTCCCTCGGCGATGCCGAGCACGCGCGCGATGTCGCGCGAGGCCATCTCGTCCACCGTGGAGAGCGCCAGCGGCTGGCGCAACTCCGGGGGCAAGGCGTCCACCAGGCGATGCACGGCCGCGTTCCAATCCGCCGCCACGGCCGCGTCCTCGGGGCTGACGCCGCGGGCCGCCGTCCGCGGGTCAAGCACTTCGTGGCGCGCCTTGCGCCGCTTATCCACGGCGATGCGCCAGGCCACGCGCGCCAGAAACGCCCGCTCGTTTTCAATCTCCTCCCAGCCGCCCCCGCGGTACAGTTTCAGAAACGTCTCCTGCACGGCATCCTCGGCATCCTGCGCGTTCCGCAGCACCGCGTAGGCCACGCGGAAAACGAAGCGCGCCTGCCGCTCCACCAGCGCCGCGAAGCGCGCCTCGCGGGCCGCCGTCCTGGACTCCCGGAACGCGATCGCTGGCACGGCCTCCATCATGAAAATGTTTCACCAGCTAAGACCGCCGGTGAAGGGGAAACGTTCACATTTTTTCCTTCAGGGATTGCTCGGCCCGGCGGCTTCGAGCGCCGCCGCTTCCTTGAGGTATTGTGCCGCTTCGCCGTCGCGCCCGGCAGCCTGGGCGGCCCGCGCCAGCCGCAGCGTGACCGCGTACAGCAGACCGGTGGTAGCCTGGTCCTGGCTATTGAGCTGGTGCGCGCGGGCCAGCGCCTGATGCGCGGCCGGATCTTCGGCGAGACTGGCCAGCACGGCGCCGTACAGCGCGTTCAACTGGAAGATATCGGGCCATCGCGCGACGGCCTGGGCGATCGGCGGGCGGGCCTCCGCGAAGCGTCCCATGCGGTAGTAAGTGTAGGCCAGGTTGTACTGCATTTGCGGCGATGCGGGGGCCAGTTGGGCGGCCCGCAGCAGGGGCGGCAGGGCGTCGTCCAGGTCGCCGTGCTCGCCATAAATCGCGCCCAGCGCGGCCAGCCGGGCGGCATCGTCCGGATCGTAGAGCCGCTGGCAGAGCGCGCGCGCTTCCTCGCGCGGTCCTTGATCCAGCTTGCGCGCGCACTCGCCGCGCAGCTCCGCCTCGGTGGTATCGCGGCGGCGCAGTTCGGCGGATTGGGCGAAGGCTTTGCGGGCGTCGTCCTCGCGGCCCAGGCTGCGATAGACCACCCCCAGTTGATAGGGCGCCAGGGGATCGCGCGGGTTCGTGCGGGCGGCCTCGGTGAGCCACTTCCCGGCCGCGGCCCAATCTTTCCGCTTCACGCAGGCCAGTCCCAGATAGTAAGTGGTATCGGGAAAAGGCGGGCGGGCGGCCGCTTGAGTCAGATTGCGCACGGCGCCTGCATAATCGCGGTCCATCAGGTCCAGGCGGCCCAGGTAATAGGCGATGTTGGGATGATCGCCAGCCTCCCGGCGCACGGCTTCGAACTCGCGGCGCGCTTCGGCGGACCGCTTCATCTCGTAGAGCGCCACGGCCAGAGGAAAGCGCGCGCGCAGCACCAGCTTGGGATCCAGGCGCAGGGCGGCGCGGAACTCCGCGGCGGCTTCGTCGTAGCGGTCCTGCTTGAGGGCGTCGTAGCCTTTGCCCAGATGGGCTTCGGCGGTATCGTCCGCGGCGCGCGCGCACAGCGCCAGGGCGGCGCAAGCGACGGCGATGGAAAGGCGGGCGGCCATCACCATCATTGTAAGACGCAGCGACTCCGCTACCCCACCAGCACTACGTGGATCTCGCCCGGACCGTGGACGCCGCGCACCAGGATCTGCTCGATATCGGCGGTGCGGCTGGGTCCGGTGATCAGCACCATGGAGCTGGTTTGGGCGGCGGGGTGGGGCAGGATGGTGAACAATTCGTCCAGCCCGGAGAGCACCCGCGCGGCGGGGAGCACGGCGATGTGCACGGGCGGCAGCAACGAGACCATGCGGGCTTCCGCCTGGCTGGAGAGCATGACCAGCGAGCCGGTGTCCGCCAGCGCGTAATCGGCGCTGGTGATGCCCACGGCCGCGGCGGCGCAGGCCGCGCGCAATGCCGCCGCATCTGTGAACCCGGACTCGACGCCGGGCAGATCAAGGAGGCCGCACTCGCCGAGGAAGGGCGCGTTGGAGGCCACGGCGGACCTCCCTTCGAGCACCGCGGCGACGTAGGCGCGGGCATCCTCGGGCGTCGCCGCGCGCCGCGTCTTGCCCGCCAGCGCCTCCACGTTGCGCAGCATGGCGGCGATGCGCGAGTCCGGATCCACATCCGGAATGCGCAGGCGAACCGGCGGCGGTTCGGCGATGCCCTGCCCGGCCTCGCGCCCCAGGGCGGTGCGGACTTTGTGCAGGATGTGCTCGCGCGACATCAGCGTTTCCTCCACAGCTCGCGGAAGCTTCTGGCGGGCGCCGGAGGAAGGTCCCGCTGACTGAGCCAGGCGCGCACGGGCGGCAGATTCATCAGCGCGGGCGCGTGGCGCAGCCACCCGCCATCCCCCGGCGGCGCCACGCTCGCGGCCACCCGCGCCGCCATCTCATAGATGCGCGGATGGCACATCACCCAGGCCCACACCTGGAACGCCAGGCGCTCCATACGGTTCGCGCCGTCGCGCTGCTCATCCTGCTTCACTTCGGCGCGCAGGTCCAGCAGAATCTTGGGAATGTCGATCTTCACCGGGCACACTTCCGCGCAGGCGCCGCACAGGCTGGAAGCGAAGGGCAGGCTGGGCTCGTGCTTCACGCCCATGAACTGCGGCGTGATGATGGCGCCGATGGGCCCCGAATACACCCACGGAAAGCTGTGCCCGCCGATCTTCCGATACACCGGGCAATGATTCAGGCAGGCGCCGCAGCGGATGCAATAGAGCGACTGGCGTTTCTCGCTGTCCGCCAGCAGGCGGGTGCGGCCATTATCGAGCAGCACCACGTAGAATTCCCGGGGGCCGTCGATCTCGCCGCCGCGGCGCGGCCCCGAGAGGAACGAGGTGTAGACCGTCAGGGCCTGGCCGGTGGCGCTGCGTCCCAGCAGCTTCAGGAACACGGTCAGATCCTGCGCGCGCGGGATCAGCTTTTCGATGCCCGCCACGGCGATGTGTACGGCCGGCGCGGAAGTGGTCAGGCGCGCGTTGCCTTCGTTTTCGACCAGCACTACGGCGCCCGAATCGGCCACCAGGAAGTTGGCCCCGCTGATGCCGATATCCGCCGCCAGGAACTTTTCGCGCAGCACCGCGCGCGCGGTCAGGGTCTGCTTCTCCACCACGGTCTCGTTGGCGACGCCCAGCTTGCGCGCGAACAGGCCGCCGACGTCGTAGCGCGTCAGGTGCAGCGCGGGCGCCACGATGTGGTACGGCCGCTGGTGCGCGAGCTGCAGGATATACTCGCCCAGGTCGGTCTCGACGGACTGAAGGTCGTGATGCTCCAGGCGATCGTTCAAATCGATCTCCTCGGTGGTCATGGATTTCGATTTGACGATGAGGCGGGCGTGGCGCTCCTTGGCCAGGCCGAGCACGAAATCGGCGACTTCGGCGGCGTCCCGGCACCAGACCACTTTGCCGCCGTGCGCCGCGACGTTGGCTTCAAACTGTTCCAGGTAGTGGTCCAGGTGATCGAGGGTATGGCGTTTGAGGGCGTTGGCCTGGGTGCGGAGATCCTGGTATTCGGGCAGGGCGGCGGGCGCCACGGCCTGCTGGCGATGCTCGATCAGGCGGCCGGTGGCGCGGTAAATGGCCAGTTGCAGGTTGGCGTCGGCCAGCGTGTTGTGGACCTTTTCGTCGAATGCGGCGGACATGTTGTTCGAGGCGGGTCAGCGGCTCGCCAGGACCTCCGCCAGGTGCATGGTGCGCAACGGTAGCGCGGCGCGCGAGAGCGCCCCTTGGATCTGCATCAGGCAACTGGAATCCGCGCTGACCACGGTTCGCGCGCCGGTACGCACGATGGATTCGAGCTTGGTGCGGACCATGCCGCCGGAAATTTCGGGCAGCTTAACCGAAAACGTGCCGCCGAAGCCGCAGCACTCCTCGGCGGCGTCCATCTCGCGCAACTCGAGTCCGCGCACCTTGGCCAGCAGGCGGCGCGGACCTTCCTTGATGCCGAATTCGCGCAGGGCGTGGCAACTGTCGTGATAGGTGACCACGTCCTCCAGGCGCGCGCCCACGTCCTCGACGCGCGCGACCTCCAGCAGGAAGCGCGAGAATTCCCAAACCCGGGGCGCCAGCGCGTCCGCCGCGGCCAGAGCTTCCGGCTCATCGTGGAACAGGTCGTGAAAATGATGCGCGATCATCGAAGTACACGATCCCGAGGGCGCCACCACGTACTCGCAATCGCGGAAGGCTTTCAGGAAGTGGCGCGCCACGCGGCAGGCTTCGCGCCGGTAGCCGGTGTTGAAGGCGGGCTGGCCGCAGCAGGTCTGGTCTTCGGGAAAATCGACGCGGTAGCCCAGGCGTTCCAGCACGCCGGCCGCGGCCAGGCCGACTTGGGGGAACAGTTGGTCCACGATGCAGGTGACGAAGATCGAGACCCGCTGAGCCATGAACATGGATTGTAGCAGCCCGGCGGGCGGCTAGAACGGATCGCGGCCGCCCCGCGCCAACAGCGTGCGGCACGTAATTTTCATCAGGTCCGCCGCGCCTCGCCGCCCGGATGGCGGCGCCGCATCTTCTCCTGTTCCTGGTCGGGCACGGCCCGGTGGCTGTGTATCCGCGGCGGCGGTAACTACCACCGCCGGCAGTTGACTGGTATGTACGCCACCACCTAACCAAAGCGACTATGGAAGTCCCAGGCCGATTAGTGACACCATCAGGCTGAGGTCTAATATGAAGCGCCTGTTGCAGGCACTCCTCGAAGACGACGGCGGACAGGATCTGATCGAGTACACGCTCCTGCTCGCGTTCGTGGCGCTATCCAGCACGGGCCTGTTTCTGGACGCGGGCTCAGGCACCAAGCAGATCTGGTCCACGGCCAACAGCGTGTTGGCGACCGCCTCGAGTTCGACCGCGCAGGCAACCCCACCCGCCGGCGGTGGGGGCGGCGGCGGAGGTGGCGGCGACGGTGGCGACGGCGGCGATGGCGGCCGGCATTAGCGCTAGCCTCGATTTCCACGGACAATATCTCAATAACGCCCGTAGCCATCGGTAACGCGCCACGCCTCAGCCAGTGGGCATTTGACGCCGATGATCGTTAGCGTATCCAGTACTCAAAGAGCTGGAAGAGGCTGCGGCAAGCGCCAGACGGCCGTTCAGAATCCGAAACATTTCACGATGGAAATGGTTTATGGGCCTCAGCGAAAAACGCCTTCCGTACTCGAAATGCGCTAATCGGTGCATCCCTCCAAGTTTGGGTAAGAAGCCAGCCATGTGTGTGCCTTGTGCCCATGAAACCGAGCCCCGCGAGCCATTTCGCTAGTCTCATGTTCCGTTTCTACTTGCCAGTACCGTAGTGCCGCGGAACGTTATCTGATTTCCTGGCGTGGAAATCGAGGCTACCGGAAGCGCACTTTGACGTCCGGCTTGTTCTCCAGGTGCACCGTATCGACGAAGCGCACGCGCGCCGGCGCGTGGGTCATCACGATGGATTGGGTGCGGGTGCCGTCGCCGAAAAAGCGCACACCCTGGAGCAGGTTGCCGTCGGTGACGCCGCAGGCGGCGAACACGATGGCGCGGCCGGGAGCCAGTTCCTGGGTGCTGTAGATCTTTCGCGGGTCGCGGATGCCCATGGCCCGCATACGCTCCTCCTGGGCCTCGTCCTTAACCACCAGGCGGCCCTGAATCTCGCCGTTGAGGCAGCGCAGGGCGGCGGCGGTGAGGACACCCTCGGGCGCGCCTCCGGAACCCATCACGGCGTGCACGCCGGTGCCGGAGACGGCGGCCGCGATGCCCGCGGAAAGATCGCCGTCGCCGATGAGGCGGATGCGCGCGCCGGCCTCGCGGATGTCCGCCATCAGGCGCTGATGGCGGGGGCGGTCGAGCACCACCACCACCAAATCGTCCACGCCGCGTTGCAGGCGGCGCGCGATGGCCTTGAGGTTGTGCTTCACGGGCGCATCCAGGTCCACGGCGCCCTTGGCCGCCGGGCCCACCACGATCTTTTCCATGTAGCAATCGGGCGCGTGCAGCAGCCCGCCGCGTTCGGAAGCGGCCAGCACGGTGATGGCGCCGCCCGCGCCGGTGGCGCACAGGTTGGTGCCCTCCAGCGGATCGACCGCGATATCCACCGACAGGGCCCCAGGCTGTTCCCGGGCCGAGCCGACCTTCTCGCCGATGAACAGCATGGGGGCGGCGTCGCGCTCGCCTTCGCCGATGACGATGGTGCCGTCGATGGCAATGGTGTCCAGGCAGCGGCGCATGGACTCTACGGCGGAGTGATCGGCGGTCTGGGCGTCGCCCATGCCCATGGTGCGGGCCGAGGCGATGGCTGCGTCCTCCACTACCCGCAGCACTTCCAGGGAAAGGTCGAACATGGTAGTTTGCTCCTCATGGACGATAGCACAATTTTAGTTCTGGCCGACCCCGCCGACCCGCTACTGGCGATGCTGGAGGATCTGCCCGAGGGCACGCGCATCGCGGTGGGAAACCAGGCGGAAGCGTTCACCGGGGCCGCGCCCGAAGCGGACGCCATTCTGAACTGGACGGGCAGCCGCGACCTGCTGCGCGAGGTGTGGCGCATGGCGCCGAGGGTGCGCTGGGTACACTCGCGGTCGGCGGGGCTGGACGATCTGATGTTCCCGGAACTGGCCGAAGGCGCCGCCGTGCTGACCAACGCGCGCGGCGTGTTCAGCGAGATTCTGGGCGAGTTCGCCATGGCCGCGGTGCTGTTTTTCGCCAAGGGATTGCGCCGCATGGTGCGCAATCAGGAGGCCGGCGTTTGGGAACAGTTCGACACCGTGGAGGTGGCCGGCCAGACCATGGGTGTAATCGGGCGCGGCGATATCGGGCAGGCGGCGGCGCGGCGCGCCGAGGCCATGGGTATGCACGTGCTGGGGCTGCGGCGCGCGGACGGCGCGGAACGCAAGCGCGAACTGCTGGCGCGATCGGACTATCTCGTGCTGAGCGCGCCGCTGACGCCGGAAACGCGCGGCATCGTGGGCGCCGCGGAGCTGCGCGCCATGAAGCCCGCGGCGGTGCTGATCAACCTGGGCCGGGGACCGCTGGTGGACGAAGCGGCGCTCATCGCGGCGCTCGGCGAGCGGCGCATTGGCGGCGCGGCACTGGACGTCTTCGACCAGGAGCCGCTACCCGCCGGACACCCGTTTTACGCGCTGGATAACGTGCTGCTCTCGCCGCACTGCGCCGATCACACGCCGGACTGGAAACAACGCGCCATGCGCCTGTTCCTGGAAAATTTCGAGCGTTACCAAAGGGGCGAGGCGCTGCGCAACGTGGTGGATAAGCGGCGCGGTTATTGATGGGCGATGTGCGTTTTCCCCCCTGTTTACACGTTTTACAAAACTTTTACAAGACCCGAACCACCGGCGGGCGGCCGCCTCCGTAGGATCGAAGTAGGCACTCGAGAAGGAGACTTGGATGGGACCGCTTCAGACTACGGCGCCGCACGAGCGCTATCACGACCTGCACCTGGACGTGGATTTCACGCACAAAACCGTCCTGCTGGATGCGCAGCCCGTGGCGCTCACGCGCAAGGAATTCGAGCTACTGGCGCTGCTGGCGCAGAATGCCGGCGAAGTGGTGGCCCGCGGCACGCTGCTGATGCGAATCTGGGGCTACGGCAACCAGATCCGCACGCGCACGCTGGACGTACACATCCGCCGGCTGCGCAAGAAACTGGGTGGGTATAGCGGCGCCTACATCGAGACTATTTTTAGCGTGGGATACCGGTTTCAGCCCTATCTCGCGGCGCGGGCCGTGCCGGGGATGGCGTCCATGATGGCGCTGGGCGCGTAAGCGGGCTAGCCGGCCCGGCGAGCTAAAATGGGGATTCCCCATGACACGGAGAATTTCCCCGGCCGGGAGCGTCCGCGGCGCAATCGGGCTGCCCGGCGACAAGTCGATTTCCCACCGTTACGCGATGATCGCGGCGATCGCCGCGGGGCACACCCGGATCCGCAACTACTCGACCGGCGGGGATTGCCATTCCACGCTGGGGGCCTTGCGAGCGCTGGGGGTGCAGGTCGAGGAGAACGGCGCTGAAGTGCTGATCGGTGGCGGCGGCCTGGACGGGCTGCGCGCGCCGGCGGCGGAATTGGACGCGGGCAACTCGGGTTCCACCATGCGCATGCTGTCGGGCATTCTGGCGGCGCAGCCGTTCACTACCCGCATCGGCGGCGATGAGTCGCTCTCGCGGCGTCCCATGCGCCGCATCATGGAGCCGCTGAGCCGCATGGGTGCGGCGATTACCGCGCGCGAGGGCAGCTTTCCGCCGCTGGAGATCCGGGGGACGCGGCCTCGGCCCATCGACTACACCCTGCCCGTTCCCAGCGCCCAGGTCAAGACTTGCGTGCTGTTCGCGGGCATCTACGCCGACGGCGAAACCACGGTGCGGGAGCCGGTGCGTTCGCGGGATCACACGGAGATCGCGCTGCGGGAGTTCGGCGCGGATGTGCGGGTGCGGGCGGGCGCCATCGCGCTGGCCGGACGTCCCGCGCTGGAAGGGCGCGAACTCACGGTGCCGGCGGACCTTTCGTCGGCGGCCTTCTTCATCGTGGCGGCCCTGCTGCTGCCCGGCTCGCGGCTCACCATCCGCGGCGTAGGGCTGAATCCGACGCGCTCGGCGCTGCTCGACTTTCTGGCCGGCATGGGCGCCGATATCCGCCTCACGGCCGTGGAGAGCCATGCGGGCGAGTTGCGCGGCGAACTGAGCGTGGGCGCATCGCGCGTGCGCGGCGGCGCGATCGCGGGCGAGACCACCGCCGCGCTGATCGACGAGATCCCGGTGCTGGCGGTGCTGGGCGCGGCCAGCGAGGAGGGGCTGACCATTCGCGATGCCGCCGAGTTGCGCGTCAAGGAGACCGACCGCATCGCCACCGTGGCCGAAAACCTGCGGCGCATGGGCGTGCGCGCTGAAGAACTGCCCGACGGCCTGGTCATTCCCGGCCGCCAGCGATTCCGCGGCGCGGAGCTGGATTCCTTCGGCGACCACCGCATCGCCATGGCGTTCACGGTGGCGGCGCTGTGCGCGGAGGGGGAATCGGCCATCCACGGCGCTGAGGCCGCGGCGGTATCGTTCCCCGAGTTTTTCGAAACGCTGGAGCGGATCAAACGCTGAACCGGTAATCGCCGTGGCCGCGAGGGCTAACGGCCGGCGGTGGCGGAGCGCAGGTCCACGGCCAGCGCATCCAGCGCGATGGACTTCTGGATATTGCGGCGGATCAGGTCCGACACAGCGTCCACTTGGCGCACGGCCCGCCGGATCCAGGCGAAGGAGACCTTCCGCGCCACGGCCTCCAACTCGGCGCGCATGTCGGTGTTGCGCAACGCGCCGGCCGATTCGCGCAGCACCAGCACGTCGCGCAGCAGCCCGTAGAGCACTTCCAGGTGCGGCTCCAGCTTCTCGCTTTTGGAGCGCCCGATGGCTTCGGAATAGGGCGCCCAATCGCCGAACGGCGCTGCGCCGGCGGCCACCCGCAGGAGCGTGAACATGGCGGCGCGGCGCTTGTCGTAGGCGTCCAGGTCCAGGGACACGGCCACGCCGGGGCTGCCCCCGCTCAGGGCGGCGCGGCGCTCGGCTTGGTCCAGGCCGCGCGCCTGCACGAACTGGTGGACCTCGGCGGACTCGAGCGGCGTGAACTGGAAAGCCACCGCGCGCGAGCGGATCGTGGGCAGCAGGTCGTAGGCGTTTTCCGCGGTCATGATCAGCAGCAGGTGCGGGGAGGGTTCTTCCAGGGTCTTCAGCAGGGCGTTGGCGGCGTGCTCGCCGGCGCGGTCCACGTGATCGATCAGGAATACGCGGCGGCTGCCGGCATGGGGCGCCAGCTTGGCCCACTCGCGCAGCAGGCGGGTCTGGTCGATGGAGATCTGGCGCAGCGGCCCGTCCGGCGGGAAGGTGACGAAATCGGGATGCGAAGCGAACAGCAGCGGATCCTGGTTGCGCTTGTCGGCGGGCCAGCGCTCGCGGGCGGCGGCGATTTCCAGGTTCGCGGGCAGGCTCAGATCGTCTTGCTCGATGCGCTCGGCGTGTCCCAGCAGGCGCGCGGCCAGGCGTCGGGCCAGGGTGGCCTTGCCCACCCCCGCGGGCCCGGCAAAGAGCAGGGTCTGCGCCAGGCGGTCGCGATCGAGCATGCGCTCCAGCGCCCCGGTGACGTGCCGGTTTCCCCAGAAGCGCTCAAACATAGGGTTCCACGATTTGCCAGATCGCATCGGCAGTGGCGGCGATATCCGCGCGGCCGTCGATGATGCGGACGCGCCGCGGTTCGCGCGCGGCCAGGGCATGATAGGCCCGGTAGACCAGGCGGTGGAAATCGAGGGATTGCTCGTCCATACGCGTTTCGCCGCTGGCCTCGGAGGCGTTGCGGGCGTGGGCGCGGCGCAGGCTGGTCTCCGCCTCGATGTCGATCAAAAGGGTCAAATCCGGCGCCAGGCCGCGGCAGGCGATGCGGTCCAGGGTCATCACCGTCTCGGCCCCCAGCCCGCGCCCGCAGCCCTGGTAGACCAGCGTGGAATCGGTAAAGCGGTCGGAGAGCACGATCTTGCCCGCGGCCAGCGCGGGCGTGATCCACTCGTCCACGTTCTGGGCGCGGCAGGCGAAATACAGGAGCATCTCCGCGGTAGGGCCGAGTTCCTGGTGAGCGGAGTCCAGCAAGATGCGGCGGATGTGGGCGCCGATGCGCGTGCCGCCGGGCTCGGCGGTCTCCAGCACCTCGCGGCCGCGGGAGCGCAGGCGCTCGGCCAGCAGCCGCATCTGGGTGGTCTTGCCGGATCCGTCCATGCCTTCAAAGGTGAGGAACAAGCTGCGCGTCGCCATGCGGAAGTTCCATTGTCCTACAGTGGCGCGGCGGCGCGCCGCGTCAACGCCCGTCCCAATCCACCTGCTCGATGGGCCCGATCACGAACATATAGAAAAAGGCGCCGGCCAGCAGCACCCCGGTGGCTACGGCGAAGGCCCAGAAGAACTGGCCCGTGCGCGCCACCACCAGGCCCGTCAGCGCGGGCGCGGCGACTCCGGCCAGGTTGCCGATGCCGTTCTGAATGGCGGTCCATTTGCCGGCCGCCGGCGGACCGGCCAGGGTCTGAATCAGGGCCCAGTGATTGGAGCTCCACATGCCGAAACAGATGCAGGTCAGGAACAGCAGGGCCATGGAGAGTTCCTTGCTGTCCACCATGACCACCGCCAGCACGATGGTGGAGAGCGTCAGGCCGCCCACGGTGAAGGTCTTGCGCACACGCGTGGGCGTGGCGCCCGCCGCGATCCAGCGGTCCGAAAGCCAGCCGCACACGGCCGCGGAAACACCTATGGCCAGATACGCCAGGGCGCTCATGGTGGTCATGCGGCCGTTCGAGAAGTGACGCTCGCGGACCATGTAGGACGGCAGCCAGGTGAGCAGGAAGTACCAGAAATAATTGCCGCAAAACAAACCGCCGAACGATCCCCAGGCGGAGCGTTGGGCCAGGATGTGCATCAGCCTGGGCGGCCGGGCCAGCTTCTCGCCCGAGATGCCATGGCCGCGCGGCATCCAGCGCATCCAGGGGACCAGCCAGGCCAGGCTGGCGGCGCCCAGCACGATGAAGAACGGGCGCCAGCCGAAGCGGGCCATCAACAGCCCACCTACCAGCATGCCCAGGGCGGGCCCGAATTTCGAGCCGGCATCGATCATGGCGTTGGCCAGGCCGCGATGGTGTTCCGGAAAATGCGTGGCGAAGATTTTGGAATACGACGGGTAGGCGGCCGACTCGCCCATGCCCAGAATCAGGCGCAGCGAAAACAGCAGCGCGAACCCGCTGGCCATACCGGTCAGGGCGGTGGCTGCCGACCACAGCAGGAAGGCGGCGGCATACACCTTGCCCACATCGAAGCGGTCGAGCACCGCGCCCACGATGCCGAACAATTGGAACAGGGCGTAGGTCCAGAAGAACGCGGAGAGCAGATATCCCTGGCGCGCGGGATCCAGCGTCAGACCCTTGGGAGCGGGCAGCGCCACGGCGATGGAAAGATTGCTGCGATCGATGTAATTGATGAAGATGGAAACAAACAGCAGCAGCAGGACTCCCCACTGCGCGCCGGACAACGGAGTGCGGTCGGCGGCGGGTACGTTGGACATGGCGGTTTAGTTGGTGGGCTTGTCGCGGGGCGGCGCCACCGAGGCAAAGTCCTGTCTGACGCGCTCGACGTACCGGCCCAGCAACTCCGCGACGCGCTCGCGGCGAGGGGACTTGACGATCATCCCCACGTGGTGCGGGCGCTGCATGCGCCACACGATTTCCGGATCGGCATAAGCCGAGGTGTCCGGATGCTCCTGCCGGGCCAGCGACACCAGGAGCGCCGCGTAGTCCTGCGCGGGCGCCGGCGGAGCATAGGGCCGCTGGCCGCCGGCGATCTCCAGCCGGGCCCACTCGCGCCACAGGTTCAGGCCGGTGGCCGCCTCCACCAGTTCGGCGATGTGCGCGCCGCCCACACGCGCGGAAGTCTCCAGAAAGTACAAAACGCCGTCCTCGCCCTGGATGAACTCGGTGTGCGACACGCCGCGCAGCAGCCCCATGGCCGCCAGCACGGCGCGGTTCTGGGCCAGCAGCCCCTCGGCCTGTGGCGAGCCGCGCTCCAGCAGCCGGGTGGTGAAGATGCCGCCGCGATGCGAGACATCCAGCGGCGGATACCCGTACTGGCTGGCCACGGCGAAGCGAATCTCGTGTTCGTACACGATGGAATCCACGTGGCAGACGTCGCCGGGAACGTAGCGTTCCAACAGGAAGAACGAACGCCGGTCGGCCAGTTCCCGGTCGGCCGCCTCGAGTTCAGCCAGCGAATGCAGCAGTTGAATGCCGATGGCGCCGGCCATCATGCGTGGCTTCAGCACCCAGGGCGGCGGCACGCTTCCGGCGAAATCGCGCACCTTCCGGTCGTTGAGCAGGTGCACGAACTCGGGCACGCGCAAGCCCGCCTCCATGGCCTTCATGCGCATGGCCAGCTTGTCGCGGAAGTAGCGTGTGGTGGTCTCGCCCATGCCCGGGATGCGCAGGTGCTCGCGCAGGGCGGCTGCCATCTCCAGGTCGAAATCGTCCAGCGCCACCACCCGCCCGATATCCTGGGTGCGGGCCAGGTGGCTGATGGCCAGCAGCGTGTCGGCGCGATTCCAGGTCTGGTCCTGGTCCGGCATGTAGAAGATGTCGTCGATGCTCTCGCGCGGCCATTGCGCGGTGTCCTTCAAGCTCAGGGAGGTGATCAGGAAGACGCGCGCGCCCTGGCTCCTGGCCTCCCGCAGGAAGTCGTGGCCCTTTTCGTAACTCGCCAGGCACAGGAAGGTCAGCGGGTCCATGGCGGAAGTCAAGAGGGGAGTATAGCAGATCGCGGGAAGGCGCCCAACGGCTGCTATGATCGAGGGAGCGGTTCGCCCGAGCATGCACGAAATGAGCATCGCCGCCAGCGTGTTGGAAGCCGTCCGAAAGGAGTCCGCGCGGCGCGCAGCGCGGGTGCTGGCGGTGGGGGTGAAGATCGGGCCGCTGGCGGGCGTGGATGCGGAATCCCTGCGATTCTGTTTCGATGCCCTGGTGCTGGGGACGGAACTGGCGCCGCTGGCGCTCGAAATCGAGGCGCTTCCCTGGCGCAACCGCTGCCGGCGGTGCGGGCTGGCTTTCGCGGTCGAGGAGTATCGCACGGCCTGCCCGGAATGCGGCTCCGGCGAGACCGATTTCGCCGGCGGCAACGAGCTGGAGTTCGCCTATATGGAGATCGAAGAACCATGACCCGTGTGCCGCTCGAGGGCAAAGTATTGGGTGAGAACGATCGCCTGGCGGCCGGTCTGCGACGCGGCTTCGAGGAGCACGGCACCCTGTGCGTGAACCTGATCAGCTCGCCCGGATCGGGCAAGACCACGCTGCTGGAGCGCACCCTGGCCGGCTTCGAGCCGTCACGGCGCGTGGGCGTGTTGACGGGCGATATCCAGACCGATAACGACGCTCAACGCCTGGCGCGCTACGGTTTTCCGGTGCGTCAGATCACCACCGGCGGCGCCTGCCACCTGGACGCCCGCATGGTGTCCAAGGCCCTGGCGGAGTGGCAGCCCGGGGCCATGGACCTGCTGCTGATCGAGAACGTGGGCAACCTGGTGTGCCCCTCCGGCTACGACCTGGGCGAAGCCGCGCGGGTGGTGCTGCTGAGCGTCACCGAGGGCGAAGACAAACCGCTGAAGTACCCTGCCACGTTCCATCGCGCGGACCTGGTGGTGCTCACCAAGTTGGACCTGCTGCCTTACGTTCCGTTCCGCATGGACCTGGCCCGCGAATACCTGCGGCGGGTGCAACCGGAGGCCGCCATTGTGGAACTGTCGTGCACCACCGGGGCCGGGCTGGAGGCGTGGCTGCGGTGGCTCGAAGCGCGCTACCATGGCATCTCCGAAAGCGCCACATGAGACTCACCTTCCGGGGGGCCGCCGGCGAGGTCACCGGCTCCATGCACCAGATCGAAGCGGACGGCAAACAATACCTGCTGGACTGCGGGCTCACCCAGGGGCGGCGTAAGGATGCCGACTGGAAGAACCGCCACCTGGCGGTGGACGCCGCGTCCGTCTCCGCGGTGCTGCTCTCACACGCCCACATCGACCACAGCGGGAACCTGCCCTCGCTGGTGAAAAACGGCTACGGCGGCCCGATCTACGCCACCCCGGCCACCGTGGATCTGTGCCACGCCATGCTGCGCGACACCGCCCACATCCAGGAAAAGGACGCCGAGTTCGTCAACAAGCGCGCCGAGCACCGCAGCAAAAACGGCCATGCCAACGGGCCGGAGCCGGTGGAGCCGCTCTTCACCATGGAGGACGCCGAGCGCACCCTGCCATTGTTCCAGGCGGTCGGATATTACACTCCCAAGAGCCTGGACGCGCACCTGAGCTACGAGTGTTACGACGCGGGCCACATCCTGGGGT
>VFSW01007930.1_pt1 | contig 15340 bp, 14 predicted proteins | sample 5358111 | NCBI WGS metagenome assembly VFSW01 (sample SAMN11554181, study PRJNA540505) | mine drainage metagenome | isolation source: sediment from site ElyBrook_90M | place: USA: Ely Copper Mine, Vershire, VT | collected 2017
CCGCGCAACTGGTCAATGCGCTGCTGCTGCCGCCAGTGTTGGGGGCGCTGATCACGCTGGCGCGCCGCGCGCTGCCGGCGCCGTGGCGCCTGGCCGTGGGGCGGCTATGGCTGATGGCGGGGCTGGCGGCGGGGTTGTCGGCGCTGGGCATGGTGTGGCTGCTGTAGCGCGCCCCGCCGGTCAGCGGATGATCAGGCCCTGGCCGGTCGGCAGGTTCAGGATGCTGGCGCCGCGGGCGCGGGCAAAGTCGTCCAGCGCGTGTTTCTGCGCGGTGTGGGTGGCCCAGCCGTAATCGTCGAGCAGGACCATCGCCCCGGGCACCAGCCGGTCCCAGAAGAATTCCATCGCCGCGATTTCCGGCAGCACGATGTTCATGTCGATCGACAGATAGGCCACCTGCCGGTCCGGCGGAAACCTGGCGAGCGTGTCCGGCACCTGGCCGCGGACCAGCACGCAGCCCGGCCAGGGCGCGAAATTCGCCTGGGCCAGGGCATAGCATTCCTCGTAGCATTCGCGGTTGTGCCAGCCGCCGATGCCGTTGCGTTCGGCTTCGGTCATCTGGCTGTCGGGGATGCCGGCGAAGGTGTCGAACAGCCAGAACTGCTTGCCGGTGGCGTTGAAATCGAGCCACTCGCAGATCGCCAGCGACATCATGCCGGTATCGACGCCGCATTCGACGAAGTCGCCCGGCAGCCGCGCGGCCTGGCCGGCGGCCCACAGCGCGATATGGACGATCCAGCGATTGTCGTCGATATGGCGGACCTTCTTGTGGCCGCTGTTCCAGCCGCGCCCATGGGCCTGGCGAAAGCGCGGATCTTCCAGGAATTCGGTGGTCTTGCCGAAAGTGCGCAGGCCGCTGCCGTTATAGCTGTATTCGCGCAGCACCGGCGCTCCGCCGGCGGGATAGACCAGCTCGCCGCGGTCGTATTGCAGCGCGATCGCGCGCGGCAGGCTGTTGAGATCGAGGCTCATTTTGTCCTCACATCAGCCGCTCCGCCCAGGTGCGCGGGGTACGGTCATTGCGGATTTCGAGATCGAGATGGTAGCGGAACTTGCGCGGCCCGACCGTGCGGATATGGCCGACGATGTCGCGCAGCCCTTCCTCCAGCCCCTTGGTGGTGCGGTAGCCCAGCACCTCCCGGGCCTTGGTGCTGCTGCAGAAGGCGTGCTTCACCTCCTGCGGGCGGTCCTTCAGGTGGATGGCCTGGCCTTCGAACCCGACAATCTCCTTGAGGTTACGGAACAGGTGGTTGATCGAGACGAATTCCTCGTCGGGACCGATATTGGTAATCTCCGACAGGCCGCGCCGGGTGAGGCCCATGGCGAGCAGGCAGGACAGGCAATCATCGACATGGCTGAAGCAGCGGCTCTGCTCCCCGTCGCCATAGATGTAGGGGGAGCGGCCCTGCAGCATCAGATTGGCCATGATGCTGGCGACGTTGCGGTACGGATCGTCGAATTTCTGCCGTGCGCCAATGATGTTGTGCGGCACCGCGATCGACCATTCCACGCCGTGCACCTGTGCCAGATTGACCAGGGCTCGTTCGGCGGCGACCTTGGCGATGCCGTAGGGGTCCTGCGGCCGGGGCTCGTAGCTTTCCAGGAACGGCACCTGGTTGGTGCCGTAGCGGGCCATGGAGCTGCAGAACACGATCCGTCGCGCCCCGCCGGCGATGGCGGCGGAGAACACCGAGACCGAGCCGGTGACGATGTTGTCCATCACCATCGCCGGCGCGAACACCGACAGGCCCTCATAGGCGGTGGCGGCGCAGTGATAGACGATCTCGGCGCCTTTCATCACCTTGGCCATGGCGTTGAAGTCGCGGCAGTCGTACTGGTAGAATTCCGCTTCGGCCGGCACGTTGACCAGTTCGCCACCGATCAGGCTGTCGCAGCCGACCACCTGGTGGCCGAGCCCGAGCAGCCGCTCCGCGAGATGGCTGCCGAGGAAGCCAGCGATGCCGGTGATGAAGATGCGCATCCTGCGTTCCTTCGCTCAGCGGGTCAGCACGGCGCGCAGCGCCTGTCCGCCCTTGTTGAACACCCGTTCGACGAGCGAGCCGGAAAATCCGCTGTGGCGGGCGATCGCGTGCAGCTTGGCTTCGGTATAGGCACTGCGGTGGAACTGTCCGGCACCGTTCTGGTTACCGAAGAACATGGTCTGCAGGATGCCCCAGCGCTGATCGAGCGCACGGCCGCAGCCGGCGTAATGGTCCGGATGGCCAACGCGGTAGAACTCCCGCCAGTCATCCTCTGCGGCCAGAAAGCGCGCGCAGACCCATTCAAAATCCGGCACTTCGAGCTCGAGCCGGCCGCCCCGGCGGAGCACCCGCGCCATCTCCGGCCAGATGGCGGCTTCCTCGGCGAAGCTGAAATGCTCGAACACGTGTTCGGCCAGGATCTCCTCGACCGCGCCGTCGGCATAAGGCAGGCGGGTCGGATCGAGATCGGTCACGACGCCGGGGACGCGTGCGACCCGGTCGATATTGATCCAGCCCGGCAGCAGCCTGGTGCCGCAGCCGATATGCAGCCGCAGCCTGGGGGCGGGAAGATGGGGGCCGTCCATTGCCGCCTCCTCAGGCCGCGGCGCGGCGGAAGGTCTCGCCGGCCAGGGTGGTGATTTCGAGGTGGACGAGCGAGAAATCCTCCTCTGGCAGGATCGCCTCGACGGCGCGCAGCGCGTCCGACAGGCCGCGCGCCATCCAGCCCGCGGTGAGTGCGTCTTCCCGCGCCATGCGGGCGAGCAGGCCCGGCAGTTCGGCGCGCAGCACCGCCGCCTCGTGGCGCAGATGCGCGAGCCAGCGGGCGCGGAAGATCCCCGGCACTTCTGCGATCAGTGCCCGCCGCGCGGCCTCGGGCAGCCGCGCCAGGGCGAAGGTCTCGATATGGGCATAGGCGGTGGTGATCAGCGGGGTGCGCCAGCGCTGCTCGGCCAGTGCGCCTTCCAGCCCCAGGCCGCGGCCACCGAGTTCGGTCGCCGCGCGCGCCAGCCGCCCGACCGGTTTGCCGCCGTCGCGGCGCCAGTACAGCACCTCCGGCACGTGGCGGATTTCGCCATACAGGGCCAACTCGGCGAGCAGCGCGTGATCCCAGCCGGCGCGATAGCGGATCGGCGCCAGCCGATCGACCCCGTCGCGGCGATAGATGCCCCAGAAGCTAGGCGAGCTGGTGTAGCGGGCCATGACTTGGCGGGCGCGGGCGAGCGGATCGGTGCTGGTGGCCAGCAATGCGTGCTCGGCCGGGTAGGTGCCGCGCACCTCGGCCTCGCCGGTGAACACGAGGCCCGCGGCATGGCACATCATGCAGGCGGGATGGGCGAGCAGCACCTCCATCACCCGTTCGACGAAATCCGGCGCGATCAGGTCATCGCCGGATTTCGGCATCACGAAATCGGCGTCACCGAACCAGAAGGCGCGCTGGAAGCCGGGGATTGCGCCGGTGTTGCTGCGGTTGCGCTTGATCCGGATGGTGGGGTCGCGGTTGGCGTGCTCGCGCAGGATCTCGAAGGTGGCATCGGTCGAGCCGTCATCGATCAGAGTGAGCCGGATCGCGGGCCAGGTCTGCGACCGCACGCTCTCGATCGCGGCGTCGACGGTGGCTTCGCCGTTGAACACGAACAGATTGACATCCACGACAGGCAGCAGCGGCATCTTGTCACGCTCCCGGATCAGGGTCCGATGCTGGCACGAGATGGTTGCGCCACCGTTAAGCCCGCGCGCACCAGTCCTGCCAGACCGCCCGCAGCGCCGCGCCGAGATGGCGCCCGAAGCGGGGTGCGTCGCAGAGCGGGCTGGTCTTGACCTGCCGGCGCAGTCCCGCGCGCAGAGCCGCGAGCCCCGCCAGATCGCCTGCGCGCGCGATCGCGAGGCGGATATAGGCGTCCGGGTCGGCGGCATCCCAGCCGGACAGCCCGGCATTGGACTGATGGCTGAACGTATGGCGCGAAGCGAAGGTCCGGCCCGGCAGGGACACGGTCGGCACGCCCATCCACAGGGCCTCGCAGGTGGTCAGCCCGCCGGAATACGGGAACGGATCGAGCACGATGTCGATCTCGCCCAGCTGGCGGAGGAATTCCCGGTGGCTGGAACTGCCGCGCATGTCGAGCCGTGCGGGGTCGATCGCGTGGGCGGCGAAGGCCTCGCGCAGCCGCTCGCAGGTGGCGGGGTCGGCGAACTGGTGGGTCTTCAGCACCAGTCTCGCGTCGGGCAGGCGGCGCAGGATCTCGGCCCAGGTCGCGATCACCTGTGGGGTGATCTTGGCCAGGTTGTTGAAGCAGGCGAAAGTGAGATGGCCATTGGCCAGCGCCGGCAACGCCGTTACATCGGGCGCGTAGGGCGGCGGGCTGTAGCAGACATAGCCATCCGGCAGACGCAGCAGACGCTCACTGTAAAGCGGCTCGAAGCCTGGCGGGGTCTCGAACCGGTCGGTGATGAACCAGTCCATCTCGGCAATGCCGGTGCTGTGGTTCTGCATGCCGACCCATTTCACCTGCACCGGAGCGAGCCGCCGCGCGCAGGCCGTCATCCGGCCGGAATCGCCGTAGCCGCCGAGATCGATCAGCACATCGATGCCCAGCGTGCGCGTGAGCTCGGCAAGTGTCGCGTCATCGAGCGTATCGATATCGTGCCAGGTGGCGGCGATACTGCGGAAGCGCCGGGCGATCGGATCGGTGGCGGCGTTCTGGACCAGGCAGACCAGTTCGAAGGCCGCCGGATCCAGCGTCTCGAAGCCAGCGATCGTGAGCCAGCCGACCGGATGGGCGCGCAGGCTGCCCGAGAGCAGCCCGAGCCGCAGCCGCCGGTCGGGATCGGCCCGGTTGGTGAAAGGCGCCGCCGGGGCGCGCTTCAGCCGCGCCGCCGTCGCGCGCAGGCTGTCGAGCAGTGCCGCCGCGTCCACTCCCTGGTGGTAAGGCAGGGCATTCGACAGCGTGCGCCAGGCGAGCGAGGAGTCCGGATCGAGCGCCCGCGCCTCCCGCGCCATGGCCAGCGCTTCGTCCTGCAGGCCGAGCGCCACGGTGGCGTTGACCAGGTTACACAGCAGCGGAACGCTGCGCCCATACCGGGCGAGCAGATCGTTGAGCAGGTTCCGCGCCTCGGCATGGCGGTAGCGGCGCATCAGCACCGCCGCCAGATCGTTCTGGATGATCGCGTTGGTGGGATCGAGTTCGCCGGCCCGTCGCAGCGCCCGCTCGGCCTCCTCCAGCCGATGCGCGCGTGCAAGCAGCCCGCCCAGCGCGGCGACCGGCGCGACGGCTTCTGGCGCCAGGGTCGCGGCGGCTTCCAGGGCGTCGATCGCAGAGGCCCGCTCGCCCAGATGCTCCAGCAGCACGCCCAGCGCGGTGAGGGTGACGGCATCGAGCGGGTCGGCCATCGCCGCCACTTCCAGCCGGGCGCGCTCGGCGGTGCCATTGCCCGCACGCAGCGCCGACTCGGCTCGGCGGATGCCATAATCGAACCGGTGCGGGGCCAGGGTCTGGGCGCGGGCGAAGGCGCTTTCCGCGGCCAGAAGATCACCGGAGAGGGTGAGGGCGAAGCCCAGCGCGTCCCAGGCCTCGGCGCGGTCGGGGGTGAGGCCGCAGCAGCGCAGCAGCAATCCCTGCGCCTGCGCCGCCTCGCCGAGGCCGATCCGCAGCGCGGCCAGGCCAACCAGCGCTTCGGGACGGGCCGGATTGATCTCCAGCACCGCCTCGTAGTCGCGGATCGCCGCTGCGATGTCGCCGGCGGCGCGCGCCCGCTCGGCCAGGCGCAGCCTCGGCTCGTCCCAGTCCGGCAGCCGGTTCGCGAGCGCCACCATCAGATGCCCGGCCCGCCCGGCATCGCCCGCGGCATCCTCGGCGAGCGCCAGATTGAGCAGCGTCGGCGGCATCGTGTCGCCCAGCGCGACCGCCCGGCGCAGCGCGACCAGCGCCTCGGCCGGCCGGTGATCGGCGAGCAGCGCCATGCCGCGGGCGGTGAGCGGCGCCGGATCGTCGGTCCCGCCCAGCGCGTCGAGCAGCGCGAGCGCCCCTTGCGTGTCCCCCAGGCGCAGCCGCGCCAGGGCTGGTTCGGTCAGCATCAGGCCGCACCCGCGTCGGGGCGGGTCAGCACCATCAGGAAGCCCGCCACTGGCTGATCGTCCTCGAAGCGTAGCGGTTCGGCCGACAGCGCAATGATCCGCAGGCCCGCAGCGGCGGCGGTCTCCTCCAGATAGCGGCGCGAATGGGCGTAACGGCCCAGCCGGCCGAGCGCCCAGTCGATGTCGGGCAGATCGTTCTCGCCCAGCGCCTCGGCGGAGAGCACGCAGATCCCGCCCGGGGCGAGCCTCGCGGCAATGCCGGTGAAGGCCTGTTCCAGCGCGCCCATGTAGCACAGCACGTCAGCGGCGACGATCAGCGGATAGGCGCGCTGATCCTCGGCCAGGGCGCGCAGCAGATCGATCTGGCGCAGTTCGGCATACATGGCCTTGGCCGCCGCCTCGGCCAGCATCCCGGCCGAGATGTCGATGCCGATCAGCGGGCCGATGTTGAGCCCGGCCAGCACCACGCCGACCAGTCCGGTGCCGCAGCCGAGATCGAGCAGCGGCCCGACCGGTATCCTGCCCGGCGCGGCATCCTGCCGGGCGGCTTCGGGGCCATGCGCCAGCAGCGCGGCGCGCACCAGCCCCGGCACTCGATAGCCGAGGCCGATCAGCTGCCGCTCGAACGCTCCGGCGCTGCCGTCGAACACGGCACGGACATAGTCCTGCGGCGCCTCGCGCGCGGCCGGCAAGGCGCCGGACGCGGCGACCAGATGGCGCACATAGGGGTCTTCCGGGGCGAGCTTCAGTGCCTCGGCATAGGCCTCGGCGGCCTCGTCGTGGCGGCCGAGACTGGACAGCGCGTGGCCCATCAGGCCGAAGCCGCAGGCATCCGCAGCACCCGCCCCGCGCGCCGCCTCGGCGAGATCGAGTGCCGCGGCGAAATCATGGCCCGCGATCGCGAGCAGAATCGAGGCATTGCGCAGGTCCGGCCGTCCGGGCTGCAAAGCGACGCCGGCGGCGAGGGTTGCCGCCGCCGCCGCCGGGGCACCGTCGCGCTTCTCGGCCTCGGCCAGGCCCTGGCGGAAGAACGGGTTGTCGGGTTCGGCCGCGACCGCCTCGGCGAGGCAGGCCCGCGCATCCACGGTCCGGTTCAGTTCCAGAAGGACCGTGCCCAGCAGCGCCTTGGCGCCCGGGTCGTGGCGGTCGAGGATCACCGCCTCCGCCGCGTCGCCGGCCGCGGCGATCGGGTCGCCGAGCGTGAAGCGCAGCTCCGCCCGGCGCTTGCGCAGGCCGACATGCTCGGGCGCATTGGCGATCGCCTCGTCGAGTTCGCCGAGCGCATCGCCGCCGCGGGCGGGGGGCGGAGGGGCCCCGGGGGGGCGGAAGGCGGGGCCGCGGGGCGGGGGGGGGGGCCGGGCGCCGGGCGGGCGGGGCGTCCGCCCCCGGCGCGCCGGGGGGGGCTACGGGCCTGGCGGGGGGTGGGGGGGGCGAGCGGGCGCTGCGCGGGGAGCAGCGGCCGCGCCGCTCCGAGCCTGCCGCAATCGAGCATGGCCGACAGGCGCTGCATCACGGGTTCGGCCTCGGCGGTGGTCTGCTGGGTCTGCATCGGGGCTCCTTTTGAGCCGGGGGTGAGAAGATCAGACGATCAGGCTCTGTGCCTGCACCGCCAGGCTGGTCAGGCTGGCGGTGGTATTGCTGGCGCTGTTGGTGGCATTCTGCTGTGCGGCTACCAGGTAGCGCTGGGTGAAGCTGTCGATGTAGCTCTGGCTGCTGAAGCTCGCGAAATTCACCCGCGAGCTGATCGCCTTGGCCTGCGCCTCCAGCGGCTGGAAGGCGATCTGCTGGGGAATGCCGAGCGTCGTGGTGATGACCGAGCGCAGCACCGGATCGCCCAGCACCTGGTAGGCATCCTTGATGCCGCCGGCGGCATCCTGGCGGAAGGCGAGCGCGTTCGACAGGCCGGGGGTGGTGGCATCGAGCGATTGCCGCCACAACGTCTCGGCATAGCCGTTGGCGATCGTGTCGATCACCTGTGGATTCTGGATCACCGCCAGGCCCTGATTGGCGAAATTGTAGGTCTGCGCGGTCGATTTCCAGTTCGTGTCGGACAGCGTGTTGGCCAGCGAATTGCTGTCGTTGGGGTTGGAAAGCAGCGCCTGCTGCGCCAGCGCGGTGTAGGCGACCTGGCTGCCGAGGCCGTTGGCGGTCAGCAGCACCTTCAGCACGGTGGGGTTCTGCAGCAGCTGCGCCGGGGTCTTGGCGGAGGCGACGGCGCTGCGGAATGTCGCGATGTCGCGCGCGACCTGCGGCTGCTGGGCTTCGAGCGCGACATCCTTGGTCTGGTTCTGCTGCGCCTGCTGCAGGGCGGTGATCGGGTTGACGCCCGAGCCTGTGCCGGCCGCACCGGAGAACCCGTACAGCGTGCCGAGCAGATTGGTGCCACCGCCCGAGCCGTAGCCGTAGCTGCCATAGGACGAACCTGCGCCGAACAGCTGGCTGTAGCTGATCGAACCGCTCATGATGACGCTCCGCGATAACGGCGCTTCAGTCCTGGCCGGACAGTCCCGCCGCGATGTTTTCGTTGACCTCGATCAGGAAGCCGATATCGGGATGGGGCTGTTCCATCTCCCGCTGCACGGCGAGCCCGACCGAGATGATCGAGGCGCGCAGCGTCTCGGGCAGCGCGTTCTCGGGGTCGCACATCAGGTCGAGCACGGTGGTCCACAGGCGTCGGTTATCGGCGATGGCGCGCACCCGCTGCTGCGCCCCGGCGGCGAGCGCGCCGCGCAGCCCGCCATTGGCGAACCGGAACACGTCGGCCTCCTGCTGGCGCAGGCTGCGATGGGTCGCCGAGGCCTGGTAGGCGCGCATGGCGCCGGACATGGTCTGCATCAGTGACTGGCCTCTCCAGGATGGTCGGGGGTCGGGTGCGCGGCCTGGTCGGACTGACGACCAAGAACCGCGTCCTCGTGGCGGATGATCCGCCGGGCGAGCTTGAGTGCCTGGTAGCAATCGTCGGCCTCGGCCGAGGCGAGGGCGCGGGCCAGAATGTCCTGGGCGAGCGCCGAGGTGGTGGCGGCCTGAAATGCGGCGATCAGTTCGCGCGCCGCGGCGAGGCCCACCGGACGCTCCTCCTCCGAGCCGATATAGGCGGATTGCAGGGCAAAATAGATGCGTCTGGCCGGGCTGTCGGCCTGGTCGGGCGCCATGATCTGCTTGCCGAAAAGGAAGCGGGCCTTGGCGGTCAGCTCGATCCGGGTTTTGTTCCGAAATCGAATCGGCGCGCCGTTGACGATCATCATCTCGCCCTGACGCAATTCTAGCACCAGATTGGACATCACAGGCATCCTGGTTCGCGTTCGTGGCCGGGCGCTTGCGGCCGGAAGGTCGCAAGCGTGGGCGGACCGGTGGCCGGCGGCGCGCGTTTTGCCCGCCCACCATGCCGGATGCTACAGGCCGAACAGCTTCAGCAGCGATTGCGGCGCGTTGTTGGCCAGGGTCAGCGCCTGGGTGCCGAGCTGCTGGCGGATCTGCAGCGCGGTCAGCTGCGCCGATTCCTGCGCCAGGTTGGCATCGATCAGCGCGCCCATGCCGCTGTTCAGCGCGTCGATCTTGTTGTTGTTGAAGGTGATCTGGTTGTTCACGAAATTCGTCGCCGCGCCGTAGGTGTTCATGGCGCTGCCGACGGCGTTGAACTCGTTGGTGAAGGTGCCGGTCGCGGTGATCAGTGCTGCCACCGTGGAGGCGCCCTGCAGCTGCGTGCTGGTGAAGGCGATCGATCCATACAGGGCCGAGCCGCTGTACGAACCGATATGGTAGGTCGCCCCCAGTTCATTGCGCACCACCGCGGTGCTGCCATAGCTGCCGGAGGAGCCGGTGATATTGCCGATCAGCGTCTTGCCGCTATAGGAGGAGTCCTGGATGTAGGACTTGACGTTGGCAAGATCCGACTGGAACTGGGAAATGTACTGCGTGCGTTCGTTGCCGAGCACGGTGGGATCGGCGAGCTTCACCAGCACCTGCTGCATGCTCTGCATCATGTTCGAGACGTTGTTCAGGCCCGAACTGGTGGTCGCGAGCAGGCCCTGCACGTTGCCGAGCTGCTGGTTGGCGCTGGTCAGCGCGCCCACCTGGTTGCGCACCGTCTGCGCGACCGCGTAGGCGGCGCCGTCATCGGTCGCGTCCGCCACCCGGTAACCGGTCGAGATCTGCTTCTGGGTCGCGGCGAGTGCGGCGTTGGTGGAATTCAGGGAGCGCAGCGCAATCATCGCGCCGATATTGGTGTTGATCGAGTTCGACATGGTCTCTTACCTGTGCCTTAGGGGATTGAAGGTCTTCCCGCCGTTTTGGGAGATGGCGCCAATATGGCGCGACGCGGTTAACGCTGGGTGAAGCGGGCCCGTCCGCCGCATCCGGCCGGACCGTCTGGGCAAGGCTGGTCACAGATAGGCCGCCAGGCTGAGCCCCTTGAGCGAGGCGATCACCTGGTAGGAGGCCTGCAACTGGGTCTGCACCAGCTGCAACTTGGAAATGGTCTGGGCCATGTTCACGTCCTGCACGGCCGAGACCTGGGTGGTGAGCGCGGTCGCGGTGTCCGACAGGGTGGTCTGGGTCGCGGTCAGCATGGTCTGCTGGTTGCCCAGCACCCCGGCATCCTGGTTCAGCGCGGTGACCGCGCCGCCCAGGCTGGTCTGGGTGTCGGCGACCAGGCCGGCGAAGCCCGGGTCACTGATCTGGCTCGCCGACAGCGAGCCCAGCGTCGCCAGCCCGCGCATCACGTCACGCATGTAGGACCCGGTGGTGGAACTGCCGGTCGAGGCCACCGCGGCATTGGCGCTGGCGAGGATCCCGATGCTGACCTGCTGGCCATCGCCCACCTGCACGCTGGGCGTGGCGATCGCGCCGGCGGGCTGGGAGAGATAGGCCGAGAACGGCGAGGTGCCGGCGGCGTTGGAGCTCGCGATGGCGAGCGTGCTGGCCGCCGTCGCCGCCGCTCCGTTGGTGGACAGAGCGCCGACCGCGGCGTTGATCTGGGTGTAGAAGCCCGAGGACAGGATGGCGTCCGGATTGGGCACCGGCGGATTGCTGCTGTCCTGGCCGGCGAAGACGTAGTTGCCGGCGCCATCGGTGCTGTCCAGTAGATTGGCCACCTGTTGCAAGGCGGAATTCGCGGAGGCGGCGACCGAGGTCACGTTCGACGCGTTGAGGCCGTTCAGATTGTTGATCTGGGCGTAGAAATTGCTCGCGATCTGGCTGATCTGCGACAGCACCGTCTGGGTCACCTGCATGCTGCCGGTGGCCGCGCCGATATTGTTCTGCCAGGTCTGCAGCGCGGTCAGCTGCGGGTTGAGCGAGAGCGACACCGCGGCGCCCTGGCCGAGCCCGGCATAGGTGGTCGAGACCAGCCCGTTCGAGACCTGCTGGGTCAGCGTGTTCAGCTGCTGGTGGATCGATCCGGAATTGGTCACCAGCTGCGAGAGACTGCCATAGGTGGCGGGGCCGGCCAGGGAGGAGAGGCTGAAGCTCATCTCGGGCCTACTGCACCACGGTCAGCAGCTGGGTCCACACCGCCTGCACCGCGGCGATCACGCGGGCATTGGCGCCGTAGGAATTCTGCAGCTGCACCAGTTGCGACATCTGCGCGTCCATGTTGACGCCGGTCTTGGAGGTGAGGCTGTTTTGCAGCGAGGCCTGCACTCCCTGTTCGGTGGACAGTGCGCTGGTGGCATTGGCGCTGTCCTGGGATTCCGCGCCGACCAGCGCCGCGGCGGTGCCACCGAGCGTGCTCTGCGGCCCGTAGGGCGCGTTCAGCGTTCCGTTCGGACCGAGCCCGGTGGTGTTGCTGGCCGGCTGCGGCACGCCCGGCTGCACCTGCGCGCCGAGTGCGAAGTTCAGCACCCGGGTGATCATCGTGGTGAAGCCCGCCGGCCCCCCCGGCGGATTCGGAGTGAAGGCCGAGGCACCGGTCGCGCTGCCGGCGATCGCCTCTGTGCCGTCGCGCACCAGAGCGGGGTTGGCGCTCACCGCCGGGTTCACCTGGATGGCGGAGGCGAAGCCGACATAGCCCGCCTGCACCGGGCTGCCGCCCCCGGCGGGCACGTTGCCGGAAGGATCGGAGAACAGCCGCAGCCCCTGGGCGTCGAACCGGCCGGCGAGGTTCTGCGAGAATTCGTCGAGTTCGCCCTGATAGGTGGGCAGCGTCTGGTCGCGCAGCTTGAGGGTCGCGCCGAGCTGGCCGCCGGTGAGCTGGGCGGTGACATCGCTGCCCCCCAGCATGATCGGCGGAATGCCACCGCCCGGGGCGTAGGCGCCGGCGCCCAGCGTCGCGGGGGCGGTGCTGAACGGGTTCGGCTGGCCATGGATCGGCAGGCTGAGCCCGCCGCCGGTGACCAGCAGCACATCGCCGTTCTGCTGGTTCAGGACCTTGACATCGATCAGGCCCGAGAGCGACTGCAACGCGGTGTTGCGCTGGTTCTGCAGATCGGCGGTGCTCTGTCCCTGGGCCTGGGCGGCGATGATCTGGTCGCTGAGCTGGCCGATCGTGCCGAGCGTCGTGTTCAGCGTGTTGATGTCGCCGACCACCTGGTTCTGCGCGTTCTGCCGGGCCGTGCCATAGGCCGCGGACAGCGTGTTGATGCCGGTCGCGAGCGTCGCCGCATCGGCCACCACCTGGGCCTGCTGGGTCGCGTTGTCGGGGGCGGTGGCGAGGGTGGAAAACCCGTTCTGCAGATTGCCGAGCAGGCTCGCGAGATCGGTGCCCTGGCCCGGCGTGCCGTTCACGGCATCGATCGTGGCGAGCGCCGACTGGGTGGTCTGCAGCCCGGAGACAGTGGCGTTCTGCAGCAGCGCCTGGCCCTGCAGCGCGGCATCGCCGACCACGGTGGTCGCGCCTACGAGGACGCCCGAGCCCATGCCACCGGCGGTGAGCGAGGTCTGGTTGGCGACCTCGGTCATGTAGCCCGGCGTGCTGGCGTTGGCGATGTTCTGCGACACCACCCCGAACTGGTTGTTGATGTCCGACAGCCCGCTGCTGGCGATCGACATCACACCCGAGAGGTTCACCACTGCTTGCTCCGTCCGCCGCCCGCGCCTACTGCTTCATGTCGATGGTCTGCTGCACCAGCTGGCTGGCCGTGGTGATCATCTTGGTGTTGGCCGAATAGGCCTCCTGGGCGACGATCAGCTTGCTGAATTCGGTCGCGATATCGACGTTGGAGCTTTCCACCGATCCGGTGACCAGGCTGCCGGCGCCATTGGTGTTGGCGGCGTCCGCGGTGGGGTTGCCGCTGTTGGCGGTGGTGGTGAAGGCCTGGCCGTTCTGGCGTTGCAGCGAGTTCGGATCGTTGAAGGTCACGATCGGCACCTGGGCGATCACCCGCGACTGGCCGTTGTTGTAGTTGACGGTGATGTTGCCGTTGCTCTGGGTGGACACGCTGCTGAAGCTGCCGGGCGGCACGCCGTTCTGGGTCAGACCCAGCAGCGAATAGGTGGTGCCGGCATACTGGGTCACCCCGTTGGACTGGCCGTAGGTGCCGATATTGAGGTTGATGGTTTGCGGTCCGGAACCGAAATTGGTGGTGAAGCTCAGCGTCGCCGGGTTGCCGGCGGAATAGCCGGTGGTGGTGACGCTGCCGGTGGCGTTGAACACGTTGCCGGGCGTGCCCTCGGGCACCGGGTTGCCGCTGGCCGAGCCGAACTGCACCTCGGCGCTGCCGAGCGCGGGGTTGGAGATGTCGTTGGGGGAAACGACATTGACCGTCCAGTCCCCGGTCGCGTTCTGCGACCAGTTCAGCTGGATCGTGTGCATCGTCCCGAGCGCGTCGTAGACGTTGATCTGCGAAGACAGCGGACTGGTGGCGGTGGCGGTGCCCGCGACCGGTGTCGCCGGCAGATTGGCCGAAAGGTCGAGCGAGGTGGTGGCGACCGGATTGTCGGAGGTCTGGTTGACCTGGATCGGGGTCAAGGCATTCTGGTTGGCGACCCCGGTCGCGGGATCGACCGTCCAGCCGTTCAGATACTCGCCGGCGGAGTTCACCAGATAGCCGGCGCTGTTCATCTGGAAGTCGCCGGTGCGGGTATAATATTGCTGCTGGTTGAAGGTGGTCTGACCCGCAGAGTTGGTGCCGTTGCTCTGGCTGACCGCGAAGAAGCCCTGGCCGGCGATCGCGAGCGCGAGCGGGTCGGAACTTTGCGAGATCGTGCCCTGGACGTTGTTCTGATATTGCGGACGGGTGGCGACGGCGCCGGAATCGTTCTGCGAGGCGGTGCTGGTCGTCAGGTAGTCGATGAAGCTGGTATCGACGCCCTTGAAGCCGACGGTCTGGCTGTTGGCGACATTGTCGCCGATATTGCTGAACGCTGCGGACTGGGCATTGAGGCCGCTGATCGCGGTATCCATGGCGCCGAACAGAGACATTGCGAAGCTCCTGCTAGCTGCCCGAGGCGGACCGGCGCGGGGTGTCGCGGCGGTGAGATCGGGGGTGTCGCGGCGGTCAACGCAGGAACCGTACCAGCCGCCAGCCCTGCTGCTGGCGGCCTCGGCGGCGGTGAACGGAGCGGCGGGGGCGCCCCGCCCGCCCCGTAGGCCCCGCCGCACCAGCCCCCCAGGCCCCGGCCGCCGGGCGCGGCGGCGGTCACCGGCGCGGGGGGGGCGCCCGGCCGGCAGCTGCGCCCGGGCAGAGCCGGCCGCCCTGGCCGGGGCAGCCGGGCGCCGGCCGCGGTAGTGCCGCGCGCCCGCCTCCAGGGCGCGCCGTCCTGACGATTTCCAGGGCGTCCCGTCTTCCAAGGCGCCGCCTCCCGGCGATGGGCGCCGGCAAGTGCCGCTGGCCCGGCATTTGCTGAGGGCCCTGCCGAGGCGCGATCGGCGGGATGGCCCGGCGATCGGCGTCACGAGGAACCGCCGATGCCCGCCACTCAGGCGCCGATCCAGGATCTGGCCGCCGCCCCGACCCCGACCCGCGCGCCGGTGTCCCCCGGCGCTGGCGGGACCGGGGAGACCCCGAAGGCCGGGTTCGCGGCACGGCTGGACAGTGCGCTCGCCCCGCCGGGCCGCGCCGGCGCGGCGTCGCACGGCCTGCCGGATCAGCATGCCTCGGCCACCACCGCCGCGCCGCCTTCTGGTGGCGCCAGCACGTTTGCGCCGGCCATTGGCACCATCGGGGCGGGCGCGGCAGGTGGGAACAGGCCAGGTGGGGGCAAGCCGGAAGGGGCCGCCATAGCGAAAGCCCAGGGCAATCAGGCGAAACTGAGCCAGGCACTTTTCGGGGATCAAGAAAAGATGAGGATCGCGGCGCAGGGCCTCAACTACAAGGGGCAGGAAGCCGAACGCCACGCGGTTGAAACC
>VFSW01007931.1_pt1 | contig 15339 bp, 20 predicted proteins | sample 5358111 | NCBI WGS metagenome assembly VFSW01 (sample SAMN11554181, study PRJNA540505) | mine drainage metagenome | isolation source: sediment from site ElyBrook_90M | place: USA: Ely Copper Mine, Vershire, VT | collected 2017
CGCGGCTCCCCTCCCCCCCCCCCCCCCCCCCCGCGCTCGCCCCCCGCCCCGCCCCCCCCCCCCCCTCTGCTCTTTCCTTCCCTTCCCTTTCCTTCTTTCGGATATGAACGATCCCTATGCGTGAGAACTTCACCAACTTCGCCACCACCCTGACTACTACCAGCATGACCACCTCCTCGACAGCCTTTACGGTCACGTCGGGGACGGGCGCGCTCTTTCCCTCCAACGGCAACTTTTACGTGACGGTAGAGAGTGAGATTATGCTGATCTCCTCGCGCACGGGTGGTGGTGATATTTTTAATATTGGCGCGCGGGGGCAGAACGGCACCGTGGCTGCTGCTCACGCAGTGGGGGTGACCTGCCAGATCGCCATCATTGCGTACAACCTGACGCATCTCTGGCAGAACGTGGCCGATACCTTTGCGCCAGAGGTGCCGCCCTACCAGTTGGGCGTCGGCCCCTCCAACTACGATAACGAGTTCGATGCCGTCGATGTGGGGGAGACAGGCCACGTGGCGAACTGGGTCTACTACCCTGCTGCCACGGGCGGCACCACCTTCGCGGTCGGGACGGCGCTGTCGGGCCATCTGCTCTTGAACAGGGGCAGTGGGGACAATACCGTCTACACCGCCTATATCCCCTATACCTCGACGGCGGCGGCAGACTTCACGCTGCGCCTCTCCCAGAGCGTGAACGTGCTGAACAACGCCAGTACCGACCAGGCGCAGGTCTCTTTCTTCATTAGCGACCAGACCAACCCTACGGCGGGACCCGACACGGGCAACCGCTTCAAGATGAATACGGTGGTGCAGACCAATGGCTCCTCGTCCTCCTCCACCAATAGCAACTCGCTACTGGCCCGTACCATCGTGGACACCTCCGGCAGTCCCTCTTTCAATGGGCCGTCGCTGGCCTTCCCCCTGGGGACGCTGCTCTATTTGCGTATCAGCGCCGGGGGGTCGGGCGTCTACTACGGCTTCGTGAGTGGGGACGGCATCACCTACACGCAGATTGGCTACGCCACCGGCCTCACCTTTAGCCCGCAGTCCATCGGGGTGACCTTCCACTCGTATAACCCCTCGCATGGCTGGGTCAGTCACACGGCGGCGGTGGACTTCATGCGTGTGGGCAGCAGCTTTGGGAGTTACGGCTCATGAGTGGGGGAACGCCGAATCCCCTGGGGGCAGGCACGCTGGGTATGGCGCGGCAGGGTGATGAGCAGATGACCTCGGTGCGCGGGCATACCGCCGCCCTACCCATCTCCTACAGCATCTGCATTAGCCTGCACGCCGCGTCCGTGGCGCTCACCTACACGATAGAGCGCAACAACGTGGCCCAACTGCTGTGCTACTACCTGATTAGCCCCACGGGCGCGTTCTCCATCAACGGGGACGCCACCATCATCGCCCCCGACCAGATCACCTACACGCCGCGACCCGTGGCGCAGCGCACCCTGCTGGCAGGTGCGGTTCTCCAGGGCTTCAAGAGCATGACCTGGCAGTACAGCACCCTACAACTGGCAGAGTGGATGCACCTGGTCTCCTATTACAACCCGCAGAGTCCCACGGTGACGCTGACCTACCCTGATGAGACCGGCACGTGGGTACAGCGGCAGGCGCAGATGCTGCCGCCCAACTACGGGCAGCAGGAGACCGTTGTGCTTTCGGGGGCATCCTTCACGTTTACCGGGTTGCTCTGGTAGAGGATGAGAGATGGATGGGAAGGAAGAAGTGAGGAGAGGGATTTTCTTCCTTCTCGTCATGTGTGTGTAGCGAAGGAGATGCATAGGTCACACCCTCTCCGCTACACTCTCCCTGGACGCTCCTCCTCCTCTCCTCCTCCTCTTCTTCTTTGTGGATGGGGAGAATGCGGTAAAGAAAAGAGAGATGGCTCTCCTGCTTTGCTGACTGTCCTTCTTCCCCATCCTCATTTCCCTCTACCTTTCTCTCACGATAAGGGAAACATCAGTATGTCTGACTTCGGCTCAACGGGCATCACGCTCGTCTATAACACTGGTACGGATGCCTCGCCTACCTGGACAGGAACGGCGCTCAACACTGGTGGCACCAGTGGCGCGAACGAACTGCGCTTTGCTGACTCCGGGGCCTCCACTACTACCGCCTCTGCCTCCTGGCCCTTTATCACGCGCCCATCATCGGGGACCGCCTTGGTCTCCCAGGCCTGGGCCTTCACCAGTGATGCGGTTGGTCTCCAGATAGCGACCTACACGGGCGACCACTCCAATTCCAACGTGGTACGTTGGTCCTGGGATACCTCTGGCACCATGAATAGCGCTCCGCAGTTCTCGCTCTTCAACTCGACGGCCCATACTGCGCCCACCACCGATAGCTCCATCGCCGGGGGCAACGCGACCGATACCGGTTCATCGGGTAGCGCTACCGTGAGCTATATGAAGATCAATGCCTGGGGATCGCTGATCGCCACCACCGGCACGCAGATTGCCACCACCAACTCACCTGTGGGAACGGCCCCCATCGCATCGACAGGCACGGCGGGCGTGGTGACCTGCACCTCCGGCGACTGGCTCAATACCCATGCGGCCTGGCAGTCGGCCTCCGGCTTTACGCAGTACATCGCCTTCGGCAGCACCCCGGCTGCCACTACCGCCAATACCTGGCCCTGGACCTGCATCCTCTTCCTGGGAGCCAATACCAGTACCGGCACGCTCACCCCAGTGTTTACCCTACAGTACACCTGGGTCTAGGCAGGCGGACAAGAAAGGGCTACAACTTCTATGAGTGTTGTGCGTAGCATACTGGGGAACATACTCTCCCCTCTCCTGGTTTCTGTCCCCTTCTGGGCCGTCAAGCTCGACGATGGGTCCTTCCGCTCGGAACGCGACCTGGTGCGTGATGGGAACCGGCAGGACGAACCCGGCAGGCCAGCGGGGAAGCGTCCCTTTGACTGGGCGCTTGACCTGGTGCAATCGGGGGAGATCCACCGCGTCAAAGAACTGTGGCTCTTCTGCCCGCCTGATCGCCTCAACCCCCTGGGCCAGACGGTGCGCTTACCGATCATCGAGCGTGGGACAGCTTTCCAATTCAAGATTGGTTACTTCGATTCCAACATCGCGGCGGGGGAACGCTCCTGTGTGGCGCAGGTCATCGGGCGTGTGGACAACAAAGAGACGGGGGACTGCATCTGCTTCATCTATGATCGGGTGCTGGGCGGGCTGATTGCTAACTGGCGCTCTAACGTGTACCACATGGGTACCTGGAGACCCGGCGAGATCGCGCCAATGGCAGCGATCTCGCCTGAGTTACACGCACTTTCCCTTTCGTAACGAGAGTATGTGCAGAGCAGTGTCTCTCTCCCTCTCTTCTCCCTCCATTCCGCTTCTCTTCTGCTCTTCTGCTTGCTAAAGAGATGGAGAAAGGGCATCAATGGGTATTACCGCACTCACTCTCTATGGCTGTAACGTCGCCTCGACTGATCTCTCAACGGCAGCAACTGCTGTCTCGGTAACTGGTGCGTCAGGCAACGGCACCTTTACCTCATTGCTAGGAACAGCGACCGGGTATAGTCAGCTTGTCGCGCTTGGTACTACCTCAGCCTGGGCGGCAGGCGGGAGTATCGGACCCCCAACGGGACAGGGATTCCTCTTTGATGTCACAACGCTGGAGGGCCAGCAGTTTCCTACAGGCAATTGGACCCCCACCATTCGCGTGGCGGTCTCGGTAGGAACCGCGACGGCCAGTTTCTTCATCCCTCTCTATAAGTATAATACGGCGACAGGGGTCTATACGCCTATTGGGACAGTATCACTGACCAGTCAGTCGATGACGACCGCGGTTACCACCTATGCCTTCAGCGCCACCTCCCTTGCCCAGGTGAGTTTCGGTACCGGTGATAAGCTCTACTATGAGGTATGGTCCAATGTGACGGCGAACGGCACCGGCAGTGGCACCGCTACCATGAAGCTCACCACTAGTAATAGTGGAACGCTGGGGCGAGCCAATAATGCGCAGCTGGTGACACCTGGCTATCAGGCAACCAGCAATCGCGACCTGGTAGGAAGACTGCGCGTGCAGGGCCAGTCCCAGCGCGACCTGGCTGGACGAGTACAGGTGCAGGGCCTCTCTCTCAGAGATCTCTGGCTGCGGCTGCGCGTGCAGGGTCTCTCTGCCAGGGATGTGTTAAGCAGGCTGCGCGTGCAGGGTCTCTCGAACCGGGATCTCGTAGGACGCGCGCCAGTACAGGGTCTCTCCCCCAGAGATCTCTGGCTGCGGATGATTGTCTCTATCACCAATCCTCTAGTCCCACCGCTACAACCATCGAGCTTTGCCGGACCAGGAACGGTGCTGCCCCTTTCAGGACGACCCGTTGGGTTCTACGCCAGCGCAGGTGTGGCGCTGCCCGATCAACCCTCTGTTATGACGGCTCCCTTCCTGAATGGGATAACTGTTCCGGCGGGATCGACCTTTGCCCTCACCTGGAATGCTCCATCAACAGCGACCTTGACACTCCTGGCGAATGGGGCTATTCTGTCGGCCTTCACCTTTGCCCTTTTCGGGGGAGCCATGGTGACGACTTCCGTGCAGGTGGCTTCTTCCCTCACCGGTAGTGTCTTTACTGCGGTCTTCACGGTCCTTGTCCCCGTAACGCTCAACCAGTGGGTAGTCGCGACCCAGTTTCTCTAGTTCCCTTCCTCTTGCCTGTCGAGAAGAAGAGGCGGGGGCAACGCGCCTCTTCTTCTCGACAAAACCAATCCGGGTAACGCGATGGGTGGGGCGCTCCTCACTCTCATGTACCAGATGCCCGATGGCTTCCTCGCGACGGCGACCTTCCCCCTGACCACTGCTATCGCGGGTAGCGCCGCCCTCTCTTCTGGCAGCGTGCTGCCTGGCATGAACGGTTCCTCCATCGTCTCGGTGACGAGAACTGGCATAACGGCGGGGGAAGCCTCTAGCATCGGCATGAAACTGGTGCGCGCCTTCGCCTACTAGCCACGCGCCCCGCAGTAAGGAACGTCCATCGCTATGCTCATTACCTCCACCTTTTCCTGGCCTGCCGTCAACTGGCCTACCACTGCCTCTGCTGCTAGCCAGTACACACTCTACTCGGTCTATCCTGGTGTGGTGACGGCGCTGCAAAACGTGAGCGGCGTGACGAGCGCCACCCTCTCCTTCGATGATGCGGTGGCTGCTGCCTACCAGGTGCGTCCCTCTTCCGGCGGGTCGCTTTCCCCTTTTGTGGCTCCTACCTCGGTAGGGCCAGAGTGCGCCGTCTTCACGGTCGGCTACGTCCCCTGCCGGGCCTGGCTGCGCGGGAAAGTGAGAAAGGCCCTGGCCGACCGCTCGGATGCAGTCGGGACCACCAGCCTGAACTGGCCTGATGACGAACTGAACGAGTATATTAGCGAGGGGTTGACCGAACTCAACACGCTGTTCCCGGTCGGAGAACTCGCTGCGCCCATTACGCTCACACCGCCGCAGGTAGATGCGAAGGGCAACACGGTCGGAGTGACGGCCTACACGCTACCATCTGATCTCTACCTGGTGAGAACGGTGGAGTATGTGACCAGCGACGAGCAGTTCCGCAAGTATCTCAAGGAGAAACCCTGGCGCGGCGGTGAGACCACTTATAACTCCATGCTGGGCTATCCCAAACTGGGGGTCTTGTTCTCTCCCACATCGGGGCGCTACTACCCAGGCAACTACTATGTGTTTCCCGAAGGAACGCTCAATATCGACTGGCCGCCGACTGGGGACGGGGATTATCTGAACGTGACCTACTTTGCCAACCGGGCGCTGCCCGCTAACGACGGGGATGTGCTGAACGTGACACCGAAGGATATGGAACTCTTGTCCCTCTATACACAAATGAAGGCGTGGCTGCGTGTAGAAGGGCAGGACGTTCGCTTGAGTCGCTGGCGGTCAAAGGACGACGGATCGCGGAGAGATGATCTTCCGACAGTGAAGCAATCGTTCATGATAAAGCAGTTATATGACCAGAGGGTGAACGACCGGCGCGAGCAGAGACCCCATACACGCCGGCTGGTCAGACGGTAAGCAAGAGCAAGAGCAAGAGGAGGAATGGATATGAGCGAGCAGGAGGAGACGGTTACTCCGTACCGCAATCCCTATGTGAGCGATGCCACACGCGAGCGGGCCGCCGAGTGGTACCAGCGGCGTAAAGAAGTGTTCGCCGAACTAGGTATCCCCTGGGTCGCTCCCGCCTATCGTGCAGAGACCGATATGGGTGAGGTGGAATACGAGTGGCGGCATGACAGCAACCGGTGCAAGCACTTCTCGGTCGCCATCGAGGTGAAAGAGGACGGCACCGAGGAAATCTGGTACATGCGCGTGGACGATGACGAGGCGGCGGATATGCCCGACGGGGACGGCACCCACTATGATGTCTTCCGCCTGTTGTGGTACTGGCTATGGCACTAAACGACGAGAGAAAGAAAGAGCATGAGTGACGTTGATACACAAAAGCGTGTCAATGAGCGACTGCAAGCGCGTGTTGCGGTCTGGCTGGCCGAACTCTCCGCATACTTCCACCAGTGGGGATTCGACTGGTCAGAGCCGTATGAACGTCTTGAACGGGCCTACGCTCCTACCCTACCGGATGAGGTGGTTCTTAGCTGGCAGAGGCATGAAAACGGGAAACACCTTACAGTTATTCTGGAGGATGAGGACCCTCACACGCTAAGGAGTGTGACCTACTATGGGTATGGCCCTGATGGGGAGCAGATTGATGGGGGTGCTGAATATCCCGTGCTGACCTATCTGCTGTGGTACTGGCTGTGGCACTAGTACGAACACGATGAGAAAAGAAATGAGGTCTATCGATGAGTGATTCGCTTGAGATGTATCAAAGAAAGGTTGAGAAGGAGCAGGCTGAGATACGAGCCATTCAACGCGATCCCGATACGCTTCCTGTTATGATGAACCAGGTGCGTTCTGAACTAGAGGCACGGGCAGCGGTCTGGCTGGCTGAACTGGCGCGGATGTTTGCTGTCTGGGCCTATGAGTGGCAGGAACCAGAACGGGAGTTCCGTAAAATCCTTATGCTTCCAGGACAAGCTATCTTCACCTGGCAACATCCAACAAATGGGAAGCATCTCACGATCATCATAGAGGATGAGGAGTTCATTCTAGGCGATGAGAGGATCGTTTGTCCCGGTCAGGATGCCTCCTACGTCTACTACGGCTATGGTCCTCATAAGGAAAAGTTTGACGGGAGTTGTGAGTATCCCGCGCTGACCTACCTGCTCTGGTACTGGTATTTTCATTGATGAAAGCGATGAGGGAAAGAAAAGAGGTGAGGGCTTCATTCTTTCCTTCCTGCCTATTGTTTGATAAGGGGTCGCTGAATGCCCACCTACACCTATGCGCCCGATATTGAAGAGTCGATCATGAGCGCCCTGGGAACGATCTTCGCCAACGAGTTGACCGGTCTCTCAGGGGATTCCCTTTCCCTCACCACCCTCAAGCAGGCTCCTTTGCAGGATGACCCGACGCAGGTGGCCCCCTACCTGGTGTACTCCCCCGATAGGGAGAAGGGCTTCCGCATCATGACCACAGAGGAGTGTAAAATCTACGGGGATTCGGAAATAGGCGGACCCCTGCGTTGCCTGCGCTTTTTCACCGCGACCTGTGGGGTGCCGTTCTACCCGACAAGAGCGGCTACCTACGCCGCCATTAACAACCTGACCTGGCGCGTCTACCGCGTCCTCATCAAGTACTTCGACCTGGCGGGGGTCAACTCCTACGGTCCCCTCATGTCACCCGACTCGACTGAGGTGATCGAGGGGGCCAATCCTTACTCCATGTTTGAGGGAGCGCGCACCACCCTGGAAGGGGGCGAACAGACCTGGTTCGGTACCGGTTTTGTCTCCTGGAAATATCCCATCTCGGTGAGCCAGCAGTACCGGGTCTTCACCGGGTCTGCATCGGCTCACTAGGTCGCTACACAGGGGGTTACATGATAGGACAAAGAGGGGACATTTCAGGGACAAAATGGGAGATCATTCAGCAGGCACTTGACCCCCATGTAGGGGACATCTTCCCAGCGGATTCACCCCTCATCACGGGGGCATTTCCAGGGCAATTTGTCCGGGCAATGGGGTGGCAGTATGGGGTGCATATGCCCCTGATGATACGGGTAAAGAAGGGGGTCTACATGGACCCAAAACAGGGGTCTCTTGGGATCGAAGATGGGGGTCATATACCCCCTCAGTTGACCCTCAAATTGGGGGTCATTGCGACCCTCTCGAAGGGGTATACGCTGATCGATCCAGAGGGGATCTACGGGGTCATTTCGGGGGTACCGGGACTGCTGGATTTGCTGGTGGAGACCCCCCAACACCTGGGGGACTATTTCCCTGGTCAGGCCCTCTCTTTAGCCCCAATGGACCTGCTGATAGCAAGGGTGGAAGGGAAGCAGGAAGAGGAGACGATGCCCCCGTTGCTGCTGCGCGTGCATACCCCCTGGGATGCCAAACGGTTCTGGCGGCAGGCCCAGCGTTTCTCCTACGAGTGGTGGCTCTCTCACTGGAACCATTGGGTCTGCCTGCTCCCCTCGTTCCGCCCGTTGGAGGAGTCCCTGCGCTACGACGCGCGCGGCAAAGACATGGTGATGCAGCAGAGTGTTGCACAAGATTTACGACAAGAAGAGGGAGACCCTGTGTAATGGAGAGTATTCCCGGCCTGACACGCCGCACTTTTGTGTGTCCCACGTGTAAAGCGCCCTACGAGGTGTGCGTCCCCCTCTCGGCGGAGGTAGCACACCTGCACTGCCCGAAGGACAACGCCCTGCTCAGACGCTATTTCGGTAGTTCCGACGCGCTGCCAACCATCAACTACGGCTATCGCGAGAGCCGCTATGCTACTGAAGCCGATGCCAACATCGCCAAATACCAGTTCACCAACCTCTAAAACTGACCCCTTCTTCCTGCTGTGCTTATCGGGCCGGAGCGCGCTTCTCCAGTACTTTCCGGGCTTTTGCGATATGTCAAGCACGGCGGCGAGAAGAGAAGAAAGGACCCCCTCTCTCATGTCACCTGTTCCACTTAACCTGACCGGGGAGTCGGATGCCCGCACCTTCCTGCATCCGCATAACCCGCACCCACACACGCCCAAAAATGCGAACGATCTGTATAGGGGAGAGCAGCGGCGCGTGAGTCTCTACAAGCGGCTCAACAACGGCGCAGCGCTCAAGATGACCTATCTCTTCTCCACCATGGAACTCTTCTGGCTGCTGATCCTCTTCCTGGCCGTGTGGATGGTTGGTAACTCCATCGGGCCATGGCGCTTTGATCCCATGCCCTTCCCCCTGCTGCTCTTCCTGTGGAACATCCCTCAGTTGCCCTTGCTGCCGCTGCTGGCAATAGGACAATCCCTCTTAGGACGCAAGCAGGAACTGATGGCCCAGGAATCGTTCGAGACTACCCAGAAGAGCTTCCACGATATCGAGGAGATCATGACGCACCTCTCCAAGCAGGACGCCGAACTACTACGGCAGAGCCACGATATCGCGGCCATCCTTTCTCATATCGAACTGCTAGTGGGGACTCCTGGTGAGGATGGTGAAGAGGGAACACACCTGGTGCGCGCCCATCGGCGGGTGTCTGGCGGCAAGAAAAAAGGGAGCAAAAAGATCACCTCCCCACTGGAGAACTGATGGGGCGATTCGCCAGGGCTGGAAAGAACCTCCGGGCGCTGGAGAGGCTAACTCCGGGCCTGTCAGGTTTTTGCCTCCAGACCCTGGTAACCTCAGCAGTCCAGCCTCCGGGCCTATTTTTCTCTTATCGCAAAGGAGTAAGAGGATGACCTGTTTCTGTCGCGATACGGTATGGTTCGGTGATTTCCTGGAAGCGACTCGTCAGATGGTGCGCCGCGAATTAGTCGCCGCGCAAAAGCGCGAGATGGCGCTCTTCAAACTCCTGCGCGAACACGAACACTGGATGGCCTCCCTCGACCCGGGAGACATCTCAGTACAGGACTGGCGCTTTATCCACCAGCACCTGCACCAGCAGATCAATGACCTCTTAGCCCTGCGAGAGGACGATGAGGAAGAAAGTGAGACCCGCTCATGACCGATCCCATACTTCACTTCACTATGAATGCCAACGCTGGCGCGGCCCAGAGTTATGTGCCTCTGGGCTGGCCGCTCTACCAGTATCCGCAGCCGCAGCCACAGCAGACCTTCTCCACCTTTACACTGATTCCCCCGCTCACGAAAGAGGACGTGCGTGAGGTGATATGCGAGGAGTTCCTCTCCTCACAGAAGCGTGAGTTCAAACTGATTGGACTGGTTGAGCAGTTTAGGTTGCTTCTCGGCCAATTGGATTTCAACCAGTCATCGACCTATGAAGATTTTGTACGCATCGTTGAGGATTTTAATCAGGAACTTGACCGTATTCTGGCCCGTAGCGAAAGCGAAAAGGAAGCAGAAGAGATCCTCTCCTCTGAGCAGACTCCTGTTCCCGTTGAGACAGGTGACTTGGCATGAACATCGGCGCGCTCTACATTCAGAAGACCCTGCCCCTCATGCGGCGAGTGCTGTTCCCCTACAGTGTGCTGGCCGAGCGGGGCCACCCTTTCTCGCTGGTGCAGGTCCCATCTCTGCTCGCCGGGCTGGCCTACGACTACGATGTGACGGTACTGCCGCAGTGGGAGTTCCGCGACGAGGACGTGACGGCCCTTGCCGACGTGGCCGCGCAGGGCAAGGTGCTGGCCTATGACCTGACCGATCCTGGCCTGCTGGAAAACGAGCAGGTGCGCGCCGCGCTGCCCCTCTTCCGCCTGGTCAGCGTTCCCAACGAGTACCTCAAGAAAGAGGTGCGCCTCCTCTTGCGGAAAGAGGGACGCACCCGTGTGGAAATTCTGCCCAGCGTGACCAACCCGCACTTCTTTGCCGGGGCGCGCCGCCGCACTGGGAATTTCACCATCGCGCCGGGGACCGTTGTGCTGGGAGCCTTCGGTCCCCACGCCTGGTCCCTGCTGGTCGGCCCGCTCAAGGAGTTCTGCACCAGGCATCCCCATACCGTGATCCTCACCGAACCCTGGATCGCCGAAGGACCCCTTGCTGCCCTCTCTCGGTTCTGCCATCCGGTGTCCTACGGCGTCGAGGACTACCCCTGGCTCTTACTCCAATGTCACGTGGGTCTCTGCCCTTTAGAGGGCGACCTGGGGCAGGAGACCATCTGGGCGCATGAGTACGGCACGCTCTGCAAGCCGGTGATTGCCAGCGCGGAAGGTCCCTACCGCAGAGAGACGCCGCATGTCGAACTGGTGTCCAATAGCGTCTCCCACTCCTGGCTGCATAAGATGGAAGACCTGGCGGGCAATCCAGCGCTCTGTAGTCTGCTGGGCGTCTCTGCCTTCAAAGCGGCCAATGCACAGCGAGCGACCGCACACGCGAAAAGCTACCAGCGCGTGCTGGCGCAATTGTTGCCACAGTCTCTGCTCATGCGCTAGTCTGGCGAAAAGCCCTCCCTGCTCTTTTCCTTTTTCTTCTTTTCTCATCGCATCTGCTGCTTGCCTCTTTCTTCCCTCTCTCCCCCTCTTCCTCTCTCACTATTCTGCTTCCCCTTGTTAGGAGAACTCCCTCATGCCAAGTTCCCTGATCGGTGCCGTCGGGATGGCGCGCCAGAGCGCCATCAACGTCGTCGCCCCCACGATTTCCTACCTGCCCGTCACCTCCTCCTCGCTCAACCTCAACCAGAATGTCGTCACCCTACCGCCCGAAGTCGGCGGCTCCTACTTCCTGCGTGGCTCTTTCAAAGCCTCCGAAGTGGGTTCGGGCGACATCTCGATGGTGGCTCGCCCCAATGGTATCGGCCAACTCTTCATGGCCTACTCCGGCGTCGATACCGTCACTCCTGTTAGCGGGCAGTCCGGGGCCTACTCGCACGTCTTTACGCCTTTTGCGCCCGCCTCCGGCGTTGACCTGCCCTGGTTCACGCTGATTGAGGATAAGGTCAAACTCTTCGCTATCCAGTTCCTCAACTCCAAGATCTCTTCGCTGCGAATCGACGTTCCCAAGTCGAGCATGGTCACCGCTACCTCCTCCTGGATTGCCACTACCCCCTCCTATATCTCCAGTGTGGGAGCCGTCTCGGTGGAGAACACGCCGCAGTTCCAGACCGCACTGGGTACCGTGGCGCTCACCCAGGAAGGGTCGGGCTCTAATATCAGCGCTAACTCAATCAAGATGGAACGCTTCTCCATCACCATGAGCAACAACATCACCAGTGATGAGTATAGTGTGGGCAGCTTCACCCTCGATAACGTGACCTTGCTACAAAAGACGGTCTCCATCGACATGGATGTCATCATCCGCGATACCGCGCTCTACCAGGCCGTCTACCTGAACGGCGGTTCGATTCCAGGTGCCTGGTCATCCAGCATCTACCGTGGCGCGCTCACCCTCACGCTCAACTCCAACACCAACATCGGCTCGACCACGCAGCCCTATCAGATGGTACTGGCCTTCCCTGGCATCGACTTCATGATGATGCCCATCTCTTTGAGCGGCGCGGACCTGGTACGTGCCACGCTCTCGACCCAGGTGACGCTCGGTCCCTCGGGCGCGGACACCTACACCGTGACCCTGGTCAACGGTATCGCCTCGTACTAGAAAACCCAATGGTCCGACCGGGGGTGGCCGGTCGGACCATTGGGCAGAAGATACAACAGGAAGAAAGAAAGAAAGAAAGAAAGAAGACGCACTGTTATGGGAATGCTGCTGGCCCTACCCTCCTCGGAGAAGAACTACTTCGCGCAGTTACGCCGGGATGCGGTAGCCCTCTCGTCAGAGGCGTCTGCTGTTCTTTCCGTCTCTGCTTCTTCTGCCTTAGCACAGCAAGAAGCGCCGGGACGCTCCGGTGACACGAAGAGCGCGAACCCGACGCTTCCTCTCCCCAACACCATTCCAGACATCCCATCCGATCAGCAGAGTGCTGGCGGTGATGGTGACGACGTACCAGGCGACGAAGAGGACACTCCTGCTCCTCCCCCAGAGGAGACGAGTCTCCTGCCTACTGCTGCTGATCCCACGCCAATGGAACCGGCAGCGATACGCGCCTATATGGTAACGCATAGTGTAGAAGGACGCAAAATGGCCGTCATCCGTCAGCCCTTCGTGGGCGAAACCCAATCATTCCCCTCCATCCTCGATCCCAACGTGCTGTTCAATCTCAAGCGCGTCGGCTCCAAAGAGGTGATGAACCACCGCAACGCCAACAGTTCGGTGCGCTACATCCAGCGCGACGAGCAGGGCGACCTGATCTCCGAACGGGATTACCCCATCGGCTCGATGCATGTCGATACGGTGGCGCTCTGTCTCGACTCGTGGAACATTCACGACCCCAACGACAAACCGGTCAAAATCGACAAGGAGAGCATCCTGGCCTATTTGGACCCGGAGGAGATCGACGACCTCTACGAGAAGTGTTTAGAGGTCAACCCCATCCTGTCACCCAACGGTGGGAAGGAAGCGCGAAAAAACGCTTAACGGCGCTGCTGCTGCCCCAGTTGCGCGCCTCCTTCGACGGCCTGACCCATAAGCAGTACGTGCTGGACTGCCGGGCCTCCGGGCTGCCTCCTGAAGACTACGACGGGGTGCCGTTCCCACATCCCTACCTGGAGATGTGGATCGAGTGCCGCCGCCACGCCGACCCCGTGACAGGCCGACCGGCCCTGCCGGAGCCGCATAAGGGGGTACTGGACCAGGATGCCGACCTGATGCTGGCCTTCGAGATCCTGGAAGAGGCCATGCTTGGATATGAACAGGAAGAGGCAGCGCGGCAGCGCAACAAGGAAGCCGCGCGCCAGGCGCATTTCGGACTGCACGGAGAGTAGGAAACGAGACTCCGTGCAGTCTTTCTTTTTCGTGTTCTCTTGTGGGATGGTTTATACTAGGAAAGTGTGGGAGAGAGAGAGAGAGACGGACGAATCTGTTTCCAGGTTTTTTGGTCAGGTAATGTCCTTGTGAAGTAGTAACACGTCTCTCTCTTTCTTCTTCTCCATGTAATCCTCTCCCCATCCACTCTCGTCCTCCTCTCTTCTTTTCCTCAACGTCCTCCTACGAAAAGCGACGAGCAGAGAGAAAAAAGCAGCAAAGCAGGGGTGTCTCCGTCTTCCGACCGAACTCTCAACCCACACGGGGCTGAGACGAACGGATGGTAAGGAAAAAGGAGACCTACCCGCATGCTCTTTCTCTCCAACTCACCAGCAACTCCCCCCAACCCAGACGACGACCAGCGCCAGAATCCACATCAATCCACGCTATCTCAGGCACAACCGGCCCAACAGATACCCAACATCCCAAAGCATGAGGGAGAATCGCAGGCCCCTTCACGGCCTTCTCAGGGCCTCACAGAGCCATCCCCCCCCTTCACACTCTATCTCGCATCTTCATTCTTTCCTCTTCCTCCACAGCTTTCCCCCTGCTTCCCCTCTGTCCTTCTAGCCACGATTACGAGCAACGTTGTGACACAGCACCCCTTCTCTTCTCCCCAGGATGATGATGACTTAGCGGCGGCTGCCCGCCAGCCCGACGAGGATACCTATCGCGCCGCTATTGCCAAAGTCAGTACCACGCACCAGATTGACTTTGCCAATGCCATTGTGCGCCGTGCGGCCCAGATTGAGCGGACCCATCGCCATCAGGAAGCCTATCAACAGGAAGTCCAGGTGCGTCAGGGCTTCGTGGAGAAAATGCATGACGCCGTGAAGGGGATAGAGGGACCAGAGGACCCGCAGACGCATACCTATTCGTTGAGTCCAGAGGCCACCCGCATCTATGACCGCATTGCGCAGAACGTCGATCTGGTACTACGACAACTGAATTACCCACCCTCCTCTGCGGAAAGACTGCGTTCCTTGGTCACTCGCCATAGTAGCGACCCGGCGGTACGCGCAGCCCTCATTGCCAGGCAGCAGCGCGCCCAATCTGTGCAGGCAGGCGAGGCACGCTACGGCTCTTCCGCCGAACTCTCTTCGACGACGCCGCCCCTGGGAGAGTACGAGCGCGAAGTGTGGCAGCGTATGGTGGAGCAGCAGGCGGGCAAGACTATCGAGCGTCTGTCCGCTGAAGCGGGGAGTACCGCCCAGCGAGAGCAGCGGCAGGATAGGGAACTCAACGCTCGCGAGCATGGCATAGCCAACCCCAACTGGACGCCCATCCCCGGTCGCTGGAAAGCGCCCGATCCTATGAAGCCCTTCGACGAGCGCCATCCTAATCCGGGCGACTTCCGCACCAACCGGCCGCTACCCGAAAGGAATATCAACGCGCCTATCGCCTCCTCCTTCGTTCCCTTCGCGGCGCGCCCCCGCGCCGCCAGGGGGGAGGGGGCGGGGCGGG
>VFSW01007932.1_pt1 | contig 15338 bp, 12 predicted proteins | sample 5358111 | NCBI WGS metagenome assembly VFSW01 (sample SAMN11554181, study PRJNA540505) | mine drainage metagenome | isolation source: sediment from site ElyBrook_90M | place: USA: Ely Copper Mine, Vershire, VT | collected 2017
ACCGTCGACCCAACCACCAGTGGCGCCAGGACCGCCGTAGGCGTATTTGTCCTGATCGGCCTGATCCTGGCCGGTGCGTTTTTTATCCTATATAATTTGCGTAGGAAACAGGGGTAAACCTTTTCAAGAGAGAAAGGAAATATTATTTCGACAGGGTACACTTTTGGTATAGGCTCTTGCATTCAACCTTCGGAAGGGACAGATCTCGGGGACCCTTCTGAAGGTTGAATCTAACATCCCATTATTTAACCCTGAACCCTTCGGAGGTTGGCCTTTGACTATGAAGCCTCGGAGCGGCGATTAGGAGGATCGGATGCCAAAATGCAAAATCTGATACCTGACACCTGATCCCTGACACCTCTTCACTGACGACTGACGACTGAAGACTCTCTCTACCCCCCGTGCGCCTTCACCACCTCGACGATCCCCGGCAGGTCGATCCCCAGTTTCTGCAAAGTCTCCAGTGTGGGAATTCCGTTGGCATCCCAGCCGCGCCGCTTGTAAACTGCATCGACCAGCTGATCGTAGCGGTCCGTGCGATATTTTCTCACCAGCGCCACTTTTTCAACGCTGGATAAGCCCGCCGGATCGATGCCAACTTCTTCCTTGAGCTGTTTATCGTAACGTTCGGCGCGTGATTCGTACTCGATCACGGTCACCGGCCCCACCGCCCGGTAAGGCGGATAATCGTGCTGGCGCGTGCCAAAGCCCAGGCGCAGGTTGAAAATGCGTTGGAACTGGTAGACCCGCTCGGATTGCAGCATCAGATCGTCCAGCGTAACCTTAATCCCGGTCACGCCTTCGTGCAGCCAGGTATAGTTTTCGATGTGTTCGGGCACCTTGGATGGTTCGGCGGCGGTCTTGTTGCTGACCGGGATAATGTCGTTCCAGGGCAGCTTGCACAGGCCGTGCAGGCTGAACCAGGTGCGCCAGACCGGGAAAAAGTACAGCGCCTGAGCCTTGGCCTCGAAAGTAGGCAGCTGCTTGTGCACCAGCTCCATGAAGATCAACCAGGCTTCGTCGTGCTGGGGGCCTTTGGAAGCCAGGGCATAGCCGCCTTGCTGCGCCAGTGATTCTTTGGTCATGTACTCGGAAACTTCCATGCCCTTAATCTCCATCCCCATGTCCTGCATCAGGGCGCGGCTTGCATCGTCCGCGCCGTATTGCTCGGCGAAGATGCGCTTCATCTCTCGCACGCCCTGCCCGACGGTCACGCCGAAGCCCTGCCCGTTGGCCATCTGGTGGATCAATTCCAAAGCCGCCTCGGCGTTGCCCCAGGTCAGATCCATCCCGCCGGTGCGTTCCTTATTCAGGATGCCGTATTCGTAACACTCCATGGCGAAGGCAATCGAATTTCCGACCGAAATCGTGTCGATGCCGTAGGTGTCGCAGTAGAAATTCATCTCCAACATCGCCACCGGGTCAAAAATGGCGCAGTTGGAACCCAGCGCTCCCAGGGTTTCGTATTCTGGGCCGTCCACGATCACTGCCTGGCCCTTGTAAGGGCCGCTGCGCAGGTGATAGTGGGTTACGCCGTGGGCGCAGGCCAGCGAACAGCCGTACCAGCAGCCATCCGGCCCGCTGTGATCGAACAACGCCTTCCATTTATCCCCGGCGATCTGGGCAGACTGCGGGTCGGCCCCAAAGCGGTAATTCTGCACCGGCAGCAAATCGAACTTGTTCATAATCTCGACCAGGTAAGGCGTGCCGGTGCCGCGCATGTCGTTCTGCGAGCTGTCGAAATCGGCAATTTCTTTGTTGATCCTGGCCCCAGCCTTGCGCACCAGCCCCAGGTCGGCGCAGCCGTTGCTCTCGCCGCTCATCTTGCTGTACCGCACCACAATCGCCTTGATCTTTTTATTGCGCAGCACCGTTCCCGCCCCGCCGCGGGCGCACTGCTTGATGCGCACTTCGTCCCGGCGTGGATCGTAATAGCTGATGTTCAAGCCGCACATCGGCACGTACTCCGCCGCCTGCCCGGCCGAAATGACGGTGATGCCGCGCATCTCGCGTTTACTGCCGTGAGCGTACATCTCGGTCAGTTGGCGGTTGACCAGGTGAGTATTTACATCTTCGAGAGGAGCTTTTTCAATCGTCACGATCCCTTCGTCGCCATCCACGTAGATAATCACGTCCTCTTCGGCCTTTCCCTGGATTTCGATGGCGTCCCATCCGGCGAACTTGAGATAAGGGCCAAAATTGCCGCCGCCGTTGCTGTCGATGATCGAATGGGTCAGCGGAGAAATTGTTACCACGGTACACTTGCCGGTGCCCGGGTAAGCCGTGATGCCGCCAATCGGGCCGCCCGCAATCACCAGCTCGTTGCCCGCATCCGCCCACTGCGTGTCAGGCGTGGTCGCATTCCACAGAAGCCACAGCCCGAACCCCTTTCCACCCGTAAACAGGTCTTTCATCTGCTGGGTAACCGGCTTGCTGACGATCCGGTTTCCGCCCACGTCCACATACAACGTGCGGTTGGAATAGCCGTGCACGACCGGCCTGACTTCGTACCGGTATTCAGCCAGAGTCTGGTGCGCTTCACGAATGGTCTCGAGGGATGCTTCCGCCATTTTAATTTCTCCTATTATTCGTTTTCATTCGTTTATTCGTCTTATTCGTGATTGAACTATCTGGTTGATGTTTAATCGGAATATAAAATTATTATAATACACACAACTCATCAATCCATTTTAGGCAAAGTCACTCCGTGTTGTGACAAATGTCACCCGGCCAGTTTCGGCTGATGTATAATAGCGACAATGAAATTTGATGAACAGCTCGACATCTACCTGAGGGCACGCTTTACTTTAATTACCCTGCTGACCCCTGAAGAAGAACGCGTGGTGCAGACCATCCAGGCGCTGTGTGAACGCACCCAACGCGCCTGCCTGGCCTGGGACGCCGCAGATGGCTACCAGTGGGTTACCCCCAGCACGGTCAACCCGCCCACTGCCAAAGATCCCCTGACCGCCCTGGATATCATCGAGAAAAGCGACAGCAAGAACACCACTATCTTCATCCTGAAGGATTTCCACGACGCCTGGAATAACCCGCAGATTAAAAGGAAGCTGCGCAGCGTCTGCCAGAAGCTGAAATACACCAAGAAAACCATCATCATCACCTCGCCTGCCGGAAAGCTGCCCGAAGAGTTGAAGGACGATGCGGTCATCGTTGAATTCCCCTTCCCGACTACCGTCGAGCTGGATGATGTACTGAAAAATATGACCCAGACCCCCGGGATCAAGATCAACCTGACCCCCCTGGGCCGCGAAAAGATGGTCCAGGCCGCCCTGGGGCTGACCGCCTCGCAGGCCCAACGCGTCTACGCCAAAGCCATCGTGACGGATGGCAGGCTGGACGACCGGGGCATCGACCTGGTCACCGAAGAAAAGAAACAGATCATCCGCGAAAGCGAAGCCCTCGAATTCTTCTCCGTCACCCAAACCCCGGACGACGTAGGCGGTTTGGGCGTGCTGAAAGATTGGCTGCGCCTGCGCGAACGCGCTTTCACCCAGGAAGCCCACAATTATGGCCTCCCGGCGCCCAAAGGCATCGCCCTGATCGGCATCCCCGGCACGGGTAAAAGCCTGACCGCCAAAATGATCGGCGGCCTGTGGCACATTCCTCTGCTGCGCCTGGACGTGGGCTCGTTATTTGGCAGCCTGGTTGGAGAATCGGAAGAACGCGCCCGCCGTGCCCTGCGCCTGGCCGAAACTGTGGCGCCGTGTATCTTATGGATCGACGAAATGGAAAAAGCCCTGGCGCACGGCGGCCTGGATGCCGGCACCAGTACGCGCGTGTTTGGCACCATTTTGACCTGGATGCAGGAAAAGACTTCCCCGGTGTTCGTGGTGGCGACCGCCAACGACATCACCAGCCTGCCCCCCGAGCTGCTGCGCCGGGGCCGCTTTGATGAAATTTTCTTCCTCGACCTGCCTACCGAAGAGGAGCGCAAAGAAATTTTTGCCGTCCACCTGGGCAAACGCCGCCGCATCCCCCAGGATTTCGACCTGGCCATCCTGGCGGTCGAATCCGAAGGCTACGTCGGATCTGAAATCGAACAGGCCATCATCGACGCCATGTACATCGGTTTCAACGATCAGCAGCGTGAATTCAACACTGAAGATATCCGCGCCGCTCTGAAGCGGCAGGTGCCTCTCTCCGTATCTCAGCGCGAAAATATCGAGACGCTACGCAACTGGCTGCGCGAAGGCCGCGCCCAATCCGCTTCTTTCCGCGAAAGCCAGGAAGCCTCCAGCCGCTTCGTGCGCATCCAGCTCGATTTGAAACCCAGGTAGATGATGTATGACCGGTCGCCTGGCGGTTGATTTTGGCACCTCCAATACCCTGTTGGCGGTGTGGGACGAAGAAAAAAAAGAGGGTATACCCCTGCACCTGCCCGAATTTGGACGGATCTATCGGCAGGGCGGCGAGGAAATTTCGGTCATCCCTTCCCTGATCCATTACGCACCTGCCCCGCACGGCGATGCCGAAGGACGGCGCTGGATTGGCGAGCAGGTGCTGCAAAAGGGCCTGTACGATTCCCCGCGCACGTTTCGCTGGATGAAAAGGTATATCAGCCACCGCAGCCCGTACAAAGTCAACCTGGATGGTCGCGAGCTGACCCCCTTTATGGCCGGTAAGGATTTTTTAACCACCCTGCTGGTATATGCTGCCCAGGAATTGGACCTCAGGGACGAAGAAATCGCCCTGACCGTCCCGGTAGAAGCCTACGAGCATTATGAAAACTGGCTGGCGTCGGCCGTCGAGTCGACCGGCATCCAAAGGTACCGGCTGATCGACGAACCGTCCGCCGCCGCCTTGGGGTACGGAGCCCACATCCAACCGGGCAATGTTTACTTGATTTTTGACTTCGGCGGCGGGACGATGCACGCTTCGGTAATTTTGATCGAGACGGAAGACGTCCCGGGCAAAAACCGCCGCTGCCGGGTACTCGGAAAATCCGGCAAGGATACCGGCGGCTCGACCATCGATCAATGGATATACGAAGAAGTCCTGCGCCTGAACGGGTTCGAACCGGGCGACGAAAGCATCCGCTGCGTCAGCAATACCCTCCTGGTGGAATGTGAGCAGTTAAAAGAAACGCTTACCTTTGCCGACCGGGCGGATCTGCAGGTGGTTTGTGCGGATGGCGGGCCTACCCTTTCGACCAGCCTGTCGCGTACCGCCTTCGAGGACCTGCTGGAACAGCACGGCCTGTTTTCCGAAATCGATCAGACCGTGCGCTCGGCGATCAACAACGCCCGCGAGCGCGGTTACGACCAGGATAAGATTCTGGCCTCCCTGATGCTGGGAGGCAGCAGCCAGATCCCCTCCGTGCAGAAAGCCCTCCGGCAGATCTTCGGCAAAGAGCGCGTGTATCTCAACCGCCCGCTGGATGCCGTGGCGCGCGGGGCAGCCGCCTTTGTGGCCGGGGTTGATTTCTTCGACCACATCCAGCACGATTACGCTATCCGCCACATCAACCCGGCCAAAGGCGATTACGATTACCGCACCATCGTCAACCGCGGCACGCCCTATCCATCCTCCGACCCGGTGGCCAGGCTGGTGGTAAAAGCCAGCTACTCCGGGCAAAAGAAGCTCGGCATCGGCATCTTCGAGATTGGCAGCCAGGCCAACCGTACCCCCGGCGCCCTGGAAATCGTCTTCGACCAGGGTGGAACCGCCCGGGTCATGCCGGTCACGCCCCGCGAAGAGGAACAACGCGCCGTATTTTGGATGAACGAACACAACCCCACCTTTCTGATCGCCGAACCGCCCGCCGAACAAGGCCAGGCGTGCTTTGAGGTAGAATTCAATATCGACGCCAACAAAAGGCTGACCCTGACGGCGCGTGAGCTGTCAACCGGCAGCCTGGCCTTAAAGAATTATCCGGTCGTTAAATTGACCTGACAGGAAATCACTTTTTTATATACAAAAAAAGTGAATCATTTCTAAGATGCATTCGTGATAAAACTGTCTTGTTACAAACAGAAAGGTCTATGGTATGTCGCATATTTCACACGTAAAAACTCAAATGGTTGAGAAGGATTTCCTGATCCAAGCTCTCAAGGATTTGGGCTACGCTTACGAGGAAGGTGACCTGGAAATCAAAGGCACGGGCGGTAAGAAAGCCCACGTCGCCATCAAGATCAACCTCAGGCTTAGCCTGGATATCGGATTCCAGAAAAACGGGGATGGAGACCCATACGAAATTGTCGCCGACTGGTATGGCGTGAGAGGTATCAAAAAGAAAGAATTTACCGAAAAGGTGATGCAGCGCTACGCTTACGTCGCCACCAAAGCCAAACTCGCACAACAGGGCTTCGATCTGGTTTCGGAAGAAGTTGGCGAAAAAGGCAAAATCCACCTGGTCTTGCGCCGGGCGGCTTGAAAGGAGGGTTCCCATGGAAGTTCAAGAAATCGAAGTAACCATTGATGAAAATGGCCATGTGCAGATCCACGTCACCGGGATCAAAGGCGATGCCTGCCTGGAGATCACCCGCCCCCTCGAACAGGCCCTGGGCGGGCAGTTGACCCGTGAAATGACCCCGGAAGCCCTGGAAGAACCTGTCCATCCGATCGACACGAATTTAACCCTGAAATCATGACCTGCGCCATGTTGAACCTGTACCACTTTGAACCGCTCAGCCTGGTGAATGGGCCGGGTAAGCGCGCCGTGGTATGGGTTCAGGGTTGTACGCTGAACTGCCCGGGATGTTTCAACCCTCAGACGCATCCGGCCTCAGCCGGCAAAGCCTGGCCGGTTGATCGATTGGTGAAAACGATCCTGAAACAACACCATGAGCAACAATATGAGATAGAAGGGATTAGCATCAGCGGCGGAGAACCCTTGCAGCAGTTAAAACCCCTGATCGAATTTACCAGGCAGGTAAAAGATCGCTCCGCTCTCTCTATCTTATTGTTCAGCGGGTTTACCTGGGAGGAGATTCACCGCATTCCGCAGGCGCCTGCCCTTCTGGAACACCTGGATATTCTGATTGCCGGGCGGTACGTAGCCGGTAAAAGGCTGGCAAGCGGCCTGATCGGGTCGTCCAACAAGACCATCCATTTCCTCACCAACCGGTATAAAATGGCCGACCTGGCGCCTGTGCCGGGCGCAGAAGTGATCTTGAACCCGGATGGCGAAATCGTCCTGAGTGGGATCGATCCATTACGATGGTAGACCAGCCGCTCCTCCCCGGCCAGATCCTCCTGCTCTCTCACGTTTTACGCAGCTCGAATCCCCTGGAAAAACTGCCTGCCGACCAACAGGTTTTATTCACACTCACAGGGGTTATTTTTAGTTTAGAGCAAGACGCCTCACCTGAAGCGACCGATCTGCTTTACGAAGCCAGCCTCACCTGCCCTTATGAAGAGGTCCAGCAACTGGCGGTAAACGCTTTAGCCAGGCTGGCAAAGAATGGTAGCCTGGCTTCTTTACACAGGCTGTTTCACCTGGCGATCTATTCTGAAAAAGCCGCCGCCATCCATGCCATCACCACCGGTCATTTCCAAAGTCCGGATGCCGCCATCCAGGTGGTCTACGATCTCCTGGAAGGGAACACAGTCCAATATCAAGCGCTTGATCCGGACTACCGGCTGCTGACCGATTTCTTCCTGAACGAGATTCCCAAAGAACTAAGCCAGCGGATCAGCCTGGCCGCCCAAATCGCCGGATTAAGCAACTGGGTGTTGATTACATCGGCGGTCCAGAGCTTTACGCCTGAGGCATCCAACCGGCTGGTCGAGCAATTTTCGATATTTACTGAGATAGAAAAAAAGTTGCTCCTGCGATTACTGGACCAAAAGACAGGCCAGGGGTTAGAAATCGCCGGGGATACGTTGTGCAAGCTGTATATTTATCAAGATGAGGCAGGCGCCGCTCAAATCGCGGCAAAGCATAAATTTTTACCCCGTGAACAACAACTGCGCGCCCTGTTCTTGTTCTTGTGCGAACGTTGGGATGAATACCAGAAGGTCGACTTCAACCAGGCGCTGCTCAGCGCCGCCTACGAAACAGCCTCGCCGGCCCTGCGCAAGAAGCTGCTCGACCTGAGCCGCTATTCAGGTTTGACCGCATGGACCAATCAGTTGTCTGACCGGTCGCACTTACGCTGGCTCGGGGAAATGACGGACGCGGATTGGCAGACATTAATTCTGGGTCTCCAGTCCGCAAAACAATTCTTGGATATGTGGAAAATAGCCCAGTTTGCGCCACCGGTGTGGAGCGCCTTACTGCTCAGCTTGTTGTTCGAAAATAAATGGACCCCGCTTGAAGACAACGACCCCGCCGTTTGGGACAATCTGACCGGCCAGGCCGTTTTATGCCTGCAAAATACACCCACTATTCAATTGCGTGAGGTCATCCAACTGGCCTCTAAAAACATCAACACCCTGGCGCTTTCGCCGGATGGTAGCCTGGCAGCCCTGGGCGGGGCAGAAGCCTCCATCCAAATCGTGAACCTTTCCAACCGGAAATTGTCTTCCACCATCCAAACCCCATCGGCTCAAATCCGGGCGATGGCCTTCCATCCTGAAAAACAATTCATCGCTGCCGCGGCGGGGGATAATAATATCCACGTCATCGAGCTGCCCTCGGGGAAAAAGATCAAGACTCTGGAAGGACATACCGGTCATATTCGCGCCCTGGATATTTCACCGGATGGCCGTCTACTATACAGCGCCAGTTTTGATGGCACAATCCGCCTGTGGCGTTTTCCCCAGGGGCCGGAAGTCAAGCGGTTATCGGTCAATAACACCGAATGGTTCAGCCTGGGCATGGGCCTGGGGGACGAAACGTTGTTGAGCGCGGGAGCCAGCCAGAAGGTGCAGGTGTGGAAAATGCCCGAAAGTGTGCTGCTGCGCGAATTAGAAGGGCATACTGGAACGGTGACCTTATTGGCGGTGGCCCATTCTGGCAGTTTCGCCGCCAGCTACGCCAGAGACCAGGATATCCTTGTGTGGAACTATGCCAGTGGAAAGCTTTTGCGCCAGATAAACGCCGGGAATGAAGTCACCACGGCCCTCATGATTCACCCAGGTGAACAATTTGTGATCAGCGGCAATTATAAAGGCGAGATCGATTTCTGGAATATTTCTACCGGCAGCAAGATCTGCCAATTGATCGGCCACGACAAACCTATTATCGGCCTGGCAGTCACCCCGAATGGGAAACAGCTCTTGAGCTGCAGCTCGGATGGGAGCCTGTGCCTGTGGAATCTGAGCACATTTTTACTGATCCGCCTGCCCATTGGAGCGGGTAAAGGGGATGATCTAGAACAGATCGACGAAACCTTCCGGAAGGGCGGCCTCCCGGAAAATGAAAAGAAATGGTTAAATTTCACCCGCTCTTTGATCCAGTACCATCACCGCTATGACGTCCTCCTCGACGAAACTCACCCCATTCACATTGGCGAATTCGATATAAAGTTATAGCTTCCCTTTTTCTCCGCTTACAAGAGAAGAGTCTGGCCACAGATCCACACAGACGCGTATTTTTCGTTTCTTCCTATATCTCTTTCATATCTGTGCTTATCCTCTTTCATCTGTGTTCATCTGTGACAGATTCTTCAGGGTATAATAAAAATCCGTAAGAGAACCGCCGATCCCACAAGCCCAGGATTATCCGTGTTTTTATCGAAATTGCTGCCTTTTCCAAAGGATTTATCCCCGACCAGCCGTAAGAATTTTCGATACGTCCAAATCGATGCAATTGGAGTAGGCCTGGCCAGCGCAGCCGCCCCCTTCTTACCCGTCTTCCTGGCCCGGTTGGGCGCTTCAAACCTGCAGATCAGCCTGTTGACCACCATGCCGGCTATTGCCGGTTTCGTGTTAGCCATTCCCCTGGGTAACCTGTTGCAGCGCCAGCGTAAGATTGTGCCCTGGTTCAGCGGCTCCCGCCTGGCAGTCCTCTCAAGCTATGCCCTGACCGGGTTGGTTGCCTTTCTCATCACCCGCCAATCGACGCTGATCCCAGCCATCTTGATCATCTGGGCGCTGGCTACCATCCCCCAGACCATGCTGTCGATCACATTTTCGGTGGTAATGAACGCCGTAGCCGGGCCAACCGGCCGTTTCGACCTGATGACGCGCCGCTGGTCGACTCTGGGCCTGACTACCACGGTCACCGTGTTCATGATCGGCCAGTTATTAGATCGGGTCGGTTTCCCGTTGAATTACCAGATGATGTTCATCGCTCTTTCGGTTGGCGGCCTGGTCAGTTTCTATTTCTCAAGCCACATCCAGCTAAAGCCAACCGACCCTCCTCCCGTAACGGAGGACGCGAAAACAAACGGTGGGATGAAAGATTACCTGGAAAAAATCAGGGGGGAAAAACCTTTTGTGAGTTTCGTAGCAAAAAGGTTCGTTTACCTCACCGGGGTTGCTCTTGGCGCTCCGCTTTTCCCGATTTACTTCGTGCGGCAGATCCATGCTTCGGACAGTTGGATCGCCAACATCAACGTTGCCCAGACCGCGGTGATGATTTTCGGTTATTTCGTCTGGTCGCAGCAATCCAGGTCGCGTGGTTCCCACAGGACGCTGCTGTGGACCACTTGCGGCCTGTCGCTTTACCCGGTGCTTACCGCCATCACCGGCATGCCCTGGCTGATTGCGATTTACGCCGGTTTTGCCGGTATTTTTCAGGCCGGCCTAGACCTGGTTTTCTTCGATGAACTGATGAAAACCATCCCGGCAGAGTACTGCGCCACCTTCGTTTCCTTTGCCCAGAGCATTCAATATGTCTCGGCCATTGCATCGCCGTTGATCGGATCCTGGCTGGCCGACACCATCGGCATCAGCGCCGCCCTCATCATCAGCGGTGGAATCCGTTTCCTGGGTTTTATCCTGTTTTTCCTGGAACGAAAAAGGGCTGTATCACCCCGTCTGCAGATCATTCATTGACTAACTAATCGCTCTCGCTTATAATTTTGGTTCTTTGGGAATTGCTGTGGTACCCCCGCGGCAGATCCCAGGGGAAGTGCTGGAATTGGCAGACAGGCATGCCTTAGGAGCATGTGCCGAGAGGCGTAGGGGTTCAAGTCCCCTCTTCCCCATCAGTCAACTTAATCAAGAATGAGGAAATAGACATTGAAAATAGAATCTGAACCACGTGACGATCATCAAGTACGCTTACTTGTTGAGGTAGAGCCTGAAGTGATGGAGAAATTCAAGCATCAGGCAGCCCGCAAAATCGCCGAGAAAGCCAAGATTCCCGGCTACCGCCCAGGTAAAGCTCCTTATGCCATCATCAAACGTTTTTATGGCGATGATGCGCTCAATGAGCAGGCCGTCGAACTGCTGGTAGACGAACAATACCCCAAAATTCTTGAAGAAGCCAAGATCAAACCCGCTGCCTCCGGCCAACTGGATGAAATTGTCAGTTACGATCCGCTGAAGCTGGCATTTGTCGTTCCCCTGGAGCCCGAAATCATCCTCGGCGACTACCATGCTATTCGCCAGGAATATAATCTTGAACCTGTAACTGAAGAAGAAATTAACCGGGTCATCCACAATTTGCAAACCCAATTTGGCGTGGCAGAACCCGCCGAACGGCCAGCCCAAGAAACTGACCTGGTTTACGTCAAGATGAAAGGCGTTCTCGTCAATCCGGCTGAAGGTGAAGACGCTGAAGTCATCCGCGAATCCTCTTACCAGTTTGTGATCGGCGATAGTGAAGATTCCTGGCCAATGGAAGGATTTTCAAAGGAATTGATTGGTTTATCCGCCGGTGAAGAGAAGAAAATCCTGCATACTTTCCCGGAGGACTACACTTCTGAGAAACTAAAAGGGAAGGAAATCGAATTTACCGTGAATATGCAGTCGGTAAAATCGATGAAACTGCCCGAATTGAACGATGAATTTGCCAAAACCCTCGGCGGCACTTTCTCAAGTATGGAAGACGTCCGCAAGAGTATCCGCGAGGAAATCGAGTCAAACCGCAGGCAGGATTATGATGAGAAATATGTGTCGACGTTGATGGATACGATCATCAGCCAGTCAACCATCAAGTATCCCCCTCAGTTAGTAAAAGAGGAAGAAGATCACCTGCTCGAGCACTTTAAAGAAGACTTGGTCGAGCAAAAAATGGATATGGATACTTACCTGAAAACCCGCCAGATGGATGAGGCTACCTTTATTGCTCAGGAAATTAACCCTACGGCCGTCAAACAATTACTCCGCAGGCTGGTGATTGATAAGGTTTCTCGCGATGAAGGTATCCACCTGGATTACGAAGAGCTCCAAAAAACCGTTGCTGCTACCATGACCCAGTTGCAAAACCAGCCCGATTTTAAGAATTATCAGAAACGTGGCCAGTTAGAGAATCTGGTCAACGCAGTAACCATCGATACGGCCGGACGTCTGATCAAGCGCGACACGGTCGAGAGATTGAAGACCATCGCAAAAGGTGAATATAACCCCGAAATCGCAGTTGAAGGCGAAGCCGAACCGGCCGCCTCTTCAGGTGAAGCTGAACAGGCCGTGACTACAGAGGAAAAACCAACCGAACCGGTTGCCTCTACGGATGAAGGCGAATCGGCGCCTGACACGGCTCAAACCCCGCCAGTCGAAAAGACTCCCCCCGCTGATGAAGAATTAAGCTCGAACGAGTCTGCTCCGGCTGAATAGGCTGTAAAAAGGTCTACATTAGGAGGAAAAAATGACAATTTCAGAGTTTTCATCGGTCATCCCAATGGTGATTGAATCATCCGGCCGTGGTGAACGCGCCTATGATATTTATTCTTTGCTGCTCAAGGAGAGGATCGTATTTCTTGGGACCCCGATCGACGATCAGGTAGCTAACCTGGTGGTCGCCGAGCTGCTCTTTCTCAGTCGCGAAGACCCGGAGAGAGATATCGAAATGTATATCAACTCCCCTGGTGGACAGATCTATGCCGGGTTAGCCATCTACGATACCATGCAGATGATCCCGAACAAGATCAGCACGGTCGCCGTGGGTGTGACAGCCTCTTTCGGGACGGTGCTGTTGGCAGCCGGAGCAAAAGGCCATCGCTATGCCTTACCGCATGCCACCATCCACATCCACCAGCCCTTAGGTGGGGCGCAGGGCCAGGCATCTGATATCGAGATCCAGGCGCGTGAAATCCTCAGATTGAAGGCTCGCCTCAATGAAATCATGGCGGAGAATACCGGCAAACCGCTGGAAGTCATCGAACACGATACCGAACGGGATTTTTACCTGACCGCAGAACAGGCGGTCGAGTATGGCATTGTCGACCAGGTGTTGAAGACACCGGTAAAGAAATAAATGAATATCATTTTTTAGATGCGTGAAGCTACGCTTCACGCATCTAAAAAATGAAGCTGAAAACGAAGCCGGATGGCAATCGCTATCCGGCTTGTTTGTGAAATGAGTAAGCATGATTTCTAGTTTATCCCCGGCCATCAAAGCCTTGATCCTGGACATGGATGGCGTCCTGTGGAAGGACGACCAGCCAATAGGCGACCTTCCTAAGGTTTTTGCGCGCATCCAAGAAGTCGGACTGAAGGTAATCCTGGCCACCAACAACGCCATGCGCAGCGCTGGCCAGCACCAGCAAAAATTAGCCCGCTTTGGAGTGACGGTCGAAGAATGGCAGGTAGTTAATTCTGGCATGGCGGTCGCCTATTTACTCAGCCAGAAATTTCCGCATGGCGGCCCGGTATTTGTGATTGGCGAAGATGGCTTGATCAAAACTTTGGAAAAGAATGGGTTCTACCCGGCAGACGAGGGCGTCAAGGATGTTCTGGCGGTGGTGTGCGGGTTTGATCGGCAGGCGACTTTTGAAAAATTCACCAAAGCCACAATCTTGATCCGCAAAGGCGCCCTTTTTATCGGGACGAACCCCGACCGGACCTTCCCAACCCCGGAAGGATTAATTCCCGGAGCGGGTTCCTTTATAGCTTTTCTGGAGGCGGCTACGGATGTAAAACCGGTCATTGCCGGCAAACCTTTCCCGACCCTTTTTCAACTGGCTTTTGACCGGCTGCACTTTTCTCCCCAGGAAATCCTGGCGGTTGGCGACCGGCTGGATACCGATATATTGGGCGGGCGCCAGGCCGGCTGTCGTACGGCCCTGGTAATGTCGGGCGTAACCTCTAGCAAAGAACTGGAAGCCTGGTCGCCAAAACCCGATCTGGTAGCGCCGGATCTTTTAAGTCTATTACAGTAAGAAAATCATGGAACTAAAACGCAGGTTAATTTATGACCTTGACTTGCCTGACCTGAAGAACCAGTTGGAAGCATGGGGGCAGCCGGCTTACCGGGCGGTCCAGGTCTGGCAGGGTCTATATCAACAATTCTGGTCGGCTCCCGAGCAGTTCACCAGCCTGCCGGTAGTCCTGCGGCAGCAGCTTGACGAGCAGTTTATTTTTACCGCCCTAACACCCGGCCAGGTGCTGCAATCCAGCGACCGCGAAACCACCAAGACGCTGTTCAGTTTACCCGACCAGCGCGCCATTGAAGCCGTATTGATGAAATACGATGAGCGGCGCACACTGTGTATTTCAACCCAGGCCGGCTGCGCCATGGGTTGCGTTTTCTGCGCGACCGGCCAGATGGGCTTTAAACGCAACCTGACCAGCGGCGAGATCGTCGAACAAGTGCTTTACTACGCCCGCCTGCTGAAAACCGAGGGCGAACGAGTGACCAACATTGTAGTCATGGGTATGGGCGAGCCGTTTCACAATTATGATGCCACCCTGGCGGCCATCAACCGTTTGAACGATCCGCAGGGTATGATGCTTGGCGAACGCCGTTTTACCATCTCAACCGTCGGGCTGGTGCCGATGATTAAGAAATTTGCCGGCGAAAAAAGGCAAATCAACCTGGCGATCAGCCTGCATGCGGCCAACGACACGCTGCGCTCGCAACTTTTACCGGTCAACCACAAATACCCGATTGCAGATTTATTAAGCGCCTGCCGGGAATATATCGAGGAGACCAAACGCCGGTTGACGTTCGAATGGGCCTTGATTTATGACGTGAACGATTCGGTCGAAGATGCGCACGAGCTGGCCCGGCTGCTGCACGGCATGATGTGTCACGTTAATATCATCCCGCTCAACCCCACTCATCGCTACGCCGGGCAGGCTACCACGCGCCAGAGGGCAGACGCCTTCCGTAATGTACTTGTCGAAGCAGGCATCCCCTGCACCATCCGCCTGCGCCGCGGCATCGACATCGAAGCCGGCTGCGGCCAATTGGCCATTGAAAATCCTCAGAATTTATCTGAAAGCTAATTCACTTTTTTTATATGAGAAAAGCTACGCTTTTTTCATATAAAAAAGTGTGAGCTTTCAAAATTACTGACAGAAACTAAGAACCTGATATAATC
>VFSW01007933.1_pt1 | contig 15338 bp, 12 predicted proteins | sample 5358111 | NCBI WGS metagenome assembly VFSW01 (sample SAMN11554181, study PRJNA540505) | mine drainage metagenome | isolation source: sediment from site ElyBrook_90M | place: USA: Ely Copper Mine, Vershire, VT | collected 2017
GCCCTGCTCTTTGCGGCTGCCTTCATTAACTATGTTGATCGCGGCACGATTTCCGTCGCGCTGCCCCTCATCGCGCATGATCTCCACTTTGGTCCTGAACTCAAGGGAGTGCTTCTCTCGGCGTTCTTCTGGTCGTACGCCCTCATGCAGGTTCCCATCGGTTGGGCCGTGGACCGGTTCAGTCTTCGCCACCTCTATGCCGCCATGTTTCTCCTCTGGTCGGTTTCGCAGGGGCTCACGGGATTGGCTATGGGCCTAAGCATGCTGATTGGCTTCCGCGTGCTTCTCGGTATCGTGGAGTCCATCTACATGCCGGGCGGCGCAAAGATTGTCAGCACGTTGTTCGCGCGCAAGGATCGCGGCTTTCCCACGGGCCTGTTCAATTGCGGCACCTGCGCGGGCCTCGCCGTGGGCGCGCCGTTGACTGCGGTGCTGATCAGCCGTTACGGCTGGCGTCACATGTTCTTGATCGTCGGGGCAGCAGCCCTGCTCTGGCTCGTACCGTGGCTCGCAGCATTCCCTTCGCGCCTTCCGCACCAGGATCCAGCACGGCCAGCGCAGGTCGCCGCGTCGCCATCGGGTGCGGAGAAGCGCCTCGTGACTTTCGACCGCAATTTGCTGGGCATCTGCCTCGCGAATTTCTCTGAGGGTTACTTTTTTTATGTCCTCGTGACATGGCTGCCGGACTATCTCATGACGGTGCGCCACCTGCCGCTGGTCCGAGCTGGGCTCTACACCGCGCTGCCGTATCTCATCTTTATGGTCAGCATGCCGCTCGGCGGGTGGATCTCGGACCGCCTCATCCGCCTCGGTTGGGACGAAACCGTCGTGCGCAAGACGATCGTCACGCTGGCGTACCTTTCCGGCCTGCTTCTCATGCCGGCTACACATGTCCAAAGCTCAATTGGCGCGATCTGGCTCATCGCCGGCGCCTCGCTTGTTGGCTTCGGGGTCGCCAACCTTTTTGTCTTTTCCCAGTGCTGTGCGCCCGAACACGACGTCGGCACGTGGATCGGCAGCCAGAATTTCATCGGAAACATGGGCGGCGTCGCCGCCCCTCTCGCCACGGGCTTTCTCATCGCCCGCACCGGCTCGTACTCAGCGGGTTTCGCCCTCGGGGCATTGATCCTCGTCGCCGGTATCTTCCCCTTGTGGTTTGTGCTCGGAGAGCTCAAGCCCAGCTCGCACGCGCAGGACGTTCCATAATTTAGGGGGGGGGGCCACCCGCCTGCCGGGGGTAGCCGCTACAGGGACTTTCCTCGCCGCGGGGGAATCTGCTTTCGAATTCCGATCGCGGCCATGAGGCGGCCGGTCGAGCCTTCGCGGCGGTAACTGAAGAACAGATCGGTGCGGCAGGCGGTGCAAAAGCCCGAAGAAGAAATTTGCCGGGACGGAACGCCCGCTTCGGTGAGGATGGCGCGGTTGGCGGCGATGAGGTCGAGGTGCACGCGCAGCGGAGGAGGCTGGTGCCCTGGCGGCATCATGGTGAGCCAGGGCAGCCAGTTGGGGTCGTTTTCGCCCGCGGCCAGCGGGTCGAACGGCCCGTCGAACCACTGGCGCGCCTCGGGAAACTGCGCGTGAAACTCCCGGGCAACGTCTTCCCCCACCTCGTAGCAGCAGCGTCCGATGGATGGGCCCAGCGCGGCGACCACGTCCTGGGGGCGCGTGCCGAATTCCATTTGCATCCGTCCCAGGGTTTTGGCGGCGATGCGGCGCACGGTGCCGCGCCAGCCCGCATGAATGGCGGCGATGGCGCGCTGCTTGGTATCCGCGAGAAGAATGGGAACGCAGTCGGCCGTCTGGATGGCGAGCAGGCAGCCGGGCGCGCGCGTGAACAGCGCGTCGCCTCCGGGCGGATCTCCCGCGGCGTTGTCCGGTGAATCCACGCGGTGGACAATGTCGGAATGAATCTGCCGCAGCGTGACGGCGCGCATGTGGCCGGCGCCAACGGCGCGCAAAAATGCTCTGCGGTTCTCGGCCACCTGCTCGCGGGAATCCCAATCCGTGAAGCCGAGATTGAGCGCGCGATCCGGCGTTTTGCGGCTGCCGCCGGCCTTATCGCGATGGGCCTTGCCCGTGCCGCCCAGGTCGCCCAAGTCGCTGGCACCGCCGGGTCGCGTGCTGAATCCATGCACCAGCCAGTCCAGACTTGCCAGCGGCGGCGCCTCGAGCAGTTGCAAGCGGCCGGCGCGGCGCAGTTTCCAGGGCGCTAGGTCCGCCGCTAGGTCCGGCGCGACGTTTCTTCCCGTACGGCGCTTCGGCGTCTTCGGTTTCTTCGCGAGGGGCGTCGTCATTTCGTTCCTTCAGTTTGGCCGGGAGTCGCGGCGCGTTTCGATTATATAATCGCGGGAACTCGGGCGCTGGGGAGATATGCGGGAGGCCGAATGATTGTCGGACTGGGGCTAGACATCGCCGAGATCGACCGGATCGAGGCGGCCATCGGACGCCACGGAGCGCCGTTCATCGAGCGGCTATTCACGCCCGGCGAAGTGGCCTATTGCGAAAGCCACAAGAACCGCTTCGAGCGCTACGCCGCGCGGTTTGCGGCGAAGGAAGCGGCCATGAAAGCGCTGGGAACCGGCTGGCGCCACGGCGTGCGCTGGCGCGACATCGAAGTCACGCGCGAAGCCGAAGGCAAGCCGGTGCTGCGCCTGGCAGGCGTGGCGCGCGAGCTGGCCGGCCGTCTCGGCGTGAAAAACATTTCGCTTTCGATCACGCACAGCGGCAATCTCGCGCTGGCCCAGGTGATTTTCGAGAGTTAAGCGAGCGTTCTCCGCCGGATCGCCAGAGATGAGCGCCTCCGCACAACAAAGGGCACGGCCCCGCGTGATCCGCGGGATGCCCCTACGGCGAAAAAGCTTCTGCTGTACGATGCTGCGGGGAGCTGCCATGAGATTCAGAAGGCAGCACATCGCCGCCGGCGGTGAGATGCAGTTCACGCCACTCGTTGGCCGGGTGGCGGCCGGCCAGGCGCAGTTTCAGGTAATTTCCGGTGAGGGCGTCGGTCCAGCCGTCTCCCCCACTCTTCAGTGTGAGGGCGCGCACCGTGCGTCCCGCCTGCGCGTCGCGGAACGCGGCGGATTTCTCGACCCCCAGCGCCCGCAACGCCCGGGCGCGCTCCCGGATGATTTTCGGAGCCACGGGATCGCCCCAAGCGGCCGCGGCGGTTTCCGGCCGCGCGGAAAACGAGAATACGTGCAGGTAGGTGAGCGGCTGCTGGGAAAGGAATGCGGCCGTGGCCTCAAAATCCTCGCGCGTCTCTCCCGGAAAACCGACGATGACGTCGGCGCCGATGGCCGCATCGGGCAGCAACCGGCGAATCAATTGCGCGCGCTCGGCGTAATGCCCGGCGCGGTACCAGCGATGCATGGCGCGCAGGATGCGGTCCGAACCCGATTGCAGCGGCACATGAAAGTGGCGCGCCAGCCGCTCCGATGACGCCACCAGCGCCACGAAATCCTCGGTGATGTCCTGCGGTTCGATGGAACTGAAGCGCAACCGCGCCAGGGCGGTTTCGTCCAGGATGCGCCGCGCCACGGCCGCCAGCGGCGCGCGCGGCGCCAGGTCGCGGCCATAGCTCCCCAGATTGATGCCGCTCACAACGATCTCCTGCGCGCCCCCGTCCACGAGTTGGCGCACCTGCTCGACAACGGCATCCGGCGGCAGGCTGCGGCTGCGCCCGCGGACCATGGGAATCACGCAGTAGGCGCAGCGGTTGTTGCAACCATCCTGAACCTTCAGGATGGGCCGCGTGCGGTCGTGCGCCGCGAAAGCGCTCGGAGCGGCGGCCACGCTTGCGAATACGTCCTGGGCGAGCATATCGCCGGTCAGAATCTTCGCCGGGCCTTGCGCCAGCGACAGGGAGCCTTCTTCCGGCGCCGCGCCGGCGGCCGTGCCGCCAGAGGGATTTGTGTGCGCCGCCAGGAGTTCGCCAATGACGCGCGGGATTTCCGCCTGGCGCGAATTGCCGATCACCCAGGCGACGCCTTCCAGGGCCGCGAGTTCTTCCGGTGCGCGTTGCGCGTAGCAGCCGGTGATAACGATGCGGGCGGCGGGATTGGCGCGGCGGATCTTGCGCACCGCGTCGCGCGCCTGGGAATCCGCCGCGGCCGTGACCGTGCAGGTGTTCAGCACCACCACGTCGGCCGAGGCATGATCGGCGGCCGGCGCCAGGCCGCTTCCCAGCAACTGATGGCGCAGCGCGGTGGCGTCGGCCTCGGTGGCGCGGCAGCCGAAGTTCTCGATGGAAAAGGTAGCCATGCGGTCAGCGGCCGTCGAGACAGCCGGCGGCCTGCGGGAATCCCAGGAGGGAATTATAGCAGCCAATTCCGCGGGGGCATTCAACCTGAGATCGGACGTTGATCCCGCGGAGCAGCCCACCAAGCGGCGGCAAGCCGCCGCGCTCCAAAGGGTCGCCACTCCGGGCGGGGTAACCCGGGCCGGGAAGGTTTTCGCTTCGTCGAAGCGACAGCAATTGCCGGAATTAGACGGAATGTAGTGCGGCGGCGGGCACGAGTTTATCCTTCGTGTTGCGCTGATAGCAAAGCAGAATCAGATCGGCGCGGCGGCGCACGCCAAACTTGGCGAGGAGATTCGAAACGTGGAACTTGACCGTGCGTTCGGAGATATGCAGGCGGTCGGCCAGTTCCTTGTTGGCCAGGTTTTCGAGCAGGCCGCTGAGGACCTCCTGTTCGCGGCGGCTGAGCGCCGTGGGCGAATCGGCGCGCAAGCGGCGCCCCTGCACGCTGGTCAGAATCGAATCGACGAAGCTGGAAAGGACCGAGCGCGGAACCCACATGCCGCCCTCGGCGACTTGCGGCAGGGCGTGGGCGAGTTGCTCGCGGGCTTCCTTGTACGTCAGGATTCCCTTCACGCCGTGGCGAAGAAGGGCGAAGTTCTCCTCCTCGTCGAGCCGCTCTCCGATGACCAGCAGCCGTGCCGTGGATTGGCGGTCGAGAATATTGCCCAGCAGGGCTCCGGTGGCCTGGCGCGCCGCATGGGCGTCGACCACGTAAACCGCCGCCTGCGGCACATCGAGATGGCGAAGATCGGGTGCCAACATGGAATCGAGCTGCTTGCACGCGATCTGAAAGCCGGAATGTTCCAGCAGCCGCTGAAACTCATCCAGGACCATCGGATGCGGCGAAAGAAGGCAAACCTTCAAGGAACTCTTAGTGCGCGCTTTAGACATTGCGAGTTCAGGCTAGCCCAAATGGAGACGCCGGGCAAGACAGACGGCGCGGGTGATTTCATAATAGGCACGGGCTGGAGGGCAACGGCCCGCGGGCGAATCTTACGTTTGCAGCCCACCTACGCCGGCAACTGATTTGGAAATTCCTCCGGGCGCTCGGGCTTTTGCCGCGGGCGCCTGGCCGGGATGCCCGCCTGCCGCACCTTGTAGAGCAGGGCGCGATAACTGATCTTCAGCACTTCGGCGGCTCGCCGCCGGTTCCAATGATTGGCCTGGAGAACCTGGACGATCAGATCTCGCTCCATCTGCCGGGTGGCTTGCTGCGCGATGCGCTTGAGGGGAATATTGCCGTCCGCGGTTGCTTCGTACGCAGGACGCCCCGCCCGTTTCTCGGGGCGCTCGCCGTAAAAGGCCTCCTCGGAACCCAGGACGACGTACCGCGCGATGCAGTTCTCCAGTTCCCGGATGTTGCCGGGCCATTCCCGCTGTTGCAGCAATTGCACCGCTTCGGCGGACAACCGCGGGGCGTCGCGCCGGAAGCGCTGATTAAACTGTTGGCGCAGGTATTCGGCCAGATAGGGAATGTCGTCCCGGCGCTCCCGCAGCGGCGGAAGCACCACGCTGATGACGTTGATGCGATAGAACAGATCGGAGCGGAACGCGCCGATCTCAATTTCGTGGTGCAGCTGGCGATTGGTGGCGCAAATGATGCGCGCGTCCAGGTTCTTCTCGTCCTGGCCTCCGATGTGGGTGAACGTCCCGTCCTGCAGAATGTGCAACAGCTTCGCTTGCAGGCTGGAGTCAATCTCGCCAATCTCGTCCAGAAATAGCGTGCCCCCCTGAGCCATCTCCATGCGGCCGGGCTTGGCGGCGTACGCTCCAGTGAACGCGCCCTTCTCAAAACCGAATAGCTCGCTTTCCATCAGCGTGTCGGGAATCGCGGGGCAATTGACTTTTACAAACGGCCCGCCCGCCCATGGCGAGTGCGTGTGGATGTAGTGGGCCAGCACCTCTTTTCCGGTCCCGCTCTCCCCCAGGATCAGGATGGGGACATTCAAGCCGGCCGCGCGGATGATCTTCCGGCGGACCCCTTCCATCGCCTCGGACGGGCCGAAGTAGATATCGTCGGGCGGCAGTGGCGCCCCCTGTGGGGCGCCGTTGAGTTCTTGCTGGGCTTGTAATGACATCGGGATCGGGAACTGCCAAGGGCCCTGGCAAAATAGCTCCCGAGCAATGCGTTGCACATCGGACGCCAAACGAGAGACCCATTTCCCCGCTTCAGCCGGCCCCGTTCCGCCAAGGAAGTTACACAAGTCCTTTGTTTTCTACTTGCCGCCATCGGATCGACGGTAAGCTTACCGGGGGAAGTGCTGGAAAGGGGACGAGGCGGGGTGTCAAGAGTCTGAAAATTCTTGACACTTTCGGGAAGGAATATTCCCAAGAGGCGCAGCCGGCTGGCGGGGTCGCTGGGGGGGCTGAACCAGCTCCAGGGCCGCTTCCGGCTGGGTCGCCGAGGCAAGGATCAGGCCAGTGGCAGGGCTACTTGGTTGCGGCTGGGAGGTCCACAGGGCTGCGGGTGGCTGCGCGATGCGGCTGGCGAAAGCCCGCATCACGGCAGACCGTGCGCCGCCCAACGCCTGTCTACAATGGAGAGATTTCACCGCGGATGATGTCGTAGCGCTCGATCACCGCTGCGACGCCCACGGCATCCTGATCTTCCTCGACGCGCTTGTCCACGCGAATCACGCGGCCGTGGGCGCGGACTAACACCTCGGCCCCGCGAGTGATCTCGGTCGGAAGTGTGAGGGTGAAATCAATCTCCGTGCCGGGAGCCAGCTCCCTTTGCGTCATGAAATAAACGCCCCGCGTGGAAATGTCGCGCGTGTGACCGCCGTGCGAACGCGGTTCCCGATTGATAGGCAGCCGGATATTAACCGGCAAAGATAAGTCGTATCGACGCGCCATGCGGCGTTCCGTCATCACTGCTCCTCCAGGACTTGACTAACGTTCACAGTAACCCCCGCAAATAGAAGTAGCAATCGCCATTCCAAAGACCGCCCAAGATGCAGCCTACAAACTATTTCCTTTTTCGCTCGTATCCCAGAATGGGATCGGTCCTGCAAGTCCTTTGAGAACAACAATGTCCTCTTCCCTATCATCCGGTACAGGAGGGCCAGCGCTTCCCCCGCATCTATGCAGGTTAAGGGGCGAGGCCCTATTCGGCGGGGAATAGTAGAACAAGCTGGGTCCGAAAAGGTAGCCCTATTTCGCTGCGTGTGCTCTAGATAGGCAATACTTTGCAGACGGTATAGGGGTACTAGCCAATTGCCAACGGGCGGCTGGCACACGGATCTCCAGGCCGAGAATTATCTGGTCCGCACCGCCGGCACCACGGGGGCCTCATCCTGAGAAGGAGTCTTGCCTGCCTCCTGCTTTGCTGCGGCCGCAGCCTTGGCGGCCGCGGAACGTGAACTCCGGCCGGAATCCAGATTAAACTGGCGCATCTTGTACAGCAGAGCCTTGTAGCTGATCCCCAGCATGCGCGCCGCGTCCTTGCGGCACCAATTGGTCTTATCCAGGGCATCGGCGATTGCTTCCATCTCGGCTTCGTCCTTCAACCCGCGCACCAGCGCTTTGAGGCTTTGTTCCTTGACCACGGGGACTTCGTCGCGCGGGGCCGTGCGCTGCTGGCTGGTCATCTCGATCAGTTCGCGCAGGCTGCCTTCGTCGTCTTCGAGAATGACGTAGCGCTTGACGAAATTCTCCAGTTCCCGCAGGTTGCCGGGCCACGAATACCGCGCGGCGGCATCGAGCAGGTGCCGGGAAGGCTCGGGCGCGAACTTCTGATATTTTTCGCTGTACTTAAGCAGGAAATGGCGGAACAGAATGGGAATTTCCGAGGCGCGCTCGCGCAGGGGCGGAATGTGAATGGACAGCACATTCAAGCGGTAATAAAGATCCTCGCGGAAGCGGCCGGTGCGCATGGCATCCTTGACGTCCACGTTGGTGGCGGCCAGGACGCGGACATCCACGTTCACCACCGCGCGCGCGCCCAAGCGCGAATACTGGCCGTCCTGCAGGACGTGCAGGAGCTTGGCCTGCAGGTGCGGGCTCATTTCCGCGATTTCATCCAGGAAAATGGTGCCCTTGTTGGCCAGTTCGAACTTTCCCGGCTTGCCGCGCACCGCGCCGGTGAAGGCGCCCTGCTCGTAGCCGAACAATTCCGATTCCAGCAATTCGCCGGGCAGGGCGGCGCAGTTCACTTTCACGAAGGCCTGCTGGCGCCGCAGGGAGCGGAGATGAATCATCCGCGCGATCACTTCCTTTCCCACGCCGCTTTCGCCGCTGATGAACACCGGCACATCCACGGGGGCAATCTGCAGGACCTGCTGGCGGATCTTCAGCATCTGCGGGCTGGAGGCCAGGAAGGAGATGTCTTCGGTCAGGGTCTCGCAATGCTCGCGGAGCGTGTCATTTTCCGCGCGAAGCTGCTGTTTCTGCCGGCACTTGAGCAGCGCGGCATCCAGTTCCGGCTTTTCAAACGGCTTGGTCAGATAGTCCAGCGCGCCCAGCCGGATCGCTTCCACCACCGTGGTGACCTCGTTGGTGCAGGAAAGCATGATGACGTTGAGCGTGCGATCCATCTGCATGACCTGCCGGAGCGTCTCCAGCCCATCCATCTCGGGCATCAGGACATCCAGAATGATCAAGAACGGCCGCTCTCCCTCGCCGAGGCGCGCCAAAGCCTCCTTGCCGCTCCCCTGAGTCTCGACCTGGAACCCATCCACCTCGAGCAGCGTCTGGAGATATTTTCGGATGCTGGGTTCGTCATCCACTACCATGATCGTTTCTTTTTTGGCCATCATTTTTCCTGAAGGACGCTGGATTTCCCTGCTCCTGCCTAGCGCCGTTCCAACGAATGAATACGAACGCGCGAAACTCTGACGTCTGCACGTTGGCGGCGCCACGGCGCGCGAAGCCTGGTCGCAACACGTGGGAACGGTGCTAGTCCACCTGAAGGGGCAGAACAAGAGAGAACGAACTCCCCCGGCCCACTTCGCTATCCACCCAAACCTTGCCGCGATGCGCCTGAATCAGCCGCTTGGTAATCGCCAGCCCTAAACCCATGCCCGTCGAGGAGGGATCCACGCGCACGAACTCCTCGAAAATTTCCTGGTGGAACTCCGGGGCAATTCCTCCGCCGCTATCGGTGACGCAGATCAGGATGCTATTGGAATACTGCGACTCGTCGCGCCGCCGATCCTGGGAAGCCGATACGGCGCCGGCGCGCCGCTCCCAAAAATGCGGCTGGGCCGCTAGGGTGATGCTCCCGCCCGCCGGCGTGTGCTTCAGCGCATTGTCGAGCAGGTTGACGATGCACTGCTGCACTTTCTGGTAGTCAAACTTGAATAGCGGCAGATCGGGATGAATCTGGATTTCCAGCCGCACATTGGCGCGCTGGAAGGCATCGTTCCAGCGCCCGGTGATCTCCCGGATGCAATCCCGCAGATCATTCTCGCGCAACTGCAAGATCAGCTTGCCGCTCTCCAGCGCCGAGTAGTTCAGAAACATCGAGACCAGCCGGACCAGGCGATCGCAGCTCTCCTTCGATTCCCCCACAATTTCCTTCTGCCGGTCGTTCAGCTTCCCCAGCGATCCGGAAAGCAGCAGGTCGTAATACCCTTTCATGACCGCCAGCGGCGTTTTCAGTTCATGGGCGGCGGAGGCCAGAAAAACGGTTTTCTGGCGGTTCGCTTCCTGCAGGCGCAGGTAGGCAGCCAGTAGATTCCGGTAGGTGATCTCCCGTTCCTGCATGAGATCCTGCACGGTCTGGCGCATGGTCGCATGATCGGCGGGGACTTCGGTAAGGAAAGGCACCGGCTCGATGTGCACCGCCAAGCAATCGGGTTCCGGCAGCCAGTGGATGCGTGCCCGGCACTTGCCCTCCGCGGTTTCCAGCGGGAAATTCACTACCTGCTCGCCGCGCTCCAGTTGGCCAAGGATGCCATCGCGGTCGGCTTGGAGCACATCGCGAAATAGATTCAACGCGGCGTTCGGCTCCAATCCGCGGGCCTGCAGCGCATCGCGTCCTTGCAGGTTGGCAAACAGAATCTGTCCGGCGCGATCCGCCACCAACAGGGGGCGATCCAGCGAATCCAGCAGGCTTGCCAGCAATGGATAGCTAGCCTGTCCGGCCGCCTGTTTTTCCACGGTTATACTCTTCGACGACAACGAGCCCTCCGAGGGACTTCCCCTGCGCGGAAACGCACTTCCCCAAGGTCCAGCGAGACCGCCGAATGGCATACCCTCGCGTAATAAGCGATGCTCGCAAAGGCGTCCAGCAGTGTCAATGGTAAATGGGTTCTACATTTGCACACTTCTGGAAACTAAATGGAGAAAATTTGCGCACCTGGACCGCCGATGTATAGTTTGCCGCTCTATCATAAATTCTAAGTTGTTGAAACAAGGATGGTTAGATGGAAGATAAATGGCTATGTGAAATTGCCCTTAAATTGCGACACAAACGGGTACTGATACTTGGGTACTAATGAGCGGACAAGAACAATCCGTGCCGTACAGCAGTGCCGGGGCCGCCCTGTCGCATGAGCGGCGGCGCTTTCAGCGCATCCATCTGCAAGTGCCACTTTTTGTTCGCGGCAAGGATGAGCACAAAGAGCAGTTCATGGAACTAGCCAAGACCCTCGACATCAGCGCCCAAGGCGCTTTTATTGCGTGTCCGCAAGCACTGACGATCAACGAGTTTGTCACGCTCACCATTCCCTCGCCCGCCATCACGTCTTCGGCGCTGGTGCCAGCCGGGATGCCCCCCATCCAGGCCCGCGTCAAGCGCCAGCAGCACGCCGGCGATGTCTACTTGGTCGGCATCGAGTTCCTAAAACCACTCAGCTAGTGCTTTCCCAGTGGTCCACTGGCCGGCCGAAGGCTGGGTAAAAACGGGAATCGTTTTTCACTTTTCCCGGTGGATTTTCAAGTTTCACTTAGACACATTGCGTCCAGGATTTAAGTTCCGCATTTCCAGCCGGTTACTGCCTTCGTCGGCCCCCGTTTTACGGTACCTTTGGACTATCCCGTGCAACAGTGCTTCTGCGCCATTATGGAAGCTTACTAGGTTAAACTTAAATCGGCCCCGGAACTCATTCGATGCCCCAGCTCGGCGAAGACCATCAACCTCAACCATCGGCGGAAGACTCGTTTCTCTATCTATTGGTAGAGACCCTGGGCGGTCTGGAGGAACCGGCGCGCGGACAATTTCTGCGCCAGTTCCTGCGCACCTTTGTGCAGATTGATTTGACCGAAGCGCAAAGCAGCGATTACTGGAAGCGTATTCTCCAGCGGCGCGAGGAACTCAGCGGCGGCACGGCGAGAACAATTTCACTGAAGACCGCCATGGTGGACGTGCTCTCCTCGGCAAATCTTCTGCGTGTTCCCGTCCTGGTCGAGTATGACGATTTCAAGAAGCTGCAAATCAACGCCGCCACCGACCCGCTCACCGGACTCTACAACCGCCGCTTCTTCGACGAAACCTGCGAGAAGGAACTGAATCGCGCCAAGCGCTATGGCCAGCCGCTCGCCATCGTGATCCTCGATTTGAACAAGCTCAAGGATGTGAACGACCGCCACGGCCATCTGGTGGGCGACCAAGTGCTGCAACTCGCGGCCACCACGCTGAGCAAGACGCTGCGCGCTTCCGACTTCGCCTCGCGCATCGGCGGAGACGAATTTGCTCTCTTGTTGCCCCAGACCGACCCGGAACAAGCCATCACGCTGTGCCGCCGCATCCGCACGCAATACGAAAACGAGGTTCGCGTGCTCCAGCTGAATATCCCGGTGACGCTGGATTTCGGCGTGGCCGTCCATCCCCAGGATGGCGATCAGAAGAGCGGACTCCTGCGCCTGGCCGATGAGAGGCTCTACGGATTGAAGCGCAGCAGTCGCGCGTCCCAGCGCGTGACTCCGATCGAAGTGCCTCCGCCGCGCGAAGCGGCGGCCGCGGCACCTCCGCCACCTCCTCCGCCCAAACGCGCCGCGGCGGCTGCGGCGGCCGGGCCCACTGTGGTCCCCAGCCCCGCGCGGCAGGACGACCACCGCAAGTGGGAGCGCGTGTCGCTGGGCGGGACCAAGGCCCATGCGGTGCTCGCCGAACTGGGGCAGAAAACCGCGAAGATTGTGGACCTCAGTTACGGGGGCGTGGCGTTGCTCTTCGACCAGCAAGAGGAGCTGCCCAGCCAGTTCAGCGCCGTCCTCCACGTGCCGATCCTGCCTCCGGTCCGCGTGATTCTGCGCACTACCTACACGCTTCCGGTCGAAGGCGGGCGCACGCGCGTCGGCTGCTCGTTCGTTTCCTGAGACTTCTCCCGCGCCGCCCGCTCGCGGTACCTGACCGGCCGCGCTGGAAAAACCCTTCTCCCGGGTCTAACATAGACCTTCGCTCCGGTTGCTCCCTATAATGGAAGGTCCCATGGCGCTCACCATCCCATTTCCCACGCATGATCCCGCCCGCCATTCAGGTCTCGAGTTTTGGATGGAGCGCGTCGTCGAACGCGCCGGCCAGGTGCGGCAAGGCTGGAGGGCGGGCGACGTCCACGATCTGCGCGTGGCGCTCCGGCGCTGCCGGACCATGGCCGACGCGCTCGGCGAAGTCCATCCCGCGCCGGGCTGGCGCAAACTCAAACGCACCTCCCGCGATCTGTTTCACGCCCTGGGCGCGCTCCGCGACACCCAGGTGCAGCGCGTCTGGGTGAAGAAGCTCGGGCCGGCCGGCGACCCCGTGCGGTTGCACATGCTGCGGCTGCTGGCGCGCGAAGAAGCCGCGCATCGAAAATCAGCGGAACGGGCGCTGGAGCGGTTCGACCGCAAGCAATGGAAGAAGCTGATGCGCAAACTGGCAGCCAAGGCCCGCTTTGTTCCGCCGGAAAGCATCGTCTTCCAGCGCCTGGCCCTGACCCGCTTGAACGCCGCCGCCGAGCTGCACCAGCAGGCGCGCCGCAGAAGAAGCATCATCTCATGGCACCGGCTGCGGATCGGCTTGAAGAGCTTCCGGTACGTCGTGGAAAATTTTCTGCCGCGGCGGCACGCCGCCTGGGCCGCCGATCTGAAGCGGGCTCAGGACCTGCTCGGCGACGTGCACGACATGGACGTGTTGCGCGGCCGCATCCGGCGGGAGGCCTCGAAGCTTGCCCCCGTCGCCGTCTCGCGTTGGATGGCAAAAATCGAAAGCGAACGCACGGCCCGTCTCCAGGAGTACCTCGCGGACGCCGCCGGAGCCAACGCCCCGTGGTCGGCCTGGCGTGTCGGATTGTCGGTCAGCCGCGCGCTCGTCCCCGCATTGCTTCCCAACCGCCAGACCGCGTAGCCCGCTTTACTGCGCGAAAGGCCCAGGGAAACAGGCCGTACTTGAAAGTCACGCTGAGATTCTTCGCGCATCTCCGGTTTTCGGACTCCGGTAGACTCCACCGGAGTCCCGGCACGGGACCTCGCCGGATGCGTTCAGAATGACGCGCGGAGTGTGGTGGCGTCTTTTGATGCGGTTGTCTGCTTGTGAGAAATTCAGGCTAATCGGCGAGTTCGCGCAGCACCTTCGGAGTCAAAATCCAGCGCAGCTCCCACCGGCCGTGCGCGGCGGACTGTTCCAGGCAGGCCACGCCCGCCTTCTTCATTTCCGTGAACGGGGCGCGCGCGCCCGCCAGGTGCGCGATCAGCAGATTCACGTGCGGCGCATGCCCGCAGCACATCACTTCCTTGGCTTTCAGGCGCGCCAGTTCCCGCAGGATGTCGGCGGGATTTTCCGCGGGTTTCAGCGATTCGCTCACGCTGATTTTGTCCGGCGAAAATCCCAGCGCCTCGGCGAAGATTTCCGCCGTCTGCGCCGCGCGCACGTACGGGCTTGTGATCACGGCGCCGGGCTTCGCGCCCAGGGCGCGCAGGCCGAGCGCCGCCGCGTGCGTCTTCTGCACGCCCTCCGGCGTGAGGGGCCGTTCCGCTTCCGCTGGTTTCCCGCGTGCGTCGCGCTCGACGGCAATGCCATGACGAACGATGTAGAGGATCATGAGCTAGTGTCCTGAATCAGAAATTCACCGCCAAACGCACCTGATCTGTCATCCCGAACCCGGCCGCGCCGTTTGCGGACGGTGCGAGGGATCTGCTTCTGCTTCCTCCGCATGGCCAATGACCATCCCGCTCCGCGTCGCGCCCGGATTGAAGGTTCCCGTTGAGACTTATGTCGGAAATGAAGCTCCGACCCCCTAAACGCCCCTTGTGAGACAGCTTCTAGGCGACCTTCTCCCTTCGCTGCGCCCGGCGGAATTCCGCCTGCAGGTGGAATTCCCGCTCGAACAGCCCGGCCTTGCGCTCGATGCCGGCCAGATCGAGCCGCGTGCCCTCGGTGGCGCGAATCACGAAGATGGCGCGGCGCCCGGCGATTTGCAGCTCCACGCCCGAAATCTGCTGGGCGTGTTCGGATTCCAGTTTTTCGGCGATGCGCAAAATCGAGGCGAGCAGACGCACTTGCCGGCGGCGCGGCCCGTCGAGCGAGGCGTAAGAGGCGTGCTCGGCCTGCGGCTCGGACTTGCAATTGTGATAGCGCACCAGGGCCGCGACCATGTCGCGCCGCCAGCCCCGCAATCCCGGAATTTCACCGTAGCGGATCAGATATTCGCCGTGCCGGTGATGCGACTTGCGCTGAACGAAGTGGCCGACGTCGTGCAGCAGCGCGGCCATCTCCAGCACCAGGCGCGGGTCCCCGTCCATCGCATGAATCGGCCGCAGCTGATCGAACAGCGACAGTGCCAGTTGCGCCACCTGATCGGCATGGCGGGCGTCGCAATGGTGGCGCTGCGCAAACCAGCGCGCCCCGGCCAGCAGTTCGGCGGCGCGGCTCTGCTCCTCCTGCGAAGCCGCTTCTCCCGAATACTGCGCGGCCACCAACTCGAGCAGCAATCCTTCGCGCACGCCGACTCCCGGCACCAGCACGGAGCGCAATCCGAGCCATTTCGCCACCGTGGTTATGACGATCGCGGCGATTCCCATCACTTCGGCGCGATCCTGCCGCACGCGAAACACCTTCATGCGCCCCGCGACGTCCAGGCTCAGCAGCCGCCACATCTGCTCCTCGAGCAGCCGGATATTG
>VFSW01007934.1_pt1 | contig 15337 bp, 12 predicted proteins | sample 5358111 | NCBI WGS metagenome assembly VFSW01 (sample SAMN11554181, study PRJNA540505) | mine drainage metagenome | isolation source: sediment from site ElyBrook_90M | place: USA: Ely Copper Mine, Vershire, VT | collected 2017
AAAGAGTTCGCCGAGTTTCTCGGCGTGCGTCACGTGATTGGAGTGGGCTCCGGTACCGACGCGCTGCGCCTCGCCCTGATGGCGCATGACGTAGGTCCCGGCGACGAAGTCATCACCACGCCGATGACGTTTATCGCGACTGCGGCCAGCATCATTCAGACCGGCGCGACGCCGATCTTTGTCGATGTCGATCCCGAGACCTGCAACTTAAGTCCCGCGGCGGTGCGGCGCTGGTTCGAGACTCACAAAAACGGCAACGGCAAGCCGCACAAGCGCGTCATCCTGCCGGTGCATCTGTATGGTCTTCCGGCCGCGATGCCGGAGCTCAACGCGATTGCGAAAGAATACGGCGCAATCGTCATCGAGGATGCGTGCCAGGCGCACGGCGCGCGCATCAACGGCACTCGCGCGGGTGCGATGAGTTCCGCCAGCGCGTTCAGCTTTTATCCCGGGAAGAACCTCGGTGGATGGGGCGAAGGCGGCGCGGTCGCGGTCGCGAGCGATGAGCTCAAGGCGCGTATCGTGTCGCTGCGCGATCACGGACGCATCTCGCACTACGCGCATCAGGAGATCGGCTACAACGCGCGTCTCGATGCGATCCAGTCCGCGGTGCTGCGCGCCAAGCTGGAGAAGCTCGACGAATGGAACGAGCGCCGGCGCAAGCTCGCCAAGGCCTATTGCGAACGCCTCGCAGGATGTGACGTGAAGCTGCCAGTCGAGCCCGCGGGCTACCAGTCGGTCTACCATCTGTTTGTCATCCGAACTGACAAGCGCGATGCGATCCGGCAAGCGCTGATGGGACAGAATATCGGTTGCGGAATCCATTATCCGCTCCCGCTGCATCTCCAGCCCGCGTGCCGCTACCTCGGCTACAAGAGCGGAGATTTTCCCGAAGCGGAAAAAATCGGAGATACCGTGCTCTCGCTCCCGATGCATCCCGCGCTGACGATTGCCGAGGTTGATCGGGTGGCCGAGGCGGTTCGGGAAACCATGAAAAAGGAATCAAGTCTGTTCGCCGGCGGGCACAGCCCAAATACTGCTGCGTGCGAACCCCCCCCCACATGTGGTGGTTGAAGCATGTTCGCCGGCGAACTTCGAAAACAAAAAGCGTTCTTCGCGGCCGTTGACGGCCTCGCGCTGCTCACTGCTTTCAGTGCGGCGCTGGCCATCCACGATCCGGCGCACGCGCAGGAGATCCGCCTCCTCGGCACCGACACCAGGGTCCTGTTCCTTGCGGTCGCGGTGGTCGTCGCGGTCTGGGTCCTGGTGTTCAGGGCCTGCGATCTCTACCGGATGCGCGCCGGAGGCGCGAAAGAAGCTGCCGCGATAGTCAGAGGCTGCACCTATGCGGCCGTGCTGTCGCTGATCGCGGGTTTCCTGGTCCATTTCGAGGGATCGCGATTAACTATCGGTCTGGCTTACCTATTCAGTATTCCAGCCGTGCTGCTGGGACGCGCTCTCGCACGTCACCTGGTGCGGAAGATCTACTCCAATCCGAGGATCACGATTCCGCTGGCGATCATCGGGTTCAACGATGTGGGCCGCTATCTCTATGACCAGGTCGCCAGCGAAATGACCTTCTACGAGCCGGTCGGCTTTATCGATGAGTCGCCGGAGGGCCGGCAATATCGCGGCCTGCCGGTGCTGCAAGGTCTCGCGAGCCTGACCGAAATGGCCAAGCTCCATCAGTGCCTCGAAGTTGCGATCGCGCTGCCCGACGCGGCGCGCTCGGAACACGAGGACATCATCGAAATGTGTGAAGAGAACCGAGTCCGTTGGTGGCTGGTGCCATGGGTGTTCAATGCCCCGCCGGCCGGACTCAAGGTGGACATGATGGGTGTGGTTCCGCTGCTTACGTTGCGCGGCTCGAATATCGAAGGACTCAACTTCATCGTAAAGCGCGGGTTCGATTTCCTCGCGGCATCGATCATGTTGGTGCTGACGGCGCCCATTCTTCTTCTCACGATGCTGGCGATCTGGCTCGAGGATGGCGGTCCGGTGTTTTTTCGCCAGACTCGGATCGGAATCCGCGGCCAGGAGTTCGACTTCCTGAAACTGCGCTCGATGCGCAGTGCGGCGGGCGACAACGCTCATCGCGAGTACGTCAAGAAATGGATCCGCCACGGCGACAAAGCGGCCGTAAACGGCGCGGCGCAAAATGGCGATAAGATTTTCAAACTGACCGACGACAAACGCATCACTCGCGTCGGCCGCATCATCCGCCGCTACCGCATCGACGAGCTTCCGCAGATCATCAACGTACTGCGTGGCGATATGAGCCTGATCGGCCCGCGTCCCGCGCTGCCCTACGAGCTGGAGCTCTACAAAGGATGGCATCGGCGCCGGCTCGACGCCGTCCCCGGTATCACCGGGCTATGGCAGGTGAGCGGCGGTAATCGGCTCTCCTTCGATGACATGGTGCGGCTCGACGTGAAGTACATCGAAGATTGGTCGCTCATCAGTGACCTCAAGATTCTGGCGCGCACGGTGCCGGTCCTGCTTCGCGGCGAGGGGATATGAGTTCGCGCTCGCAAGCAGGAGCGGCGCGGCCACTGCCGCCGCTCGACGACGAGCTCGGCGCCAAGCCTGAATTCGTGGCGCCGCAGCCGCCCAATTCCGCCGATGCGGACAGCGGTTTGTGGCAGGCCTTCGCGCGCAGCGTGCGCGACAATGTGTTCGCGGAAATCGCTCTGCAGATCATTCGCGTCGGCGGGATGGTGGTGCTGGCGCGCGCGCTGATGCCGAACGACTTCGGCATCTTTCGAGTGCTGCTGATTGTCATGTACTTCGCGCTGATCCCGATCGAGAACGGGATTCCTGAGGCGCTGATTCAACGTCGCAATCTTCTTCCCGAGCATGAATCGACCGGATGGTGCCTGAGCGTGGCGGTCGCGATGGCGATGGCGGCGCTGCTTTATCTGACCGCGCCGCTGGTTGCGCAGCTCATGTTGATGCCGGGGATCGTGCCCTACATTCGGCTGCTCTGCATTCCGCTGATGTTCCAGGGCACCGCGATGGTTTCCAACGCGCGGTTGCGGCGCGAGATGCGTTTTGGCGCGCTCGCCAGCGCCGAGGTTTTCGCCGAGATGGTGTTCCTTGCCGCGGCGTTGCTTCTGCTGCTGGGCGGGCATCCTCGGTTGAGTCTGCCGGGCGCATTGGCGGCACGCATCTTCGCGTACTCGGGGGCGCTATGGGTTACGGATCGCCGGTTCACCGCGACCTGGCCGCGCTTGTGGGCGATGCGCGATTTCGGCCGCTTCACCACCAGCGTGTGGGGAGCCAGGACCATCTACACGTTGTCCTCGAATGCGGATTTTCTGCTGGTTGGAAGATTCCTCGGCAGCAATGCTTTGGGTTTTTATGGCATGGCGTGGGACCTCCTGCGCTTCGTGCCGGATCGCCTTTTCAGAGTCGCGGGCCGGGTAACTTTTCCGGCATTCTCGCGGGTACAGGATGACAACGCGCAGATGGCGCGCGCATTCAGCGATTTCACCGGTTACATCGCGCGCTTCGTATTGCCGATCATGGCGATGGCGGCGATCGCGGCGCCCCAGTTCATCGGCGTCGTGTACGGCCAGAAGTGGATGCCCGCCGCGCTGTGCATCCGGCTCCTCGCGATCGGATTTACCCTGATGGGGCTGCGGATCGGCATCGGCTCGGTGTTCTACTCCAAAGACCATCCGTCGTACGACATGTGGACCCACGGCATCCGGCTGATTCTGATCGTAGCGACGGTGGCCCCGCTTTCGATGTTCGGTGGGTTGGGAAGCGTCAGCGCGGACATGGCGGTGGTCGAAGGCGCGGTGAGCCTGATTGGTCTGTGGCTGGCGGCGAAGCTTATCAACACGACCCTCGCCCACATCCTCGGAGCGGCGATACCGGGCTTGAAGCTCGCAATCGTATGCGGGATTGCGGCGTTGGCGGGAAAAGAACTGGCGTTCGCGGCCGGCATGAATGAATTGGCAACCTTGATCGCAGAGGCGCTGCCGGCACTCGCAGTTTTCCTGTGGATGGAATCTTCGGTTTTCCTCGACATGATCACGAAAGCATTCCGGCCCGCGCCTTCGCAGGCCGCGTAAGGATTGAATGAGTTCGACTTCAATGAAAGCTTCGCTGACCACTCAATCGGCAGGCACATTTTTCCCGCGCTTGTTCGCGAAGACTGATGCGGCCCAGCGTTCGAGTAGTGCGGTTCGCGATGGATTGACCTTCACCCCGTGGTCCGATGCGCTACCGATGTGGCGCGCGGCGCTGAAACAGCTTTCGGGTGCGAGCTTTTATCATAGCGAGCCGTGGATTGAGGCGTTGGGCGATACCTATCCGATCAATCTGGAGGTTGCGGCGCTGCATCGCCGAGGTGAGTTGCGCGCGGCGACGGTTTTCGCGCGCTCCAAGGGACTGTTCGTCACCCGGCTGGTGTCGCTGCCGTTCTCCGATTGTGGCGAGCCGCTGGCGATCGATGACGAATCTCGCGCCGAGTTTCTGGGTGAACTGGCAGCCTCCAATCAGAACGCATCGATTGAGATTCGCGGATGCGCGGGTCCCGCGCCGTGGAAAAATATCGACTGCTTCGCGCATTGGACGCTGGATCTGAAGCGGCCGTATCGCGCGATCAACGCCGGTTTCAGCCGCACCATTCGCAGCGGTATCAAGAGTGCCCTCAAAGACCAGATCCGAATCGATCGCGGCGCCAGCGGCGAATATCTCAAGCGGTTTTTCGATCTCCAGCTTCAGACCCGGCGCCGGCTCGGCATTCCGCCGCAGCCGTTCAAGTTCTTCGCCGCGGTCCATCGGCGATTCTCTCGCGGCGACGGCTGTGAAGTATGGTTTGCCACCCTCGCGGGGCGCGATCACGCCGGCCTGGTGATGCTCCGCAACGGCGATCAGCTTTGTTACAAATGGGGCGCGCGCGACGAGAATTGCCATCCGGGCGCCAATCACTTGCTGGTCGCCAGGATGATCGAGGCGCACGCGGGCACCATCGGCGCGATCGATTTCGGCCGGTGTGACACGCGCAATCCGGGTATGGTGCGGTCCAAGGCCGAACTCGGATGCGTCGCGCGTCCGCTCCCGTACGCATTTTTTCCCATCGCGCCGGGCAGCATCAGCTCCGAAGTTTTAAGCGGCCCGACCAAAATTCTCTCCTCCGTCTGGAAGAGATTGCCCCTTCCAGTCACTCGAGTGCTCGGCGAAGCGCTCTATCGGTACATGGCATGAGCAAGATGCGGTTTATCGCGATTACTCCGGCGCGCGACGAAGAAGGCTTCCTGCCGCGGCTGATTGCGTCGATGGCGGCGCAAACTCTGAGGCCGGCGCGCTGGATCATCATCGATGACGGTTCTACCGATGCGACTGCTGAGATCCTTGATCGCGCCGCCGCGGAGCATCCGTGGATCGACGTGAAGCATCTCCCGGTTGGGCGCGAACGCCTGCCCGGTGGCGAATCGATCCTGATGCAATTCCTGCCCAAGGAAGTGTGGCAGGACTATGACGCGATTTTGCGCATCGATGCGGACATCAGCTTTAAGCCGGATTTCGCGCAGCTACTGGCCACCGAGTTCGAGCGCGATCCCAAGCTGGGGATCGTCGGATCGACACTGTTCGAGCCCGAGGGCACGGCATGGCACGAAATCAGGTCGCCGGGGTTTCATACTCGCGGCGCGGTCAAGATGTACTCGCGCGAATGCTTCGAAGCGATCGGCGGGCTCACCAGCGGACTTGGATGGGACACGATCGATGAGGCGCTGGCGATGATGCTGGGGTTCAAGAGTCGCAGCTTCCGCCATATCCGCGCGTATCATCATCGTCCGCAGGGTTCGGCCGGCGGTTATCTGAAGGGCAATCTCGCCGCGGGTCGCGCCGCCTACAATGTCGGATACCATCCGCTGTTCCTCCTGATGCGGGCGACGAAGCGCGGATTCTCATGGCCTCCCGTGATCGGTGGGATCTACCTGCTGGCGGGCTACGTCGAGGGCTATCTGCGGCGCAATCAGAAAACGGCGTCGCCGGAGTTGGTCAAATTCATTCGCCGGCAACAGATGCGGCGGATGCTGATGATGGAGTCGGTATGGCGCTAAGCATCGTACCGAGCGCCGGCGCCGTGAGCACTCCAGCCCTGCTTGCCCGCGAGACCGTTGGGAATACCAACGATGCATTTTCGTTCTGGAAACTGCCGGAGAACTATCGCGTGCAACTCGAGCAGGCCACGCAAGCATGCGAGCCGCTCATTCGCCGGTATCTGTTCGAAGAATATTTGGCGCCTGGAAAACGGACGCCCTCGGCAACCGTGATGACCTATTACCGGGTGAAAAAATTTATCCCGCAGACGGCGCGCCATTGGATTAATTACGCGGCGGTTCGCGCGCGCTTGCGCGACGTGTTCCCGAACTGGCCGTGTGAGACCGCGCTGATGGACATCCGGCATCAGTGGTTGCGCGAAAGCCGGGAAACGATCGGGCAGCAGGATCCGTGGCACATCGCGTTTTGGCCGAGCGGCAAAGCCTGCTGCATCTCGCTTACCCACGACGTCGAAAGCCCGGTTGGATTTGCGCGCATGGAGCGGATGGCGGATCTCGAGGAGCGCTACGGGTTCCGCTCATCGTGGAACCTGCCGCTGGCGCAATATGCGATCGATTGGAAGGTGGTCGAGCGACTGCGCGCGCGAGGATTTGAGTTCGGCGCGCATGGCCTGGCGCATGACGGCCGGATGTTTCGCAGCCGCCACGACTTCGAGGTGTGCAAGATGCTGGTCGAGCGGCTCGCCGAGGAGCATAACCTGCGCGGTTTTCGCGGCCCCTCGACGCTGCGCAACGCGGAATGGATAGGCACGATGTCGTTCGCCTACGACTCGACCTTCTCGGACACCGATCCTTACGAGCCGCAGCCGGGGGGAACCTGCAGCCTGTTTCCATTTTTTCTATCGGACACCGTCGTCGAGCTGCCCTACACGCTGCCGCAGGATCATACGCTGCTTCACCTGGTGCGGCGCGGTCCGCTCTCGACCTGGGTGACCAAGGCGCATTGGATACGCTCATTGGGCGGCATGATTCTTCCGCTGACGCATCCCGATTATTCGGGTGACGCGGAGAATCTGCCCGCATACGAGGAGCTGCTGAAGATGCTGGCCGGCTTCGACGCATGGCGCGCGCTTCCGCTGGAGGTCGCGCAGTGGTGGCGCGAGCGCGCGCAACTGAAACTTACAATTAAAGATGGCAAGCCCTCGATCGAAGGCCTCGCCGCCCGGCGCGCGGTCGCGAGGCGCCTGAGCGAGGAGTCATTTGCAGGGTGAAGGAGACAACTACGTGGCCCGCTCATTAGTCATAGCTTATACCACGTATATTCATGACGGCCGGGTGAAACGGCATGCGGAGGCATTGGCGCGCCGGGGCGACCACGTCGATGCGATAACGCTGGCAGCGGGGCAAACCGGCCTCATAAATGGCGTAAACGTCATCGGGCTGGAGATCCCGCGCTATCGGGGGTCGAGCCGTATTTCATACATGAAGAGTTACGTCAACTTCTTCATCGCCGCGGCACGCAAGGCGATGGAGCTTTCCCGTGAGCATCCGTACGACGTCGCGATCGTATGCACGATGCCGGATGCGGCGATTCTGTCCGCGCTTCCGCTGCGGCGCGCAGGGACCAAGCTCGTGCTCGATGTCCATGACACGATGCCCGAACTCTATCGCGATAAGTTTCCCGGATGGCTCGGTGCGGTCGGCGTTCCGATTATGAAGATGGAAGAACGTCTCAGCGCATGGTGTGCGGATTTGGTGCTGGCGGTTCACGAACCTCATCGCCAAAGACTCGCGGACTACTGCATCAACGCCGATAAGATCAAGGTCGTGCTCAATTCGCCGGATGATCGGATCTTCGTCGCTGACGGTCCGGTCGCGAAGGATCCCGACACCTTCACCGTCGTCTGTCACGGCACCATCACTCATCGGATGGGTCTCGATCTCGCGGTCCGTGCGGTCGGACTGCTGCGCGATCGGATGCCGCAACTGCGGCTGCTCGCGCTCGGCGCCGGTGACTACCTGAGTGAGATTCGCCGTTTGGTGTCTGAACTCAATTTGCAGGATCGGGTAATCTTCAAGGACATGATTCCGATCGAGGAATTGCCCAAGGTGTTGCGCACCGCCGATATCGGATTGGTTCCGAATCGCGAGAGCAGCGCGACACATCTGATGCTGCCGGTTAAGTTGATGGAATTTGCGATGATGGAAATACCCGCCATCGCGCCGAGGCTCAAAACCGTCGAATATTACTTCGGCGATGATTCGGTGCGCTTCTTCAAGCCCGGCGATATCAACGATCTCGCCGCGGCGATCGAGCAGCTCTACCATTCGCCCGACTTATGCCGACGCTATGCCGATAACGCGCGCAAGGTGGTTGACCACATCAGTTGGCCCAACCAGCGCGGGGAATTTTATCGCGCGATCGATTCAATCTTGCCACGCCGGGAAAGTACCAATCCTGTGACTGTCGAAAAACGAAAAGCTGGCGGCGTTGCGAGCGCGCGCATGGAGGGATGATGCCCAATAACAAACAAACTCTCGTCGTCGGACTCGGGGAAGTCGGTGGCGCACTGGCCGAAGTACTCGAGCGCAAACATCCGGTTCTCAAGCACGATATCGAGCGGCGGGAGTTCAGCGATCCGATCGGCATTATGCATATTTGCATTCCGTTCGTGTCGCGCGCGCAGTTCGAACCGCTGGCGATCGACTATATTCGCCGCTTCAAGCCCGAGCTGACGATCATCAACAGCACCGTCCTTCCCGGTACCACGCGCTCGATCTCGGAGAAAACCGCGAGTCCGGTCGCCTACAGTCCGGTGCGCGGCAAGCATGTGAAGATGGCGAAGGATCTACTCCACTACGTCAAATTTGTCGCGGCTGGCGAAGAAGCGTGGGCTGACCAGGCCGATGCGCATTTCCAGGAACATGGGATGAAGACGCGCAAGCTGGAGAAGCCCGAAACCCTCGAAGTTGCCAAGCTCGGCGAGACCACCTACTTCGGCGTCATCATCGCGTGGGCGCAGGAGTTCAATCGCTACATCCAGCGCGCGGGCGGCGACTACGAAGAAGCGACCGAGTTTTTCGAGGAAGTCGCGTTCCTGCCGCGCCAGCGTTATTTCCCGGGCTTCATTGGCGGTCACTGCGTCATCCCGAACATCAATCTTTTGCTGCAAATCGATTCCGCGCCGTTGCTGGAAGCGGTGCTTGAATCCAATGAGCGCCGCGCCAACGAACTGAAAGAAGAAGCGCCACAAAATGGTTCCGAAACCCATGCGCAACCTCCGCGTGAACCAAAAGTGCTGGCTGATCGCTGAGGCGGAGCGCCACGCACCGATGCTGGCCGCGCAGTTTGCACAGCTGCGTGGCCTCGAGGTGCGGGAAGCTTCGACTCCCGAAAAAGCGCTGCCGTCATCGGGCGACGCCGCGCCGTTGATCGCGACGAGTCTCGCGGCCGTCAACCGCATGACTGCGGGTGAGCGCGAGAGCCTTCGCACGTTGGTCGATCGCGGCGCCACGCTTTACATTCGCGGCGGCGCCGAAAATGGAGTTCGTTACCACCTCGCCCCTTTGTTCGAGGTCTCCTTCACCGCGGGTCGAGCTGCCGACGTAGCCGCGTATCGATTCACCGATCATGGGATGATTCCGTTGGTCTTGCGCGGCGAAGCAGCTCCGCTCGGCGGTGCGCTCAATGTTGCGGCCGACTTGAGCGGGTCATTCGAGGCGCTTCTTGTCGCGCGCGACCAGGCCGGCGTCGAGTCGCCGGTTGTCTTTGCGTCGATGGCAGGGCAGGGCGCGATCATCTGCGATGTGCAGCCCGACGACGACTTCGGCGATACTCCTCTCATCTGGCGACTCGCCGATCCGGTCCAGCGCTGCCTCAACGTCAGCGCACTGATTGCCGTCGATCGCGCCTCCGGCCGAGACATGTCCACTCCGGTGCCGTTCAACCTCACCATCGACGACATTCCGCTGGAGTACGATTACCTCAACGAGTCGATGCTCGAAGACTTCATGACGCATATCGAAGGTCGCTGCGCGAGCGTTCATCTTGACTGTGCATGGATTCCGACCAGCCAGCGCATGAGCCGCCGATATGTCGACATTTTGAAGCATCACGGCGCCGGATTCGTGTGGCACGGAATGCATCGCCACGTCGACCATCAAAAGATCGACGACCCGGCTGAGGAATTCGACGCGGGCAGGCGCGCGATGGCGATTAACCGGGAACGCTACGGCGTGCAGTTGCAGCCGATGGTGATTTTTCCGTTCGAGCGCGCCCATCGCAGCGCCGAAGCGCTCCTGCTGAAGGAAGGATTTCTCGCCGGCGCCGAGCAGCCCCGCCATGACGAGGGCTCAGCGATGCCGGAGTTCCTGAGATATTCCGATGAGTCGTGTGTGCATGAATCGGGGCTGCGTTTTCTGCATCGCTACGAAGCGCAGTTTCTGACTGCCGATCGCATGCTCGCGCTCGCCTCGATGGGACTGCCGATTCTCGCCTTTGCTCATCCGCGCGATGTGCGGTTGCGGCGGCTCTCCGGAATCATCGAACGCGGCGGCACGTTTTCTCATTTCGACCACGTGCTCGACTTCGCGTCATCCAAGGGTCTTCCCGGGCGATCGCTTGAAGCGATCGCGCGGTAACTGGTTCGAAAAATCCACATGAAATCGGTTCAACTCCCATGCGTCCAGGAATACAGCTTGAATCGGCGAGTAAACCGGGGGACGCACTCGCCAATCTGATGATTTCACCGGCGTCGGCCGCGGTCGATGATGATCGTGAGCAGGCGCACGAAGCAACCTATCGCTTCGACACCATCACGCTAACCGACGCGGTCGAGCGCTGCGTCAACGGCTGGTGGGACATGCCGGACTTTCAGCGCGGCTTCGTCTGGAAGCCGGATCAGTCCGCGATGCTCGCTGACTCGATGTGGCGCAACTACCCCACCGGGTTTGTCCTGCTGTGGACCACGCCGCACAGCCCCGCGCTGGAGAACTCGCGGTCGTGGATCGCCGATGGGCAGCAGCGCCTCACGTCACTATGCCTTCTGTTTGGACAGCGGCCGCGCTGGTGGGGCAGGCGTCCGGAACCGGAGTGGGGCAGGGTCAAGGAGCGTTACGACATTCGCTTCGACGTCGAAGGGGGCGGATTTTCGCGCTTTCTCGCGGAGCACGCAGCGATGGACGAAGACCGTTTCATCCCAGTTCGGACAATTCTCGCGAACGATCCGCATACCACATTGGGACTGAAACAACTTCAAATGCTGGTTGCGCGCGCGAAATCAGCCGGACATGCAGAGCATATGACCGAAGAAGAGGTGTTCACGCGGTTGATCCGGGTGGCGAAACTTCGCGACAAGACTTTGCTCATCAATTCGGTCTCGCACGAGTTCCGCGATGTGCTGGAGATCTTCGATCGCCTCAACTCGCGCGGCATCCGCTTTCGCTGGCTGGTCATGAGAGTGATGCGCGAGGCGATGTCGGCGGCGTTTGGAGACGCGCGCGGCCGCGCGATGCGCGGATTTCATAGCCACAAACCCGCCTGAAGGTCGGCTTCAGGCGCAAATATACGGAGGGAGGGTTTAACCACCATGTAGACCATGTCATCGCTCGCGAGGGGGGAACGGATCAACCTGCCCAACTAGCAAAGGGAACCTATGCTTCGCGAAAAATCCTGTTCCGCCGTTCCACTCGGTCGAAAATTCTCGACCGTCATCGCCGGCGCGCTCGTCCTGATGTTGCCGCTGACCGGCAGTGCGTTGGCGAAACGCGCGCCCAAAACGGTCAACATCAAAAATCCCAGCCTCAAACACGTGTTCATCGTGATCGAGGAGAACATCGGGTACAGCGAGCTTCAAGCGGAATTGAGTGCGGGCAATATGCCGTACCTTAAGTCGCTCATCGCCAGCGGCGGTCTTGCCACCAATTACTATTCGAATTTTCATCCATCGATCGGAAATTACTTCGAGCTGATCATCGGCGACTCCGCGATCGCGGTACAAATCTCTCAGGTCGGCGACAACTATGTCGCCCCGGCGGGTGGACTCGATGTGGACAACGTCGCGCGTGAGATCGACGCCACCGACACCTTGAAGAATGGCAAGCCTAACAAGCGGGGGCTGACCTGGAGGCTCTATGCCGAGGATCTTCCGAATCCGCCGACCAGCGCCGGCAATGGTGACCCCTACGAAATCCATCACAACCCGTTCGCGTATCTTAGCGATGTGATCAACAACCCAACCGATCAGGCGAAGCTGGTGGACTTCAGCCAGCTGGCGACCGACCTGCAGGGGAAGAATACCTTGCCGACCTACGGCTTCATCGTGCCGAATGCCTACCACAGTGGGCATACCCCGGACCCCACCCCGGGTGCGCCCGCCGATCGCGAAGTCGAAGTCGATCAATGGCTGCAAAACAACATCGCGCCGCTGGTGGCGGCGGTGAACAAGGACGACGGCCTGCTCATCATCACCTGGGATGAGGGCGACGGCGCCGATTTCACCAACGGCGGCGGACAGTCCGGGCTGATCATGGTCGGCCAGCACGTCAAGCATGGATATCAGTCGGTCAATCTTTATCAGGAAGAGAGCGTGCTGCGATTGATGACGCAATCAATCGGGCTGAAGCATCTGCTGCCCGATGCGATCACGGCCCCGCAGATGGGCGAGTTCTTCTAGGAATTGAGGATGCTTGCGATCGACGGTGGCCGAGGCGCATCAGCGCGCGGTCACCGTCGCTTGCAGCTGGTCGGTGAGGACCGAGGCTTTCTGCGCGAAGCCTGCGGCCGCGACGTAATCTTTTTCCTCGAGCGCCTGCTTGCCCTGGCTCAGAAAGCCGTTGGCTTGATCATAGGTGGCGAGCGTCGCGCCGCTCAGTTGATTGCGGTCGAAATGCGCGAGGCGCTGCCCCGCGGCCTCGATCTCTTTCTCCGCGTTGTCAGAATCACCGCCGGGCGTCGCCAGCGAAATCGTCGAGGGCGCGGGCGGTATCGGCGAGGTCTGCGTGGTCTCGGGCTCGATGCTCATCTCCTTCATGTCAGGAGGCGGCGCCGGCCGCTTATGCTTCCGCTTGTGCACTGCGGCGGTCTGTGGACGCGGCGCGACAATCACCGTGCGAGTCGGGACGGCGGCGGGAACGACAGGTTTGGCGATCTCTTCCGGCGGCTTGCCGAAGCTGCGCGTATTCCAGTCGTAGTAGAGCCGCGAGCATCCCGCGAGCGTGGTCGCCGCCAGTAGCGTCGCGAGCACCATCGATGAGGCAAGCCTTCTCACATCGTCGCCTAATGAATCGCCGTTCCCGAGGGCAATTGTTGTGCGAGCGTGTCCCCCGCGGGAAGTTTTATCTTCACGATCGTCCCCGCACCCGGATTGGACTGAACTTCCATCATACCATAATGCAAATCGACGGCGCGCAGCGCCAACGAAAGTCCCAGCCCGGTGCCGCCTTCCTTGGTCGTATAATACAGATTGAAGATGTGGCTAAGGTCATCCGCTGAGATTCCCTGCCCGTGATCCTTCACTGAAATCTCCACGTAGCCATCGTCCGCCGATTGCGTCTCGAACTCGATCTCGCCGCCCTCGGGCATCGCCTCGACGGCATTCTTCGCGATGTTGCGCAACGCCTCGCCCATCAGCGCACGATCGGCGGTCACCTGCGAGGCCATCGGGTCGAGGTTCAACTTCACCGTGATGCCGGGCCGCTCGACCTCGCGCCCAACCTCGCTTAGCAGCTCCCCCAGCTCGATCTGCCCGAGCTTGAGCTGTTCCGGTCGCATGAAGCGGAGCAGCGCGCTGATTGCCTCATCGAGGCGGATGATTTCATTGCGCACCTTCATCACGCGCGCATTCACCGGCTTGCCCTGCGCCGCCTCCTCGTTGAGGAGCTCGAGTTGGAGATTCATCGCATTGAGGGGATTGCGAATCTGATGCGCAACTCCCGATATCAATCCACCCAGGCGCGCGAGGCGTCCGGAATAGTTGACGACATTCTCCAGTTCCTGGACCGGATCGAGATCCCTTACGATGACCAACAGTCCGGGAGGCTCAGGTCCCTGCCCCAAGGAGAAAATCGAGACCAAAACCCGCAGCGCCGTGGCTCCCTTGCCCAGCTCCATCGCGATGTCGCGCACTTCGCTGCCGATGACGTAGGCATTCTCAATGCTCCGGTTCAGCGGATGGTCCCGTCCCAGCAGCAAATTGAGCGGCCTGCCATCGGATAGGCCCCCGGCCGGCAGCCCCAGCTTTCCCTGCGCCTCGGCATTGGCGAACAGCACGTGCCCGCGCGCATCGAGGAGCAACAGCGCATCGGTAATCGACCTGAAGATGTTGAAGAACTGCCCGCGCTCGGTTTCCCATTGCGCGCGATCGTTTTTTATTCGCCTCGATAATTGATTGAACTTCTCCGCCAGGGTTCCGAACTCATCATGAGCGGGGAGGCTGACGCGGAAGTCGCCGCGCCCGGTCGCGAGCTCATCGACGCCGCTCGCGATGGCCGCCACCGGCTTGAGCAGGAACGCGCCCGCCAGCACCCCGGCCGCCAGCGCGAGGATCACGCCGACGATCGCCACCGTCATGATGCCCTCGAGGGTCGCGCGCACCTCGCGCTCGATCAGCGCCGTCGACAGCCCGACCATGATGGTGGCGAAGGGCTTCCCATTCATCTCGACCGGCCTGCTTATCTCATACACATGCTCGCTGAAGAGCGACCGCATTTGCGCCATCGGGAACCAGCCATTGGCCTGCTGCGCCAGCTCCTCGAAGGGACGAATCGGAATCGCCTCGCCCGGCTCGGGCAGCGGAGTGCCGGCGATCAGCGAGCCATCGGCGCCCTCGATCCGCGCATACACGACGCCCTTGGTGAAGGCCTGCGCGGAGCGCAGCGAGGATGCGATCGAGGGGTCATTGCGCAGCGCCGCGACCGGGTCGGTTTGCGGCTGCGAGAGGGTGACGCGCATCTGCTCGAAGACCTGGTTGGCGAGCGAGACCCCGGTGTCGCTGAGGTTGGAGACCATCAGGCGGGTGGTGCGCTCGAACTCCATGACGCTGATGGCGCTCACCGCGAAAATCAGGAGGGAGGCGAAGACGAGCGCAAGTTTGCCGCGAAATCCCATCACGAAAGTCCGTGTAAAGTCGATGCGAAATACCCCTTTACCTGCTTCGAGGGACTGATTTCCATCAAGCTTAGCGGATCAGATTTTCGATTGATATGCGCGCCAAGCGGCCTTGGCCGCGTCTTTCAGGAGTCGGGTGCGGAGGCGCATCCGCGCATCGAGGATTTCCCTACCGCCCCAGGAGAAGAGAAGGGGTGGCACGCCGGTCGCAAAG